>Ga0116189_1001835_pt1 | contig 16222 bp, 10 predicted proteins | sample AD_JPNTR3_MetaG_FD_89895 | JGI IMG/M metagenome (GOLD analysis project Ga0116189, IMG submission 89895) | Active sludge microbial communities of municipal wastewater-treating anaerobic digesters from Japan - AD_JPNTR3_MetaG | ecosystem: Engineered > Bioreactor > Anaerobic > Digestate | place... | reverse complement strand
TTCTCGCCCTTCTTGTTCAGCTCTTCCACCGTCTCGTGCACCGTCTCGGCACCCGAACCGATGATCACGATCACATGCTCGGCATCCGGCGCGCCGACGTAGTCGAACAGCTTGTACTGGCGGCCGGTCAGCTTCGCGAACTTGTCCATGTGCTTCTGGACGATCGCCGGGGTGGCGGTATAGAACGGGTTGACGGTCTCGCGGCCCTGGAAGTTCACGTCCGGGTTCTGCGCCGTGCCGCGCAGAATCGGCTTCTCGGGGTTCAGGGCGCGGGCGCGGTGCGCCGCGACCAGATCGTCATCGATCATTGCGCGGATCGTCTCGCGCTCGACCTGATCGATCTTCTGCACTTCATGCGAGGTGCGGAAGCCGTCAAAGAAATGCAGGAACGGCACGCGCGACTCAAGCGTCGCCGCGTGGGCGATGGTGGCCATGTCCATGACCTCCTGGACGCTGTTCGAAGCCAGCATCGCGAAGCCGGTCTGGCGGCACGCCATGACGTCGCCTTGGTCACCGAAGATCGAGAGTCCCTGACAGGCCAGAGCGCGCGCGGTGACGTGGAAGACCGTGGGAGTCAACTCGCCCGCGATCTTGTACATGTTCGGGATCATCAGCAACAGGCCCTGCGAGGCCGTGAAGGTGGTGGTCAGCGCACCGGTGGTGAGTGCGCCGTGTACCGCGCCTGCGGCACCGGCTTCGGACTGCAACTCAATCACGTGCGGCACGGTGCCCCACAGGTTCTTCGCACCCTTCGCGGCCCACTCGTCGGCCCACTCGCCCATCGGCGAGGAAGGGGTAATGGGATAAATAGCAGCAACTTCGCTGCACGCGAAGGCGACTTCAGCGGCGGCCTGATTGCCGTCGACCATAATCTTTTTAGCCATAGTGTGTGTTTCTCCTTAAAAGCGATGCGGGCGCGTCCGCTTGCCGAACGCGCCACACGGGGGGGGGGTTATTTTTTCAGCGCAGCGCGGCAGGCGTCGAGCTGGCCAGCCGAGCCAAGCAACACGTTCTTCTCCGCAATGAACTTCGCATACTCCGGCATGAAGATCTTGCCGGGGCCACGCAGGTCGAACTGCTCGGGATGGTCACGGAAGAACTCGCGGTGTACGCGGCACCAGACCAGACGCCCGTCGGTATCGATGTTGATCTTGGTCACGCCGAGCTTGGCCGCGCCGAGGAACTGCGAGGCGTCCACGCCGCTCGCGCCCTTGATCGCGCCGCCGGCCGCGTTGATGCGGGCGACCTCGTCCTGCGGCACCGAGGAGGAGCCGTGCAACACCAGCGGGAAGCCGGGCAGACGCTTCTGAATCTCCTCCAGAATGTCAAAGCGCAGCTTCTGATCGCCCTTGAACTTGAAAGCGCCGTGCGAGGTACCGATCGCAGCGGCCAGCGAGTCGCAGCCGGTCTGCTTGACGAAATACTCGGCCTCTTCGGGCTTCGTGTAGACGTGCTCAGCGGACGAGACATCCTCTTCCACGCCCTTGAGTTGGCCCAACTCGGCCTCGACCACAATGCCCTTGGCGTGGGCGGCGTCCACGACGCGCTTGGTGATCTCGATATTCTTCTCGAGCGGATAGTGCGAGGCATCGATCATTACCGAGCTGTAGACGCCGGAGGCGATACAGTCCATGCAGGTCTCCTCGTCGCCGTGGTCCAGATGCACCGCGAAAACGGCGTCGGGGAAGATCTTGTCGGCCGTGGTCATCAGCGCCTCAAGCATCAGCTTGTGCGTATACCCGCGCGCGCCCTTGGAAAGCTGCACGATGAAGGGGGCTTTGCTGTCGACATTGCCTTGGAACAGGCCCATGGTCTGCTCAAGATTGTTGATATTGTACGCGCCGATCGCATACTTGCCGTAAGCGTGCTGGAAAAGTTCTTTTGTGGTGACGATCATGGCTGACTCCTTAGTTAAATCCGGCCGGTCCGGCCTGCGACACGCAGACGCGCCGATACCGCGAAAAGATGGCTCTATACTATACGGTTTGCGGGGCCGGGCGGCAAGTCCAAACCCTCCGTGCGCGCGTCGCGCGGATTTAGGAATTAGGAATTAGGAGTTAGGAATTAGGAGTTAGGAATTAGGAGTTAGGATTGAGGAGTTCTGCGAATATGTGTAGAATTAATGCCAAACACAAATGAGAAGTCCTCATTGGAAGAAATCGAATGAAGAAGTCGGTTGTATACTGTCTGGCCGCATGGGCGGTTGTTGGTCTTGTCTCGGGCGCGCGGGCGGAGACGGTCTTTGCGGACTTTACGGTGCCGGGGCTCGTGCGGCCGGTTCATTATTTCGCGCCTCATGCCGTCGCGCAGGGGGATGTCTGCCAGACGGCGGTCATCATCGTTCATGGCTGGGGCGACGGCGTGGAGCTGCCGGCTGAGGCGCCGTCCTTCGTAGCGGCGGCTGAACGGCTGACGGGAGCCGTCCCCTATGTGGTCGCGCCAGTCTTCCCGACAAAGCAAACAATGGCGAAGTTCAAGCTGACGGACGACGGACGCGCACGTTGGTGCGACTCGATGTCCAAGGCGACGGGCGACTGGTGCTCGCCGACAGATGACTGGCGTGGCGGCGGCGATGCGGTCGGCACGCAAATGAGTTCGTTCGATGTAATCGACCGGCTTTTCGCGGTGCTCGGAGACAAGGCGAAATATCCAAATCTGCGCCGCGTTGTCCTAACGGGATTTTCGGCAGGCGGGCAGTTTTCCGGCCGTTATGCGGCAGTCGGCAAGGGCGTCGTAAACGCAGATGTCCGCATCGACTATGCGCCGATGGCACCATCGACCTGGCTGCGGCTTGACGAAGACGTTTCGTGGCTCTACGGACTGAAGGATCGGCCGCGGTATGCGGCCGGGCTGACGCGGGCGGACATTCTAAAGAATCTGGCGTCCCGTCGGCAGTGGAACGCCTGTGGCAAAAAGGATCTCCTCAAGCGTCCGTATACGTCACTGGATGCGACGCCCATGGCCTGCGCGCAGGGCGACAACCGCTACGACCGCTTCCTCAACTTCCGTGCCTACGTGAAGGGCTTTCCAGATTGGGGTCGTCAGTCGTCCTTCCACACCTTTGAGGCGCTCGGCCACGAATACAAGCGGGCTTTCGCCGATCCAGCACTTGTCGCGTTCTGCTGTAACTGAGAAAAATCATGCAAACCACATCGAACAAACCTAACCGTCTCCTCTCGCTCGATATTTTGCGCGGTATCGACATCTTTATGCTCGTGGGGGGGCACTTCATCCTGCGCGGGCTCACGAACCTCGGTGCGTTCGGCAAAGGCGAATTTGCTGACGCTATGCGCCGTCAACTCGCGCATGTGCCGTGGGAAGGGTTTGTCGTATGGGATCTCGTGATGCCGCTCTTTCTGTTTATGGCGGGCATCGCCCTGCCGTTTTCGCTCGCAAAATACCAAACCTCTACCAAGACCTATCTCCGCATCTTGAGACGGGTCGTTTTGTTATGGATTCTCGGCATGGTGGTTCAGGGACGGCTGTTATCGCTTGACCCGAAAAAAATCTCTCTCTATTCCAACACGCTCCAGGCGATCGCGGCGGGCTATCTCGTGACCGCGCTCATTTTCATCAACATCAAGAACAACCGCTGGCGCGTTTTCGTTGCTGTGCTGTTGTTCGTGGTGTATTGGGCAGGCTTTACGTTTTTTGGCGATTTCACCCCCACGGGGAACTTTGCCGAAGCCATCGACCGTGCGGTCCTGGGACGCTGGCGGGATGGCGTGACGTGGAAGGACGGCGTGTGGAGTTTTTCCCCTAAATATCACTACACATGGATCTGGAGTTCGATCGGCTTCGCGCTGACCACGCTCGCCGGAGCGTTTTCGGGCTTGATGTTAAAGGGCGAAGCGTGCGCCAAAAAGGCTTTGCACCTCTTCCTTTTCGGTGACGCGCTGGTTGTTGCCGGCCTTCTGCTTTCGTTGCAGACGCCGATCATCAAGCCGATTTGGTCGGCTTCGATGGTGCTGTATTCTGGCGGGATTTGCGCCGTGCTGATGACCCTCACCTATTGGTATATCGATGTCAAAGGCAAGGGCAAATGGCTTTACTGGTTCAAAATCTACGGCATGAACTCAATCTTCGCCTACGTGGTCTCACACGTCATCTCGTTCCGCTCGGTTTCGGAGTCACTCTTTTTCGGTTTCGCGCGTTTCCTCGAAAAGCCCGGTTATGATTTCTTGCTGGGGGTTTCCAACGCCGCGATTCTGTTTGTAATGCTCGTGATGCTGTATCGGAAGAAGATTTTTATCCGCGTGTGAGATTACTAACGCGGGCGGAGCCCGCAACCCAAGCTAATTAGTGCGTTAGTGCATTAGTTTGTCCGGGGGGTGCTACCCTCAAAAAACCTTCGTGCCTCTGTGAGAGAAAAACAGAACCATGAAACACATGAAACTTCATGAAAACTGAAGCCTTTCCTTTGCGTTCTCTGCGTTCTTTGCGGCCATTTATGTAGCCATGCCTATTCGATTCGCGACAATTCGCATCATTCGCGGTTAAAACTCCGTCGCCAACCGATTACGGGCTTTTTCAACAGCGTTCTTGACCCCTATCGTCCCAATTCAGTATAGTGAGGCCACTTTTTCTCGGAGAGGTGGCAGAGCCTGGTTGAATGCACATGACTCGAAATCATGCGTGCCGCAAGGTACCGGGGGTTCGAATCCCTCCCTCTCCGCCATCTAACCAAACTTGCGGGCGAAAGTCTGCAAGCATGAGAACACATGCAACACTCTGATTCCCGTGAGCGGCGCAACCGCAGCCCCCGTCCTCCTTTCCGTCGTCGTAAGCGCCATCCCGGCCTTGCCGAACGCGAACTGCCGCGCCAGCCCCCCAAACCCAAGGGCGAACTGCCCGACGAATTCGCGACGAGTGTCTTCGGCCTGGTCAACCCCCTTTTGCAGCACGCTGTCGCCGAGGAAGGTTACCTCACCCCGACGCCGATCCAGGAGAAGGCCATCCCCCATCTGCTCGAAGGACGCGACTTGATGGGCTGCGCGCAGACCGGAACCGGCAAGACGGCGGCGTTCCTGCTGCCGATCCTGCACCGTCTGGCTGCCAATCCGAAAAAGGTTGAAAACGGTCGCCCGCGTGTGCTGATCCTCGCGCCGACACGCGAACTCGCGGCGCAGATCGCGGACAGCACCGCGACCTACGGCAGGTTCCTCGGCATCCCGTTCGCCGTGGTCTTCGGCGGCGTCAGCCAATACCCCCAGGTCAAAGCGCTCGGTCGCGGCGCCGTGCTCGTCGTAGCCACGCCCGGCCGTTTGCTGGACCTTATGGAGCAGGGCCACCTCACGCTTGATGCGGTCGAAGAGTTTGTGCTGGACGAGGCAGATCGTATGCTGGACATGGGCTTCCTGCCCGACATCAAGCGTATTCTCGCCAAACTGCCCGAACAGCGGCACACGCAATTTTTCTCGGCGACGCTCTCGCCCGATGTCCTGCGCCTGGCGATGTCCATGGTCAAAGACCCGGTCCACGTCACCATCTCGCCCGACCAGCCGACCGTCGATAAGATCAACCAGAAAATACTCTTTGTCGACAAGCCCAATAAAGTCAGCCTGCTGATCAGCCTGCTGGCCACACGCCCCGAGATGGAGAAGGTCATTGTCTTCGCGCGTACCCGCCACGGCTCTGACAAGATCGTGCGCAAGCTGGATGACGCCGACATTCGCGCCGAAGCCATTCACAGCGACAAGACGCAGCGCGCCCGCACCAATACGCTGGAGGCGTTCCGCAAGGGGCGCGTGCGCGTGCTGGTGGCGACCGACATCGCTTCGCGCGGTATCGATGTGGACGGCATCACGCATGTCGTAAACTTTGATCTTCCCGAGGAAACGGAATCCTATATCCATCGCATCGGCCGTACAGCGCGCGCCGGTGCCGAGGGTGTCGCCTACTCTTTCGTAAGCGCAGAAGAACGCGGCCTGTTGCGCGCGATCGAACGCATGATCCGCAAAGAGATTCCGATCGACACCGCGCATGAATTTCATTCCGAGCGTGCGGAACGCGCCGCCGGCAAGGGCGGAGCAGACAGCCTGCCGCAGCCCTCTTGGATGAAATCGAAAAAGGATCGTCCTGATGCGTCGCGCCGTCCGGATCGCCGCGGGCGACCGCCGCGCTTCCAAGGACGCGCGCAACCCGACTTCCGGCGCAGGCCCGATGACGTGCCGCACACCAGCGAGCGTGATGCGGCATCCCGTCCGGACAAAGCGCGCAAACCCGCGCCTGCTCCGCATCGGGAAAACGCCGTGCAAGCCGACGATGCGCCGCGCTGGTACGACAAACCCCTCCAGAAGCGTTCGAAACGCCATGAACAAAAAGGCGAACGTCGGCCCGCCGACACCAGGCCCGCTGACCGCGAGCGTCCGCCGCGTGATGACGACATGCGTGGCGACCGCCCCGCGCGGCCTTTCCGACCGCACCTTGGTGACAAACGCAAGCCGCGGAGCGGTGGTTTCAAGGGTGGTCGTTTCAAGAGCAGCGGCGGTCCCAAGGGAAACACTGGCTTCAAACCTAGAAAGAGCAATTGAACTTGCAAAGCGCTCTTTGGTTTTCAGACGAGCCGCTTGAGCAAACCGCCCAGCGATAGCCCCTGATTTTCATGAAGTTTCAGGTGTTTCATGGTTAAAAGTCATCGTGCTATTCAGCGCTGCGCCCGGTACTGCGTCATCGTCATGCCGAAGGTGCGTCGGAACACCTTGCCAAGATAACTCGCGCTGGTAAAACCGCAGGCGTGTGCGATGGCCCGCACCGAGTGGTTTGTCTCGGCCAACAGCGCGCGTACCCGCTTTAGGCGCGTTCGTTGCAGTTCGTCTTGCAACGTAACGCCGACACACGCCCGGAACCGCATCTCCAGCGACCGGCGCGACACGCCTGAGTGTTGCACGATCTCGGGAACTCCCACCGGGTTCTGCGCATTCAGCCAGATGTACTCCAGCGCGCGCGCCACTACCGGGTCAGCGATCGGGATCGTTTCGGTCGAACGTCGCGTCACCACCTTGAGAGGCGGAAACACGCGCTCCACGCGACGCGGACGTCTCCCCCGCGCACGCCGCATCAACTGGTCCAGCAATCGCGCCGCCTCAAACCCCATACGGTCGGTATCCAGCGCGATACTTGAAAGCGGCGGCATCGTGGACCCGCAGATCAATTCATCGTTATCTACCGCCAATACTGCCACCTCGTGCGGCACGCGCAGACCGGCCATACGACAGGCGTCCAATACCTGACGCCCACGCACATCCATCGCCACGAACACGGCGGCCGGCTTGGGCAATGCGGTCAGCCAAGTACAGAGGCGTTGACGCTCGCGGCTCCAGTCCTGACGCTCATGCGCCGTCAGCGGACCGTACATCTCACACTGATGGCCGACGGCATGCACACGCGCGGCAAACGCCGCACCACGCTCGCGCGACCAGTTGATATCGTGAATCTCGCCGACAAACCCGAAGTACGTAAAGCCACGTTCCAAGTAGTAGTCGGCAGCCAACTCTCCGATCGCGCGCAGGTCCGAAGCGAACACGCTGTGACGCTGCAACAGGCCATCGGGCAATTGCACCGCATCCAGCGGATCAATCAACACAGCCGGCACGTCGGCGGCCAGCACGGCCTCAGCGTATGCGCGGTTTTGGATCACGCCGATCATGCCGGAGCCGTTCCAGCCTTTCAGCGCCGGCAGTCGCTGCTCGCCCGCGCGTCCCTCGGCCACATGCAGGCTCCATGGACCGTGGATCTGCTCATACCGCAACACTCCGCGCAAAATATCGCGGTGTGCCTGCTCGTTGGTCTCGAACAGTAAAGCGACCTGTGGTGGTGCCGATAGATACTGGCGTGTCATGGATTACGCAAAATTACCATAAAAGGGACGCGGTGTCATGTCCTGAAGGCTATTGGCAGTCTTGGACATATCGGCTACAATTCTATCGCCATTGAGACAGGAGAATCTTGAACGTTAAACTCAGGAATACGCAGACAGGAGAGCCACGGCTATGAAAAAGACCGTTCTGTGTGGAAGATCGGAAGCAGGAAAAATGTGCGTCGCGCGAAACGTGAAACGGATGCGGGACATCATAGCCTGCGGTGTCCTCTGGTCGCTGTGCACGGGGTTGAGTATCGGCACGGCGCGAGCTCAGGATGTACCGGTGACGGAAGTCGTCACAAACGGCACCGTGATTACATTCAACGTGAAAGGTGGTGACACGCTTCAGTATGACGAACTTCTCACCGACTCCACCACCGCCCTCCACAAGTACGGCTACGGCACGCTTGTCATCACGAACAACAACCAGTCTTATACCGGCCCTACCACCATCCACGCCGGCATTCTCAAGATGTGCCACCAGTGTGCGCTCGGATTGCCCGAGGGCGGTTCCGACCAGGCCGCCACAGGGCACCCGATCACGGTGGAAGACGGCGCGCAGCTCTACACCGAGCAGCCGTGCGTAAATCAATCTTTCCGACATATCCCGCGTCGGGCCGTCTTGTCGGGCAGTGGTCCGGGGGGGGACGGGTGCGCTTGTGTGTAACGGCATATCGTCGGCCTCTTGGGCAAACAACGACTCCTGGATGTATTACATCGAACTTGCCGCTGACGCAACCGTACGAACAGTCAAGTTTCGTTACGGTCTCAATAACACGGATCTAAAAGGGCACACACTCATGATCGACGGCGACGGAACCATCGCGTTCACCGGCCTTCAGAACAAAAGCGCCGGCACGCTACATCTAAAGAGATGGACGACTGTTCAAAATCCAATGACGTGTGCCGGGGGAGCGGATGGACGGTTTCTGGTTGACGGAAACCAACTGAACTTCTGGAGCGGCGATCACCAGCTTGTCTGGACAACCGTGTTCACGAACAATGCATCGGCGAGCGCAAATGGAACATGGACCAGCGGGGGACGAAACACGCTGCAGGGACCGGTCGTTTTCGCGGGGCCGACAGCGTTCTATCAGCAAAACGCCACGGCCGACCACTCCTTCAAGATCACGGGGCCCATTTCTGGTCCGGGCAAGATGACCGTGAGCGGGACGCGCCTTGAGGTCGTGTTGAATAATACAGCGAACACGTTCACCGGGCAGGTGGCGATTGCAAGCGGCGTCTTGAGGGCCGAAACGCCGCAGACGCTGCCCGATTACGACCAGACGTCGAAGGTCACCCTGAGCTCGGGATCGGCCACGCTGCGTTTGCCTGTGGGTGAGGGCGGCTGGGACGCGGCGAGCTACAATGCAGCCGTTTCGGCTGTGACGTACGCAAGCGACGGCGGCGGACGCGTTCTGGCCTGGACGGATGCGGGCGTGACGACCGAATGGGACGCGGCGACAGCGTTCTCCGGTCCCTTCCTCGCGCACGGTGGCGCGGGGAGCCTGTCGTTCGCCGGAACCGTGCCGAATGATGCCTCTACAAAGATCCAGAACTGGGGCGGCACGTTGACATTGACGGGCAACCGTACACGCTACATGAAAAATCTTCGGGCCATTGCCGGCACACTGATTCTCGACGATGCCGGCACCCTTTATTCGTGGGACGTGAACGAGAACGCTGCAGGCGCATGGCACCGGGTGGGCGGATTGGGGTCGTCAACCATCGACGGTTTGGTGCTCACGGCACCGACGCGCCTTGTCATGAAAAGTGGATCGACGATCATCGGCCCCATGGCGTATTCAGGGAAGGTGGGCGTGTCCCTCTTCATCGGCGAACGCGGGAAGCAAGGCGCCATTTTCGAGATCCAGAAGGGCGCGGTGTTCACGAACAAGGTCACTGTAGGCTATGACGTTTCCGAAAAAGGTGCCGTCCATCAGTTCGGCGGCGAGGTCTACAACACCACCGACGGCGGTCATGACACCTATCTGGGGCGGGCGCAGGATTCGTACGGCTACTACGGACTCTATGGCGGGCACTACGCACTCCGCAACTGGTTCGGGCTGGGACACGACATCGCCTCGACAGGCGTCTTCGAGCAGCGGGGCGGTGTCTGTGAATTCGCAAGCATGTGCGTCGGGCGTGGCGGCTGGTCGTCCTTCCTGATGGCGGGTGGCGAGGTGCGCGGTAGTGTGCTCACTGTCGGCAACCAGTTCTACGGCAATCCAGGAGGAGGAGGCATGGCCACCTTCACGATGGCGGGCGGCGATGCGTACATGACACTCAGCGGGAGCCTAGCGTTGAACGAGCGCACGAATGATTTCACGTCCGTCGCGAATCTCAACGCGGGCGTGATCGAGACACCGAAGATTGAGTGGAGCACCCGTTACCTCACCAACCGCAAGGACAAGAACAATACGCATACCTATCTGAACTTCAACGGCGGCACGTGGAAGGCCACGCAAGACACCACCGCCCCATTCGGCGTAGGCGACTCGCTGGTGGAGCGCGTGACCGTGTTCCCAGGCGGCATCGGCGTGGACACGGCCGGAAAGAACGTCACGCTCAACTCGGGACTGCTGCGGCCGGAAGGGCGCGGCGTCGCCTCAATCACGTTGCCGTCAGGCATGGACAAGACCGGCTACGTCGGTTCGCCCGACGTGCGCATCACGGGCGGCGGCGGTACAGGCGCGACGGCATTCGCGCTCTACAACCCGCAAACGCTCTCCGTCACGGGCGTTGTCGTGACCTGCGCGGGTTGGGGCTATACGAGTGCACCTACGGTGATGATCCCCTCGGGCGACCGCACCACCAATACCACGTTCACGGCCGTCCTCACAGCGGCGGACCAGACTGCGGGTGGCATCACGAAGAAAGGCGCGGGCACGCTCACGCTCGCGTGTACCAACCAACTCGACGGCCCCACCGTAGTGCAGGCGGGCACGCTGGCCGTGGCAGATGCGAAGGCGCTGCCGCTGGCGGCCGACCTGACGCTGGGCGCCGGCGCGGTCTTGGACAACACCTGCGGCACCCTGCTCACATTCACTCCTGCCACGCTGACGGGACTGGGCGGCGAACTGAAGGGTGCGAACCTCACGGTGGGTTCGACTTGGATGCTGCCTGCGGACGACCTCGCTACCAACGCGGTCATGACGCTGAATGGCGCACTGTCATTCGCGGACGGCGCGGTTGTGAGCGTGTCGGGCGAGGCATCGCTCGCGACCAAGACGCACGTCTTGGTGAGGACGACAGGCGGTATCACGGGAATGCCCGACCTCGACCTTACGACACTGAATAACGACAAGTATTGGCAACTCGCCCGCGACGGCAACAACCTAGCGCTGATCTATGCGGCAGGTACACTGATAATGCTACGGTAGAGGCCATGGCCGACTTTTCACCAGAAACCTCGATCTGGAGGGCTGTGGCTTGCGCTTTGCTTGCCGGCGCGGCGTTGCTCGGATTCGCCGCCGATACCACTATCGTATCGCGTCAGGCGGATCTCGTCGCGAATCGTACACCCGGCATCTGGCCTGTTGTCAGTCACGCGACGGACCGTCTCCCGCGCCGCGTTGTGGTCGGCCTCTTCAACTGGGAGAACACGGAGAAGCGCTTCGACGTGCCTCTTGTTGCGTTGGGACTGCCTGAAGCGGGCACCTACATCGCGTTCGACCTCTGGCGCAACGCGCTCACCCCGCCCTTTCAAGGCCGCCTCGTCCACACACTTCAGCCGCAGGGCAGTACCGTGCTGACCGTGCGTCCGGTGCTCGACCGCCCGCAACTCATCGCCACCTCGCGCCACATCAAACAAGGACTGCTTGATGTCACTACCGAGCGTTGGGATGCCACCACACGCACCCTCTCAGGGGTCAGCGAAACAGTCGCTGGCGACCGTTATGAGCTATGCATCCTCACCTACACAAACGATGCCGCCGCGCCGGGGCATCCCGCGCGCGGCTTCGTAGTAGAATCCGCCGGCATCACCGGTGCCAACGGTTATGAGCTGGTCATCGCGCCCGGCGATGGCGTTGCGATGCGCCCGGATGACGCCTACGCCAACCCCAACACGCCGGACGCCCCGATGACAACACTGTACGAGCCGGTGGCTGAAAAAGGGCTCGTACGCTTTGCCTTTATCAGTGGAAGCGGCGGCTCGGTCTCGTGGCGCGTCACTTTCTCTGACCGCCCCGCACCGGCCGCCGCCGATCTCCGTTGAACTTAGAGTTCGCGGATGTAGATGTTCTTGAACTCAATCGGATCGCCGTGGCACTGCAACTCGATCTGCTCCTTGGGGAAGATCGGCTGATTGCGATCCCAGTAGTTCTCCAAGACCGTGTTGTCCACGACCAGCACATCGTTCAACTTGACCGTCACCTTGTCGCCGACCATCTTGATGTAGAAGGTGTTCCAGTCGCCGATCTGACGGTCGGCAATCGCGAGCGCCTTGCTCGGATTATTCTTGTTGTTGTACAGACCGCCGGAGCCGATGTTCCACTGGTTGTGCGGATCCCAGATTTGCACTTGCGGCGAACCGCGCAGGTAGAGTCCGCTGTCGCCGCGCACGGTCAACAGCCGCCAGTCAACCCACATCTCGAAATCGCCGTAGTCCTTGGCCGTGGCCAGGCTATACCCTTTGCCGTCAAAGTAGAGCGTGCCGCCATCGCGCACATGCCAGCTCTTGCGCATCTCCTCGTCGGCCTTCACCTGCATCTCGGCGCGCTTCTCGGGCGAAGCCTTCTGACGGACGATCGGATTGTCAAACTTCTCAGCGCGGGTCACGCCCTTCCAGTTCGTCAGGTCCTTGCCATTGAACAGTGCGGTGAATCCGGGCGGCGGCGTATTGTCGGTCGGCTTCACCACCTTGTAATCAGCCGGGACCTCTTTGATACGGATATTGCGCCAGTCCACGCGTGTACCGTGTCCCAGCCAGCCGATATGCCCCTTGGCATTGTGCAGGCCGGGATGCGGCCTCTTGTCCATCGTCTCTGTGATGGTGGAGAGATCGGCATCCACAATCACCTCGCCGTTCAGGATCACCGTGATTCTTGATCCAATCGCGCGGACCTCCTGAACATTCCACTGGCCGACCTTTTTCTGGAAACCGCGTTTGGCTGGCACCACGCCATAGATCGAGCCGTGGTACTGATACGGTTGCAGCTTGGTGTACTGCGGTCCCGAATCATCAAGAATCTGCAATTCCATCGCGTTGTAGGCCGCATCCCCCCCCAACGGCGCACGAACGGCCAGCCCGTTATTGGAGTTGGTGTACAGCAGAAATTCGAAACGCAGAATGAAGTTGTCGTACTCCTTGGCGGACATCAGCTTGCCACCCTTTTTCGGATTACAGTAGAGAATTCCGTTCTCCACATTGTACCCGTCGGTCGCGCCGACCCATCCGGTCAAATCCTTGCCGTTGAACAGCGAGACGAAACCTTCCTCGAGAGCCGGTCCGTCCGCGTGCATCGTCCAGACGCCCGCCAACGTAACCGCGCATGCTACGAACAGATGCTTCATGTGTTTGTGCCCCTTTTCTCGTTTTACTGGCAGGAGCTCCTGCCATCACTTTTACCTACCCATTAAAATCGAATACCCGCCGAAAAGCAATACACGTTTTTTACCGTCGCCTTTCCCGAATTGCAATCAGCGCTTTCATGATGTCGTCCATGCCGTCGCTGCTCACTCTGTCCCCTGCCCTGCCTTGATCCTGAGAATCGTGAACGAATACGCGGGAAGTGTCACCTGCGAACCTGCACCCGGAATGTCAAGCGTGTCCTCTTGCGGCGCGATCTTGCGCGGCTCCTCCATCGTATTGACATCGTCCGGCCGACCGGCCAGCGTGATGCGCCGCGCCTTCTGCGCCTGCACATTCGCGCCTGCCAAATTGAGCGCGAGCGTCACCGGCGCGTTGTGCGGATTGACGCCCTTCACCACGATCTCGCCCGCCGTCCTGTCATAGCCGGCCACGAGATAAGCGCGCGCCGTCTGTCCGTTCGGCAGCAGCCGGTCAAAGAGCGGCTGGCCGTCAAGCCAAGCGCGAACACGTTCGCCCTCAAGCTGGATCTTGATCGCATACCAGCGTCCGGTCTCAATCGATCCGGGCTGGCAGATAATCCGATTCTGTCCGTTCTGTTCGATGCCGTGTTCCTTGTTGCCCCAACCACCGAGGTTCAGATGAATCATCTTATCGCGTTGGTCGCGGGCGCGGATGATAAAACCCTCCTTGCCCGATAATTTGCGGGCGTTGAGTTCGAGCGTGTAGTTCTCCCACGACGCGCCCGCGATGAAACTGATAACGGTCTCCCGTACCGTCGCATCGGATTGACGCAACACACCATCCTTGACCGACCACACGCCCTCCTTGGGCTTCGACCAGCCCCTCGTGCCCGCCTTCGGATCAAAGGTGTAGAGGGTCTCGCCGCCGCGCGTGACGCGGATGTCCTTAAATTCGGCAGCCGTCTCCCATGTGTGCAGCCCGATCGTCCCCGTCGGCGGTAGCGGCGCGAGATTGTCCGGCACTTCTACAGGCAGCAGCACATCCGGCAGGTTGTTCATAAACAATTTCTGCACGTAATATGAAGGCGTGCCAAAGACGCGCGTGTTGTCGAACCAAATGAGATCGATGCCCCACTGCTTGCTACCGATCTTGTTGAAGAGCGGCGCATAGGCCGCCATACACACCACATCCGAGTTACGCTCAAATCCGGTCATCGCGGCCGCTTCACACAGCGCGGCGAGCAGGTTGTTCTTGCGGTCACGCGTATGGCAGGCGTATTCGCCGACATAGACCTTCGGGCCGTTACGGTCATAGCGGTCGTAGCGCGTTGCCTGAGCCAGAAACCACTCCGGCGGCTTGTAGTAGTGCTCGTCCACCAGTTCGGCCTTCATCTCCGTCAACCGGTTCCACGCCAACTCGAATGTCGGTCCCTCGGGGGCTGCACCGGCAGAGGAGATAAGCGTGATCTCGGGGTGTTTGGCCTTGAGCGCCTTGGCGATGATCTCGTAGCGATCGAGGAACGGATGATCCCAGTTCTCATTGCCGATCCCCAGATACTTGAGATTGAAGGGCGCGGGATGGCCCATCTCGGCGCGTACGCGACCCCACGGTGTGTCCGGTGCGCCGTTGGCAAACTCGATCAGGTCGAGAGCGTCGCGGATCACCAGATCAAGGCTGTCGAGCGGCAGATACTCCGTCGGCTTACGGAACTGACAGGTCAAGCCCGCGGCCAAGATCGGTAGTGGCTCGGCGCCGAGATCCTCGGCCATTTGAAAGTATTCGTAATAGCCCAGTCCGTGGCTCTGCCAGTACCCCCAGAGGTTGTGGTTCACCGCGCGGCGTTCCAGCGGTCCGACCGTGCGTTTCCAGTGATACTGTGTCTCAAAGCTACGTCCTTCCACTAGACAGCCGCCAGGGAAGCGCAGGGTCGCGGGTTTCAACTCTGCCAGCATCTCCATCAGGTCTTTGCGGAGTCCGTTCTTGCGGCCCTTGTAGGTGTCTTGCGGGAAAAGCGAAACCAGATCGAGATCCACGGTACCGCGCGCATCGAGCAACACCACGAGCCGCGCGTTCGTCACCGTCGCGGTCGGCGTGAAGAGCGCCTCGTAACGCGCCCAAGGCGCAGGCGGCGGCGAGTCCAGCGGCGAAGCGATCCGCCCATCTGGACACGTCGTCTTCCAAGCCTCCTTCGCGATACGGAACGCAGCCAGCGACTGCCGCTGCGCATCTTCCAGTTGCACGGTGAGCCCGCCCGCATAGTCGGCGTGCCGACGCGCGTAGAAGGAGAGCGCATACGTTTTGCCCTGCTGCACCGCGATGCCGCCGAAGCCGTCATTGGCGACGCCCGCGCCTTGGCCTGGCGCGTAACACTCGATACGCAGATACTGGAAGGTGTTGGGATGCACCGGATCAGCCCCCTGCAGCGACACCCTCCCCATCGCCCCGTCGCGCCATTCACGCGACCATCCTTCAGGTCCCTGCGTACGCCAGTCGAATCCCCGGTTCGCGATCAACTCAGGATAGAGGCCACCATCAGCCGCATAATTGATGTCCTCAAAAAAGATGCCGTAGAGCGTTCGCGGAATCGCATGCCCCGGCCTATCTGCCCGCACCGTGACGGACAGAGGCTCCTGAGCGTATCCCACCAACACCGCCATCGCACAACCGACCAACACTTTTTTCATCAGTCACCCCTTTTCCGGCATCATACCAATTCCAAAGACGGACCGACAAGGGCGGCATTTAAGGAGTTTCCCCAAAAAATCTGGTCATTCCAGAAAGACCAGTCCGAGCGGGTTTGATTCGGGGTCTGGCGGCTTGTAGCCGTACCATTTCCCGTGGCGCGTGAAGAGCCTCCCGAGGCC
>Ga0116189_1001823_pt1 | contig 16272 bp, 10 predicted proteins | sample AD_JPNTR3_MetaG_FD_89895 | JGI IMG/M metagenome (GOLD analysis project Ga0116189, IMG submission 89895) | Active sludge microbial communities of municipal wastewater-treating anaerobic digesters from Japan - AD_JPNTR3_MetaG | ecosystem: Engineered > Bioreactor > Anaerobic > Digestate | place... | reverse complement strand
GCGAACTGGACATTGGAGCCGCCCGTCTCCACGCCGATCTCGCGCATGATGGCGATGGCGGCATCCCGCATGTTTTGATATTCCCTGTCCGTCAATGTCTGCGCCGGCGCGACCGTGATGGATTCGCCGGTGTGCACGCCCATCGCGTCAACGTTTTCAATGGAGCAAATGATGACGACGTTATCGGCCTTGTCGCGCATGACCTCCAGTTCGTATTCCTTCCACCCCAGCACCGATTCCTCCAGCATGACTTCCGAAATCATGCTGGCATCCAGCCCCGCCTTGGCGATCTCCAACAGCTCCTCGCGGTTGTAAGCGACGCCGCTGCCCGTGCCTCCCAGCGTGAAGGAAGGACGAACAATGATCGGAAATCCGATGGCATCGGCGACGTTCAAAACCTCCGGCAGAGAACGGGCAAAGCCGCTCCGGGGCACGCGCAGGCCGATTTTCTCCATCGCCGCGCGGAATTTCTCCCGGTCCTCCGCTTTGTGAATCACCTCCAGCGACGCGCCGATCATCTCGACGCTGTATTGCTCGAGAACGCCCCTTTCCGCGACGGCCACCGCGGTGTTGAGGCCGGTTTGTCCCCCCAACGTGGGCAACAGCGCGTCCGGCCGTTCGCGCGCAATGATTTTTTCCACCGCCTCGGGCGTGATGGGCTCCACGTAGGTGCGGTCGGCCATCTCCGGATCCGTCATGATGGTCGCCGGATTGCTGTTGATTAAAACAACCTCATACCCTTCTTCGCGCAGAGCCTTGCAGGCCTGGGTTCCGGAGTAATCGAATTCACAGGCCTGGCTGATGATGATGGGGCCGGAGCCGATAAGCAGTATCTTTTTAATGTCCTTGCGTTTGGGCATAAAACAAAATTCACCTTTCTCTCATCCAATCAGGCGATATGCCTGCCTGCAGAGTCGCGCATCAAAGCTTTTTTCACAGCCCTCCTGCCGGCGAAGCGAAACGCCGGCCCGGTCGCTTGGGTGAGCACTGATGGCGCGAGTTTGCGATCCGGCTGCTGAGCTGGCAGTTGCAGGGTCGGAAAAAGATTTCAAGCAGCGCCGTGTGCCTATCTATCACCGCCGCCTTATTCCCATTCAATCGTGCTGGGCGGCTTGGAGCTGATGTCGTACACCACGCGGTTGACACCGTGCACTTCGTTAATCATCCGGTTGGATATCCGGGCCAGCACCGCATGGGGCAGTTGCGCCCAGTCGGCGGTCATGGCATCGTCGCTGGTGACGGCACGAATGGCGACGATGTTTTCGTAGGTGCGCTGATCCCCCATGATGCCCACGCTCTTGACCGGCAACAACACGACAAAGGACTGCCAGAGTTTATAGTAAAGTTTTCCGGCGCGGATCTCTTCCCAGAGAATGGTGTCCGCCTTGCGCAAGATTGCCAGGCGCCGCGGCGTGACTTCGCCGATCACGCGGATGGCAAGTCCCGGCCCCGGGAACGGCTGCCGCCAGACCACATCGTCGGCCAATCCCAGTTCTTTCCCGAGATGGCGGACTTCATCCTTAAATAAATGTCTGAGCGGCTCCACCAGTTTCAGGTTCATTTTCTTGGGCAGGCCGCCCACATTGTGATGCGATTTAATCACCGCGGAGGGGCCGCCGAAGGCGGAGCGCGATTCAATCAAATCGGGATACAGCGTCCCCTGCGCCAGAAACTGCACGTTTTTGATCTTTTTCGCTTCCCGTTCGAAAACCTCGATGAACGTGCGGCCGATGATTTTTCTTTTCTTTTCCGGGTCGGTTACTCCCTTCAGCCGCTGCAGGAACAATTTGCCCGCCCGCGCGCACCGCACCTGAATGCGGAGATTCTCGCGGAACATGGACATGACGCGCGCGGTTTCCCCCGCCCTCAACAAGCCGTTGTCCACGAACACGCAGGTGAGCTGTCTGCCGATAGCCCGGTGAAGCAAGACGGCGGCAACGGAAGAATCCACGCCGCCGGAGAGGCCCAGAATGACCTTGCCGTCACCTACCTGCCGGCGGATGTCTTCCACCGCGTCGTGAATGAAGGATTTCATGGACCAGGATTTCCGGCAGCGGCAAATGCTGAACAAGAAATTGGCCAGCATCTTTTTGCCTTCCCGGGTATGAACGACCTCCGGATGAAACTGCAGGCCGTAAAACCGGCGCCGCGCGTCCTGGGCCGCGGCCACGGGCGTATTGGCCGTGAAGGCGGTCACGGAAAATCCGGCGGGCAATTGACCCACGGCATCCCCGTGACTCATCCAGCATGGCGTCCTGGAGGAAACGCCCTGAAAGATGCCCTGCCGTTTTTTGACAATCAATTCGGCGAAACCGTATTCACGCTTGGCGGACGGAATCACTTTGCCCCCCAAAGCGTCCACCATGTACTGCAGCCCGTAACAGATCCCCAGAACGGGAACGCCCAGCTCAAAGATCCGCGCGTCGGCGCGCGGCGCGCCCTTGTCATAGATGCTGGCCGGGCCGCCGGACAGGATAATGCCTTCGGGCCGTAGGGCTTTGACGGCCTCCATCGAAATATCCGGCGGTTCAATCTGACAATAAACCTGATGCTCCCTGACCCGCCGCGCGATGAGTTGATTGTACTGCGAACCGAAATCAATGATGAGAATCATTGCTCCTCCCCCTTTCGCTTCATCATTCCCACGAAACGCGCAAACAAATGTTCCGTGTCGCGCGGCCCCGGAGCCGCTTCCGGATGATACTGCACGCTGAAGGCCAGCGGCATTTCCATGCCTTCAGACGTCCGGTCGTTCAAATTGTAATAGGTTTTTTTCGCCTGCTTCTCCACGGACGCCGGAATGACAACAAATCCGTGATTTTGAGAGGTGATTTCAACCCGCCCGGTTGCCATATTCTTGACCGGCTGATTAATGCCGTGATGGCCGAATTTCAATTTTTGCGTCTTGCCGCCGACGGCTTGACCGATGATTTGATGCCCCAGGCAAATTCCAAACACGGGAACTTTGCCGAGGATGGCGCGGGCCGTTTCAACAATGTAGGGCAGCGCCGCCGGGTCGCCCGGACCGTTGGAGAGCAAAACACCGTCCGGCTCCAGGGCGAGAATCGCTTCGGCGGAAGAAGACGCCGGCAGAACCAGCACTTCGCAGCCGTTTTTTTCCAGGAGGCGCAGAATGTTATACTTGACACCGCAGTCCAACACGGCGACACGCGGCCTGCGCGATGTCCTGGCGGCGGGAAGCCCTTGCAAAACCCGGCCTTCCGTCCAGGTGTAAGCCGCCGCGCAGGTTACCTCGCGGACCAGATCCCTGCCCACCAGGCCGGGATAGGCGCGCACTTTTTCCAGGAGCGCCCCGATGTTTTGGCTTTCCGTGGAAATGATTCCCTTCATCGCGCCGGCAATGCGCAGTCGCCTCGTCAACGCGCGGGTGTCGATTCCTTCCATGCCGATTTTGCCGTGATGCTCCAGAAAGTCTTTGAGACTCCTTTTCACCCGCCAGTTACTCGGATGGGGCTGGTACTCCTTCACGACAAAACCTTCCAGATGGATGCCGGCGGATTCCATGTCCTCGTCGTTGATGCCGTAATTGCCGACCAAGGGGTAGGTCATGGCGACGATCTGCCCCTTGTAGGAAGGATCGGTAATCACTTCCTGATAACCGGTCATGCCTGTATTGAAAACGACCTCCCCCAGGGTTTCGCCTTCGCCGGCAAACGCGCTCCCTTCAAAAACAGAACCGTCCTCCAGCACAAGCAGTGCTTTTTTCCGATGATTGATAAGCGACATTCGATTTTATCTCCCGGGAGCCTGTCGAAAAGCCGTACACCTCGATAAACACATCGAAGCAGCGCCTCATCTCCGTCTTTAGCGACTCTACGTCCAAAAAGCGCGCTGTGTCTATAATGTTTCTTTCGTCTCGTCAATCCTAAAAAGAAACGGGGAATGGTCCGCCCATTCCCCGCCAAAAAGCCCGTCAGCTGATAAACAGCATCTCCCAGAATTTGGGCAGCGGCCATATCTCGTCATCGACAAGATTCTCCAGCGCATCCACGTACTCACGCAGTTCTTCCATCTTTGGTTTGACCTTGGAACTCAGCATCTCCGCCTTTTTCTGTTCGTCGTGCAATCCGCAGGATGCCTCCATCTTGGCCTGAATGTCCTTGGCCGCCCCATAGACGCTGTTGACCAAATCCAATACTTTCTTGAGGACTTCCCTCTGCGCGGGGAAAGCCGCCGCAGACCCCAGAGCCTCCTGGGTCAAATTGATCGCCTTGGCCAGCCGTTTCTGATAAGTCACCGCCGCCGGAATAATCTGGCTTGTGCAGATGGCATTGAGGCATTTGACTTCTATTTCCAGATCCTTGATGTAGCGCTCCAGATGAATGAGGTATCTGGATTTGAGTTCCACCCCGGACAACACCTTGTAATTTTCAAAAAGGTCCAGCGATTTCTTCGTAATCAACGCCTTGAGAGCGCTGGGTGTCGTTTTTTCATTGGGAAGACCTCTCCTGCCGGCTTCCAGTTCCCATTCCTTGCTGTAATTATCGCCGTTGAACAGCACCGGCTTGATATTCTTGATTTCGTCCCGCAGAACTTCGAAAACGGCCTGATTAATGTTGGAGAGGTTTTTCGCTTTGATCTTCTCCGCGAGATAATCGAGGCTTTCCGCCACGATGGCATTGATGACCGTCGCGGGGAAAGAAATGGACTGGGAAGAACCCACGGCTCTGAATTCAAACTTGTTGCCGGTAAAAGCAAAGGGCGATGTCCGGTTGCGGTCGGTGTTGTCTTTGCTGACCACCGGCAGTGAAGAAATGCCCAGATCAATAATCTCGGCATTGGTCGCCTTGACCACCGTGCCTTTTTCTATGTTTTCCAGAATCTGCGTCAGTTGATCGCCCAGAAACACCGAAATGATGGCTGGCGGCGCCTCGTTGGCTCCGAGACGATGATCGTTGCCGTAGGAGGCCACCGACGCCCGCAAAATATCGGCGTGTTTGTAAACCGCCCGCACCGTGGCCACCAGAAAAACAAGAAATTGAATGTTGTCGTGCGGCGTTTTCCCGGGATTGAGCAGATTGTTGCCCTTGTCATCGCACAGCGACCAGTTGAGGTGCTTCCCGGAGCCGTTGATTTTAGCAAAGGGTTTTTCATGCAACAGCGCCGCCAGGCGGTGCTTCTTCGCTACGGACTTCAACGTATCCATCACCATCTGATTGTGGTCCACGGCGATATTGGCCTCTTCATAGACCGGCGCGATTTCATACTGACTGGGCGCAACCTCATTGTGTCGGGTTTTGGCCGGAATGCCCAGCTTGAAGAGTTCCTCTTCCACGTCATGCATATACGAGGAAATTCTCTCCTTGATGCTTCCGAAATACTGGTCTTCCAGTTCCTGGCCTTTGGGGGGAGGCGCGCCGACAACCGTCCTGCCGCCCAGCACCAGATCCGGGCGTTTGAAGAAGTAATCCATATCAATCAGAAAATATTCCTGTTCGGGACCCAGGGTGGAATAGACTTTCCTCACATTTTTCACGCCCAGCAGTTTCAGCATGTTGACTGCGCTGCCGCTCAAGGCACGGATGGAGCGCAAAAGCGACGTCTTTTTATCCAGCGCTTCTCCGGTGTAGGAAATAAAGGCCGTCGGGATGCACAGCGTCGTCGAGATGCCGATGCGTTTGATAAAGGCGGGCGAAGACATGTCCCAGGCTGTATAGCCGCGGGCTTCAAAGGTGGCCCGTATGCCTCCGGAGGGAAAACTGGACGCGTCGGGTTCGCCCTGCACCAGTTGTTTGCCGGAAAACTTTTCCATCACCTGGCCATTGCCGACCGGGTCAATGAACGCGTCGTGTTTTTCCGCCGTAAATCCCGTCATCGGCTGGAACCAGTGGGCGAAATGCGTCGCGCCTTTTTCCAGCGCCCATTTTTTCATGGCTTCGGCAACCACATCGGCTGTCCTGGCGTCCAGCCTCTTGTCCTCATTGATCGCCTCCATCAATTTTTTGAAGGCTTCCTTGGGCAGTCTTTCCTTCATGGTTTTGTAATTGAAAGTATCCTCCCCGAAATACTGCGAGACGGGAACGAATTTTTCCTTTTCGACCAGATACTGCCTTTCTGCCGCGGTGGTTTGTTTCGTCTTTTTCATGATGAATTATCCCCTCTTTATTAAAATGTTTTATTCCAGCGGTTTGTTTTCCACGATTTCCCAGACGCCCGTGGGACAGGCGCCCGCGCAGAACCCGCACCCGATACACAATTCTTCGTTGACCACATATTCATAACGTTCATCGTCCAGAGCCTTGCGCGCGATGGCGTTCTGCGGACAAACCGATTCGCATATGCCGCAATCCCGACAGGCGCCGCACGAAGCGCAGTTTGCCGCGCAGGATACCGGATCGGCAAAAACCTTGAGGCGAGCGTCAAAATATTCCGTCTTGACTCTCGCGTAATCAATTACCGGGAGCTTATCGTAGGTTTCTTCGATGCCTCTCAAAAGACCATCGATCGTCTGCGCGGCGATGCGCCCCGCGCCGATGGCATCGGTCAAAAGCCCCGGCCTGACCGTGTCGCCGATGGCGAAAATCCGCTCATCGCTGGTTCTGAACTTTTCATCAACCGCAATGAATCCGTTGACCACGCGGATGTCCTCCGGCAAGAAGGAAAGATCGGGCATGTCGCCCACCGCCACAATGACCGTGTCCGCCGGCAACACTTCGCCATCCGTCAGTTCCACGCCTTTGGCCGTGATGGCCCTGGTGAACCGCGGCCACAAAAATTTCGCGCCGGCGGCTTCGGCGTTGCGCCTCTCCGTTCCGAAAGACGCCGGCTGCTGAACGTCAATCAAGGTAACACTTTTCGCGCCCAAACGGAAGGCTTCCGTTGCGGCATCGCAACCCACATTGCCGGCGCCGATCACCACGACCCGTTTGCCCACCTTCACGTCATTGCATTTGCTCCGCCGCAAGAAATCCAGTGCTGCAATGGCTTTTTCAATGCCCGGCACCTTCAAAAGGCGGGGCCGGGTCGCGCCGGAAGCAATTACAACAAAATCAAATTCGTTTTTCAGCTTGTTGAACTTCTCCCGCGTCATAACTGAGTTGAAGTGGACGCGGCGGATATGCTTCGTGAGCCGGTTGATTTCATGCTCCACAATTTCATCCGGAATTCGGTTTCGGGGGATCGTTTCCGTGATTTTTCCGCCCAATTTTTTCCTGCGTTCAAAAATCGTCGGCTCATGTCCTTTCATCCACAACTGCCAGGCCACGGAAAGGCCGGCTACGCCTCCTCCGATGACCGCTATTTTCTTGCCCGTCGAGGGCAGTGGTGCGGGCTCTTTGGCTTCCAGGGACGCTTTCCCCAGCAAGGACACATCCATCGAAGGCAGATTGACAATTTTTCGGGAGCAATTCTGCATGCAGAGATTGGGACACAAATACCCGCAGACCGTCGCAGGAAAAGGCGTGTATTGCAGGGCCAGGTCCACCGCTTCCTGCATCTTCCCCTTGCGTATCAGCGCCCAGCGCTTTTGCACTGGAATGCCCGTCGGGCAATATCCCTGGCAGGGGGGCAGATATTTTTCATTCGCCCAGACGGGAATGAAGCGGCGCATCTCACCCGTGGTGATCACGCCGATCGGTGAACGATCCAGATTATAGATGTCGCCGATCAAACCGCCGCTGCCAAGTTCCCGCTCCCAAACCTCTTTTTTGAAAACCGCCATCGGCCGCAAAGCGCGGCCTTTTTTTTCGTGCGGCTTGAGGGCGACCAGAATTTTCCAGTCCTTTTTTCTGGCACCCAAATCGGCAAACAGATACTGTTTGCCGATGGCCAGCAAAAACTTGCTCAAGTTCGTCTTCAGCCAGTTCCATTCCGCTTCGGGCAAGTCCGAAATCAGACGGGCATCCTGGTCGCTGTAGGAACTTTGATTTCCGCGGAAGAAAATCTTTCCGCCGACCATCCCGACACAGGGACGGTAACCCAATACATCCTTTTCTTCTTCCGCCCCGACACCGCAGACAACCGCCACGCCTCCGGCCATAAATTCCGCAAAGGAATCGCCCGCCTTGCCGAAAACCCAGAGCTCCGGAGGATCAAAGCGCGGATTGTGTTTGGTCATGGTCATGCCGCGCGCGCCGATATCCCCGTCAATATAGACTTTGCCCTGCGCCATGGCATTGGCCACGCCATTGGTCGCGCTGCCGTGAACGATAATATGCGCTCCGGCGTTGAGCCACGCCACGTCATCGGAGACGGGCCCGAAAACCTCGATGAGCGTGTTGGGAAATCCCATGGACCCCAAACGCTGTCCGGAAGATCCGAGGACCTCGACCTTAACCGATTTATCCCCTGCGCGCCAGAGACGTCCGCCGATACCGTGCTGTCCATGAGCAATGACTTCAATTTTCGTGCAGCCTTCGGCGACGGCGTTCTGAATTCTTTCTTCCAGAATTCTCGACTCAACGCGCACGCCGTCTTCAATGCCGGAGATTTTTATAGATTCTTTTTTGTTCATCGTTTTGTTATGCTTCTTTTCTTATACGACATATCTAATTTGCAATTTCTGTGCCGCATCCGCATCGGCGATGCCCAGCGCGTCGGACATGCCAATCGGCAAGGACGTCGAACGTCCCAGCGGAGCCACGATTTTCTTCAATTCCGTGTCAAAACTTAAAAAGACGTCCACCACACGCTCGGCGACTTTTTCCGGATCCAATCTGCGGTCCAAACGCGGATCCTGCGAGGTGATGCCTTTCGGACAAATCCCGACATTGCAGATGTTGCAGCGGTCGTTCTCCGAACCCAGACATCCTGCCGCCGCCTGCATGATGTATTTTCCGATCTGAACCCCGCTGGCGCCCAGCATGATCAGCGCCGCGGCGTTGGCTGCGAGATTGCCGTTTTTGCCGATGCCGCCGCCGGCAAAAAGCGGGATTTCATTTTGTTTGCCCAGTTTCACCAAATTCAGATAGGCATCGCGCAAATTGCTCGCGATGGGATGTCCCATATGGTTCATGGAAACATTATAGGCCGCACCGGTTCCCCCGTCCTCGCCGTCAATGGCCAGCCCCGCGGCGTAAGGATTGCGGGTCAGATTATTCAGAACCGCCAGCGTGGTGCTGGTGGCCGAGATCTTCGGATAAACGGGCACGCGGAAGCCCCAGGCCATGTACATGGATTGAATCATCTTGGCAACGGCTTCCTCAATCGAGTATTTCGTCTGATGCGTGGGCGGGCTGGGCAGGCTCACGCCCTGCGGCACGCCGCGAATCGCGGCAATGAGCTTGTTGACCTTGTACCACATCAACAAGCCGCCGTCGCCGGGTTTGGCGCCCTGGCCGTATTTGATTTCAATGGCGCAGGGATCTTCCTTCATATGCGGCAGGTTGTGGATGATTTCATCCCAGCCAAAATAGCCGCTGGCGATCTGCAAAATGACATATTTGAGAAAACGCGATCTCAACAGCCGCGGCGGGCATCCGCCTTCGCCCGTGCAGATCCGCACCGGCATGCCCAGTTCTTCATTCAGATAGGTCACGCCCAGCTGCAGGCCCTCCCACATGTTCGGAGACAAGGCGCCGAAAGACATGCTGCCGATGATCAAGGGATAAATTTCCCGCACCGGAGGCGTCCATCCGTTTTCCCGGTTCACCCGCAGCATCTCTTCCGGAGGCAGAATGCGGCCCAGCAGGGTTCTGAGCTCGAACTCGTGACGTCCCGCGTCCAGCGCGGGATCGGTCAGCATGGAAATCCGAACGAATTTTATCTTATCCAGGACGCTGTCCGGAGCATTCCGTCTTCCGCCGCGGCGTCGGGGTTCGCCCCCCTGATTGACGTGAAAGCGCAGTTTATCCGCCTCATCGGACCGCAGGGGCACAATGGCGTTGTTGGGGCAAACCATCGTGCACATGCCGCAGCCGACGCAGGCGTGTGCAGGGTCCGTGCGTTGATTGATTCCGTGATACACACTGAAAACATTGCCGGCTTTTTCTTCCAGCCCCAGGGGCACCTGGATCAGCCGCTTGCGATGAACGCCCAGCTCGATGGCCCTGACCGGGCAGACGGCCGTGCAATTCCCGCACAGGGTGCACTTTTCCTTATTCCACAGAATCTGCCAGGGCAGATCCTTCGTGCTTAATGTGGATGGGCTAATGGTTCCAATTGATTCCATTTCTCTATCTTTCGCCTTTCTCTGCTGACCAGAACGGTTTCATATTTCATCGGCTGGAAATCCAGATTGATGTCGCGTTCCGGAATAGCGGCGTCCAGCCCGCACATCTCGGAAGAAAACGCGAACATGCCCGGACGGCCGCCCACAATGCCGGGACGCAGTTTCTTCGAATCCTGCACCATAAACACGGATTTGTCGGGCAAACATCCGATAACGCAGTTGGGGCCGTCGATGATCAGCGGCCGGCAGGCCTGCTTCAACTGCTTCAGAAATTTTCCGCTGGGATGATTCTGCAACTCGCCGTCTTTGAGCGGCGTAATGATGTGTTTGTACATTTCGATGCCCATGCCGAGATGATTCAGCATATAGTGCAAAATGTGCGTGAAGACCTCCGAATCAGACTGATAGCCGCTGTACCCGGGAAATTTCCGCGAACCAAGAAACTCCCGAATGGGAACAAAGGCGGTATTTTCCCCGTTGGTCGCGGACGCGATCCCCTGAATGAAAAACGGGTGACAGGCGTAGATGTTGATGGCGTAATTGGTGTTCTGACGCCCCTGGCTCAAGATGACGCGCGCGGTCAGGTCCTTTCTGTCCAGCCCAAGATACTGGGCAACGGTCAGCGGGTCCCCCACTTCCTTAATCATGATGACATCCGGCCAGAAACTGAAAATCAACATGGACTCATCCTGTTCCCCCATTTGACGCAACTGCAACTGAATCATCATCAGCCGGAAGTTTTTCTCTTCCTGGGTCAATCCCTCCCACTCGGCGGGATATTCGTAAACACGGATGACATAATTATCCCTTTTGGGCGTCCCCGCGGGAGGATTCTTGGCCGGTTTGATGGACAGCTTGTATTTGACCATAAAATCCTGATCAATCATGAAACGGTCAAGATTCTTGAGTCCTTCATTGGAAAAAATCCCGGAAAGAATGGGATCGTCCTTGAATTTTTCAAATTCGCCTCCAAGATCCGTAAGGAAAAGGCCCACGCCGGACCCGTCATGTCCTTCTTTCATCACATCAATGGCGTGAATCGCCATCATGGGAGAAAGCGGTTCGTTACTCGTTACTGCAAACAGCCGGCACATTTTTTCCTCCTTCAATATTCCCGGCGAATCGGGAAAGCACATTTATAACTGCCAAAGTCGTGCCAAACGGGAAAATCATCATACATTTTTGTAACACCTGATTTTTCTGTTTTTATCCTCCGGCAGATTTTCATCCGTGTTTCGAAAAGCACAATTTTGTATTTTATTGTATTTTTCGGACCAATTTTGAACTTTTTGCTTCAAATTCCTTTTCCGGACAAAGAGACTTTCCTTTCAGACCGTTTTATTTTTTTTAAACAGCTTGGGATTGATGCCCATTTTCGCAATTTTATACTGAATGATTCGCTTGGTGATGCCCAGTTTTTTGGCGGCTTTGGTCTGATTGCCCCCTGCCTCTTCCAAGGCTTCAATAATCAAAGCCCTTTCCTGTGCTTGAATAACGGACGGCAGCTTTCCATACTCTTTTTTGTTTGGCGCTCTTTCCTGCGTCTGCAGCGACGGCGGCAAGTGCGCGCAATCAATCGTGTCCGTTTTCGTCAACAACACCGCCCGCTCGATGCAATTTTCGAGTTCGCGGACATTTCCCGGCCATTTATGCGAAAGGAAAACTTCGATGGCCTCTGTGGAGATTTTTCTGACGTTTTTCCCCATTTCCTTGCTGTATTTCAGAAGAAAATAATCCGCGAGCAAGATCACGTCACTGCCCCGTTCGCGCAGCGGCGGCAGATAAATGGGAAAAACGTTGAGCCGGTAAAACAAATCCGCGCGGAAACGATCGGCCAGAATGTCCTGCTCCAGATTGCGGTTCGTGGCAGCGATAATCCGGACATTGACATTGACGACTCTGGACGAACCCAGCGGCTGAAAACGCTTTTCCTGCAACACACGCAGGAGCTTGACCTGCGCGGCGGCGGAGAGTTCCCCGACTTCATCCAGAAAAATCGTTCCGCCGTTTGCTTCCTCGAAGCGGCCGCGGCGCTGAGTCAACGCGCCGGTAAACGCCCCTTTCTCATGGCCGAACAGCTCGCTTTCAATGAGCGTGTCGGGAATGGCCGCGCAGTTGACCTGCACCATCGGCGCGCCTTTGCGCGGCGAATTGTTATGAATGGCCCGGGCAATCAATTCCTTTCCCGTGCCCGTTTCTCCGGTAATCAAAACCGTGGTGTTGGAATCGGCGACCTGCGCCACCAGGCCGAAGACCTCCTGCATGGCCTTGGAATGTCCGATAGTATCCATGGAAGGGGACCGATGCTGCCCGACAATCTTGCGCAGGCGTTTATTTTCCTCCTCCAACGCCCTGATGTGCACCGCTTTGGCGATCAGTTCGGCAACCGACGAAAGAAGCGCCAATTCCTTGTCCAGGTCTTCGACATCCCGCGCGACCTTGTCCGCCGACAAAACACCCACCACATTGGAATCGTAGATAATCGGCACGCAAAGAAAGGAAAGCTCGGCGCGGTTGAGGTGGCGTCTCGCCCCCGTGCGATCCAGAAAATGCGTTTCCTGTCCGAGATTGGCCACCGCCATGGGACGGCCGGTTTCCGCCACCTTGCCCGTGATGCCTTCACCGGGTTTATAGGTAACCTCCAGGCCGTCAATATTGACATCATGCGCCACATCCAGCCAGATTTCTTTGGTTTCTCGATCCAGAAAAGATATCATGCCGCGCTGCATCCCCAGGCGCGAACTCATTTCCTGAAGAATATGTTCGAGATGTTCGCGCAAATCCCCCGGTTGAGCCAGAATTTTTGCTATCGCGTGCAGGGCGGCAAGCTCTTCATAAGTGTGAATGCTCAGTTTCTTTTCTCTCTCATTTAATTTTTTTGTGGCGGTGCTCATTATAAACCGACCCACGAAGGCATTTTGTTACAAAATTGTACCAATAGCAAATACTTTTTTACAGCCGGATCTAATTATGTGCAATTAGCGAACCAATTTACGACAACTTTGTAAAAATTTGCAAAAAGGCGCAAAATTGTTAGTTAAGGGAAGGTCTTGCAGAGATATGATCAAAGATAGTTTAATGTTTTCTTAAAGATATAAGCAAGATGGTTTAAAATTTACCTTTGGGGATAACAGCTTGCCGCTCAGCCGCGCCGCCGCAGGCGGCGTCGGCTGGAGCGGCGGGTTGGGCGCACCTATCACAGTATTTCCCTTACTATAGGGTCTTTCTTTTGAGCAAGGTTGCGTATCAGAACCACAACACTTCCATATTCACTTGGAAAATCAAACTCCAGAAGACGTATTGCTTCCTCAAATCTCCCAAGTTCTCTTAGTACTTCCGCTTTCATAAGCCGCTGGTCTGAGTCTCCAATATTTAACAACTCAAGCAAGGATTCAAGATTCATCGTTGCTTCGGGCGAGCGTGCAACAATCCGACTTTTGTCTACAAAGCTTTGTCCTTGATAGCGCAATAAGTCATTGCCAGCCCACCAAGCGCCTATCCTTAAATGCAGTTCTTGCTCCTCGCGTTCAGCTGCGCCTTTCTTGATGGCCTCAAAATACTCAGCTTCAGACAATTCCCTCACATGTTCGGCGGTTCTCCATTCTGGTGGAATCTTCTTTTTTTCTTCGACTCCCCACAAAGAAGGAAGTTCGCCAACTTTCTTGGCATCAGAAAGCCAGAAATAGTGCCCACAATCTCGGCACTTGGTAATTGCGGGTGGACGGGGTAGCATCGGCGCAATCATTTTGCCGTCAGTCCATCTCCTAGCACCAAACGTGTTGCCCGATACCAGTGTGAAGACCCGTGCAAATCCTTTGCAGTTGGGACACTCGATTATTTTGTCTGGGCCCGGTATCATTTTTCCACTCCTTGTAGTGCCCCTAACATTGTTTATATGGATCGGTGCTAATATTGTAAACGCCGACAGCGCTGTCGGCCTAACACCCAGCCATAAAAACTTTATTTGATGGCTCAATACCTTAATATTACAAATTAATCAACCCGTTTTCCCTTGTTGAGGTTGGGATATTATACGGATCGGCATAATATTCCAATTCACTTGTTTGAGATGCTCGGTTCTTCGTCGGGATTTGAAGACCATTTGGAGTGGCGGTTGTCAGCCGTTTTTTTGCAAAAGGAATGAGAGGATTTTGTCCATGTTGTCATTGATGGTTTTGTATCTTTCAGGCGACGCCGAAAGGATTTCTTTTTCGGTTTGAACATAAGAAGCCGCGGCCAATTCATTCCGGCAATGGGCGACGATATCCAAAGCGGCTTGTGGCGTCATCTCCAGATGAAACTGCAGGCCGATAACGGATCGGCCCATCTGAAACGCCTGGTTTTCGCAGGCACCGCTTTTTGCCAGATGAATCGCGCCGGACGGCAAGTCAAACGTCTCTCCGTGCCAGTGAAACGCGTGGATGGCTTTTGGAAACTCAACGACAGTCTGGTCCTGCGATGGAATGCCGTAAATCGGAAACCAGCCGATTTCTTTAACGGGATTTCGGTAAACCCGCGCGCCCAGCACGTTGGCGATGAGCTGCGCGCCCAGGCAGATTCCCAGAACCGGCTTGCCTTTGGCGATGGCATTCCAGATGAATTGTTTTTCCGCGGCAAGCCAGGGGAACCTGTCTTCATCGTTGACGCTCATCGGGCCGCCCAGAACCACGAGAAAGTCCAGGGTCTTGAGGTCCGGCAAAACGGAATCCGCGAAAAATCTTGTGCGCGTTATTTCGTATCCGGCCTTCTCAAGCCAGGGCTCGATGCTGCCCAGCCCCTCAAAGGGAACGTGCTGAAAATAATGCGCCCGCATGGACAACCTCCGAAAAATGGTTGATGGCTGATGGGCAAGGACTCGAACCTCGATTCACAGGGCCAGAACCTGTTGTCCTACCATTAGACGACCCATCAGCATGATTTCAAAACGCAAAACTCAACACAACGCCCCCGTAAAGAAAGGCGCTGTCCTTCTCGGATGCATCATTCGTGCCTTTGAGCGACCGGGCTTTCATTTCATGCCTCGCGTCATTGGAAAGCGGGAAAACATAGGTAAGCGTCGGCGTTATGGTTACATGGCCGGCAGCGTAAATCGGCACGGATACGGAAACAACGCCGTCGTGAAAATTGTTGAATTTGTCTCCGGTGGGCTCAAGGTTGCCGTCAAATTCCGGATAGGTTTCGGCGTCGGTGGAAAGCAGGTAGCTTGCGCCGGCCGCCAGCTTCAATCCGACTTTCTCATGCAGTGAAAAAGTATGAGAAACGCCAAGCGTCGCGTACCATTGATGGTAATGATCAATTTCCTTATAAACCGTCAGCGTCGGCGCCAGAATCGTATCCAGACCCAAAGAGATGAATACCTCCTGGGAATCCGGCAGATCCGTTCCGCCCGGCGTAGCGGCTGAAAGTCCGTAATAGATATATCCCAATCCCGCGGTAACGATCCCGAATGTACGGCTGTAGGACAACGTGACGTCCGTCTCGGTAAAATTGGATGAATATTGCTCCTCTCCCGCAGAATAGGGTTTCGTATCCAGATTCCCCCAGAGATTGACCGAAAAACCTCTATACCCGATGGTCATGGAAGGTTGCACTACAACACTGTGACGGGTCAGCTCCTGACCCCGCCAGATATAGGCGCTCATGACGCCGGCCGCGACTTCGCCTGTTATTTTAGTTTCCGCGGATTCTTCCGCGCGGCCACTCATGGGCAATAAAGTGAATATCGTCAGAATCAAAACCGCTGCTGTCATTTTTTTCATGATGTTTCTCCCTTTCATACTGATACAATCATGGATGTTGATCGTTATTTATTTTGTCATGCCGCGGGAGGCTTTTATCCGGGCATGATCAAACCGGCTTTGGGGCCTCCCCCGCAAAGACGACTGAATTCGGACAGGTCGTCATTTCATCCGATGGCGACACCGCCGCGTTCGCCGCTGCTGATTCGAATGCACTCGGCCAGCTCCACGATAAAAATTTTTCCGTCACCCACCGAACCGGTATGCGCTCCCTTCATAATGGCCTGAATCGTCGGCTCGACAAACGCCTCGTTGACCGCGATATCCAGTCTGACCTTGTTGAGCAGGCCGCCGGCTTCCTTGGCGCCGCGGTAAATTTCGGTGACGCCCTTCTGCCGCCCCTGG
>Ga0116189_1001822_pt1 | contig 16275 bp, 9 predicted proteins | sample AD_JPNTR3_MetaG_FD_89895 | JGI IMG/M metagenome (GOLD analysis project Ga0116189, IMG submission 89895) | Active sludge microbial communities of municipal wastewater-treating anaerobic digesters from Japan - AD_JPNTR3_MetaG | ecosystem: Engineered > Bioreactor > Anaerobic > Digestate | place... | reverse complement strand
GAATAATCATTATAAGTTGAAACCATATGAATATTACCGTCGCACCATTCAAGAAGGGGAGAAGATGTTGATCTACCTGAGGTCGCAATACCCCGATAAAGACAAGTGGGAAGAACGCAAATCATGTCTGTATCAAGAGGTTAGAAAGATTCTCGGTATCGACTCCTTACTGGAAAAACGAGTGCCGACAAAGCCTCTTCTCTCTAAAACAAGAAAATTTGCGGGATACACCGTTCAGAATTTTGCCATAGAAACCCTGCCGGGCCTATATGTCGCCGGCTCTATTTACAGTCCTCTTTCCAAAGGAAATCATGCACTAATTATTTGTCCGAACGGCCATTTCGGTGGAGGGCGCTATCGCGAAGATCAGCAGTTGAGAATGGCTACACTGGCTCGGATGGGAGCAGTATGTGTGGATTACGATCTTTTTGGATGGGGAGAATCAGCACTTCAGGTAGGGAACACAGCTCATCGTTCGAGTGCGGCACAAATCATTCAGGCTCTGAACGGCATTACCATACTCGATTACATGTTGACACAAAAAAACATCGATAAAAAAAGAATCGGCGTTAATGGCGGATCCGGAGGCGGAACACAAACCATATTGCTCACTGTACTCGACAACCGTTATTCGGCAGCGGCTCCTGTTGTAAACCTTGCATCACATTTTGATGGCGGGTGTCCTTGCGAAAGCGGACTGCCTGTTACATTGGCTTGTGGCGGTACCAATAATGCAGAACTAGCCGCTCTGTTTGCACCCCGCCCTCTTTTAATTGTTTCGGACGGCAAAGACTGGACTTCCAGCGTGCCGACACTGGAATTTCCTTATCTAAAAGAAATCTTTCGTTTTTACGATAGTGAAGAGAATGTTCAAAACGTGCACTTACCTGACGAAGGACACGATTTTGGAATAAACAAACGAAAAGCAGTATACGATTTTTTTGCATCAGTCTTCTCGTTGGATAAAACGCAAATTGATGAGAAAAAAGTAACCATCGAACCCGAAGATGATTTGAAAATCTTCGGTAAAAACGGTGAATTACTCCCCAAAAATGCCATTCGATCTTTTGATGAATTATCCGTTTATTTCGACAAAAAACGGTACGCAGAACTAAGGTCCGATTTATCTCTTGAAAAGAAAGCCACCGAATGGGTTGCTTCTTTAAATTTGACAAACCAAACAGATGCGGCATTTTTAACAACACTCATCTATAATCACCTGAAAACGGTAAAAGACTGGCATAATACGCACCCTTATACCCTTGTCCCTGCGGGAATCAATCCGACAACGGGAAAACCCCTTACAGAGCTCGAACGTCAGCTGATTGCTGATTCGTCCATGCCGAGAGAAATTCATGACAAGCTGATGTCCGGCCTCAGAAAAGTACTGACCGAGGATCAGGTTGAGGCGATTTTGGATAAATACACCGTTGGTAAGGTGGATTTTACAATGAAAGGTTACAAAGCCATTGTGCCCGATCTTACCAAGGAAGAGGAAGCTGTTCTTTTGTCTTACTTGAAACAAGCACGCGAACAGGCGATAGATTACAAAAACATGAAAGAAATATCAGCTATCTTTGAGATTTACAAAACGAAATGCGAGCAATATTTAATTGGCAACGGCAGAAACTGGCGTCAACTTTACAAAGACTACGTCGAAAAAGTAAAAGCCGAAAAAGCTGCACAACAGAATGCAAACATAAAATAATACAAAAAATGAAACCGTTTTTTTCGATACAATTTTTCTTTCTCATCCTGCTTGCGTGCATATCATCCGTGATGTATGGACAATCGTATAAATTGTGGTACGATAAACCTGCATCCACATGGACAGAAGCTCTGCCATTAGGCAACGGCCGATTAGGTGCAATGGTTTTTGGCAATCCGGTTATCGAACAAATTCAATTGAACGAAGAAACATTGTGGGCAGGGCAACCAAATAACAATCCCAATCCCGAAGCACCGGAATATCTGCCCAAAATAAGGGAGCTGGTGTTTGCAGGTAAATATGTCGAAGCTCAAGACCTTGCAACAGAAAAAGTGATGTCGAAAACCAATTCGGGTATGCCGTTTCAACCCTTCGGCGATCTGCGCCTATCTTTTCCCGGACACGGGGCTTACACCAATTATTATCGAGAACTGGATTTGGATTCGGCAAAGGCCTCAATTCGCTATAACGTCAACGGTACCAATTATACAAGAGAAATTTTTTCGTCGTTTACCGACCAAGTCATCATCATCCGACTAACGGCTGATAAAGACCGCTCTATTACCTTCAATGCCCAGTTAACCTCTCCTCATCCCGATGTGAAGATCGCAACAGAAAATGATTATATTTCTCTTTCAGGAGTTTCGTCTTCACACGAAGGACTCAAAGGGAAAGTCAATTTTCATGGCAGGGTTTCCGGTAAGATTAAAAACGGAAATGCTTTTTATAGAGATGGTGTCCTGTCTGTAAAAAACGCCGATGAAGCTATCCTTTATGTCTCCATCTCCACCAATGTCGTAAATTACAAAGACATCAGCGGCGATGAGGTGAAACGTGCAGCCGATACACTCGCAAAAGCCATAGCACGAAATTACAATGCCGCCAAAAAAGATCATATCGCCTTTTACCGCAAATATTTCGGCCGTGTCGCCTTCTTTCTGGGTAATGATCAGTATCCGGATGTACCGACCGATATCCGTGTCCTTCGCTTTAAAGAAACCAATGATGCCCATTTGGTGGCCACTTACTTCCAATTTGGAAGATATTTGCTCATCTCGAGTTCGCAACCCGGAGGAGAACCTCCTACGCTTCAAGGGATATGGAACGATAAACTGCTTCCGCCATGGGATAGCAAATATACCTGCAACATTAACCTCGAAATGAATTATTGGCCCTCCGAAGTTACCTCTTTGCAGGAATTGAATGAACCCCTGTTCCGACTGATCAAGGAAGTCTCAGAAAGCGGAAAAGAAACGGCAAAAATCATGTACGAATCGGATGGATGGGTTCTTCATCACAATACCGATATTTGGCGCATAACCGGACCGGTCGATAAAGCGGCATCAGGCATGTGGCCATCGGGAGGTGCATGGTTATGCCGACATCTTTGGGAACATTACCTTTACTCGGGTGATGTGGAATTTCTACGTCGCGTATATCCCATCATAAAAAGGGCGGCCTTGTTTTTCGATCAAACCATGGTTTACGAGCCTGAACACAACTGGTTGGTGGTTTGCCCTTCAAATTCGCCCGAAAATGTTCATGCCGGTAGCAATCGAAAAGCAACGATTGCTGCAGGATGCACAATGGATAACCAGCTGATCTTTGATTTATGGAACGCGGTGATCGCTTCTTCCGATATCCTGAAAACGGATGAAGCTTATGCCGAACATCTGAAAAAAAGGTTGACGAAAATGGCTCCCATGCAGATTGGACGCTGGGGACAATTGCAGGAATGGATGTACGATTGGGATGATCCTAACGATCATCATCGTCATGTATCGCATTTATACGGCTTATTCCCAAGTAACCAGATATCGCCCTATCGCACGCCGGAATTATTCTCTGCAGCCAAAACCTCATTGATTGCACGAGGAGACGAATCCACCGGTTGGTCAATGGGCTGGAAAGTTTGTCTGTGGGCCCGACTGCTTGATGGCAATCATGCGTATAAATTGATAACCGATCAATTACGTTTGGTCAGAGACAATAATGGTAGCGGCGGAACTTATCCCAATCTTTTCGATGCACATCCACCCTTCCAGATCGACGGCAATTTCGGTTGTACAGCCGGCATTGCCGAAATGCTGATGCAAAGCTACGACGGATTTATTTATCTTCTCCCTGCCCTGCCGTCTCTCTGGAAAGAGGGTCACATCAGCGGATTACGTGCACGGGGCGGATTTTTATTGGATATCGAATGGAAAAAAGGGAAAGTAAGTAAAGTGAAAATTATTTCCGAAAAGGGAGGAAATTGCCGTTTACGTTCGCTTACTGAATTGAAGGGGAATGGATTGAAAAAAGCCAAAGGAAACAATCCGAATAAATTATACGAAGTACCTGTTGTTCCCGAACCGCTGATCCATACCAAAGATCCCATTCCTTCTCCTGAAATAAAGAAAACCTATTTATACGATTTAAACACCAAACCCGGAGAAGAATACCTTCTCTATCAAAAATAGAAAGGAAAAAGTTATGAAAATTCATCCAATATTGAAAATATGCATTTTATGTTTACTGTCGCCACTATTCATGGCATGCAAAGGGAAAAAACAAACGAACGTAACGTGGTCTGTAAAAATGGCCGATTCCCAAATGAAACGCTATCCTGAATTATGGATGACGGAAAATGCGAAAACTCCCCGATGGGGCTATACGTTCGGACTGATTGGAAAATCGATGATCGAGTTATGGAAACATACGGGTGACGAAGAATACTACCATTATGCCAAAGCTTATGCCGATACGTTGATTGACGACAAAGGGCAGATCAAGACTTATTCCATGAAGGCATACAATCTGGATAATATCAATGCAGGAAAAATCCTATTCGACCTTTATGAACAGACACACGATCATCGCTACAAAATTGCCATGGATACACTCCGCGAACAGTTGAGAAGACAACCACGCACATCGGAAGGAGGGTTTTGGCATAAATTGATCTATCCTCACCAAATGTGGCTCGACGGCATTTACATGGCCTCGCCTTTTATGGCACAATATGGCATAACTTTTAATGAGCCTGAACTTTTGACCGATGCCGTAAACCAAATCAAACTTATTGCACGACATACCTACGATGAAGAAACCGGCCTCTTCTATCATGGCTGGGACGAATCCAAACAACAGTTATGGGCAAATGAGAAAACCGGAACATCACCCAATTTCTGGTCGCGTAGCATCGGATGGTATGCCGCCGGTGTTGTTGACGTGCTCGATTTTCTTCCTCCAGACATAGAAGGCCGAGACAGTCTTCTTACCATTGTCAACACCCTTGCGAAAGGCATTGCCAACTATCAAGACCCTCAATCGAAAGTCTGGTATCAGGTAACGGATCAGGGAAACCGCGAAGGCAATTACTTGGAATCTTCAGGCTCTGCGTTTTTTGTGTATTTTCTTTTCAAATCGTTAAACAACAACTACATCGATCAACGTTATCGGCAAGTTGCCCTGGATGGCTTCGACGGTATTATTGAAAATTTCATAAAAGAAGAGGAAGACGGCACGTACACCATCACAAATTGCTGCGCCGTAGCCGGTTTAGGTGGTGAAAAGGTTTATCGTGACGGAAGTTTCGAATATTATATTAGTGAACCGATGATAGAAAATGATCCAAAATCGGTCGGTGCCTTTATCTTGGCAGCTATCGAATACGAAAAATTTGAAAAAACGAATAAATAATTCCTGCAATGAAAAAATCAGCGTTTTTAAGGATGATGCTCCCTTTATTGTTTATTATCCCGCAAATTTCGGCACAAGAAGACGAAAATAAACCCTATATCCCTTGGAATAACGGAAAACTGGTGGTTGACGAAGGGAAGCGGTACTTGAGACACGAAAACGGTACACCCTTCTTCTGGCTGGGTGAAACCGGATGGTATCTGCCTGTTCGATTAGACAGGGATGAAGCGGAACATTACCTCGAACAATGCCGACAAAAGGGATTTAACGTGGTTCAAGTCATGGTTATGAACACGATCCCGGCCATCAACACCTATGGGAAATGGGCATTGCCGGACGGTTTCAATTTCAACGAAATCGACAAAAAAGGAGATTACGGCTATTGGGATCACATGGATTATATTCTTAAAACGGCCGAACGAAAAGGCATATATATCGGCATGGTATGTGTTTGGGGAAGTCCCGTGAAACAAGGGAAAATGACCGTAGAAGATGCAAAAAAATATGGAGAGTTTTTAGCAAACAGATATAAAGAACAACCCAATATTGTTTGGATTATGGGAGGAGATATCCCGGGAGACGTGAAACCCGAGATTTGGAATACCCTGGCCACAACCATTAAGTCTATCGACAACAACCATCTCATGACTTTTCATCCCCGCGGAAGAACCATGTCCTCCACATGGTTTAACAAGGCTCCCTGGCTGGATTTCAACATGTTTCAGTCGGGGCACAGAAGATATGGTCAGCGCATGAGCGATATAAACTATCCTATCGAAGATTATACTGAGGAAGACAATTGGCGGTATGTAGAGAAAAGCCTTGCTATGAAACCGACAAAACCGGTCATCGATGGCGAACCCTCTTACGAAAACATCCCGCAAGGGCTCCATGATCCCAATGAAGTGTTATGGAAAGACCACGATGTCCGCCGTTATGCTTACTGGTCGGTTTTTGCCGGCGCTTTCGGACACACTTATGGAAATAATTCTATCATGCAAATGAAAAAAGACGGGATCGGTGGAGCTTATGGCGCAAAAAAACCATGGTACAAGGCACTGAACGATCCAGGCATGAATCAAATGAGATATCTGAAAAATCTGATCCTGACATTCCCGTTTTTTGAAAGAATTCCCGACCCGTCTGTTATCGCAGGTGAAAATGGTGTGCGCTATGAACGCCTGATAGCCACACGAGGGAATGACTATCTCCTGGTTTATAACTACATGGGAAGACCAATGGATATCGATCTAACCAAAATATCGGGACAAAAAAAGAACGTCTGGTGGTACAGTCCCGTAAATGGCTCGTTAAAATATTTGGGAGAATTCGAAAATAAAATCACGCGCTTCATAGATGAAACCGGCTACCGATGCGGAAACGACAAAGTGTTGATAGCCATTGATGCTACTAAAGATTATATTAAACCGGAGTGGGTTAATTTACCCGATGCTCAAAAAGAATAGAACAAATAAAACAGGAAAATTTCAATGTCAAAACAATCAAAAATAAGAATTCCGATTTTGGCACTTCTTTTCTTTATGCCAATACTGCTTCATGCCACCATAACCATCGGCGATTTGCGATGCGAAATGCTGGAAAATCCGCTTGGGATCGATAGCCGCAAACCCAGATTCAGCTGGCGGATATTCGCTTCTCAGGAAAGAAACGTACAGCAACGCTCATATCACATCCTGGTGGCTTCAACAAAAGAACAACTTGAAAAGAACTTGGGAGATATATGGGATTCGGGCAGAATGGATTCCGATCGGTCACAATGGATCGAATATGCCGGAAAACCACTGAAAAGCAATACCTATTACTACTGGAAAGTAAAAGTTACGACAAACAAAGGCGAAACAAGCTGGAGCGACCCTGCACTATGGAGCATGGGGCTGCTTTCGGAAAACGAATGGAAGGGGCAATGGATCGGTATGGACAAAGCCTATCCATGGGATTCCGAAACACAATTTTCGCGTTTGTCGGCACGTTATCTGCGGAAAGAATTTACCGTGGGGAAAAAAGTCAAACAGGCAATGGTGCATATCGCAGGATTGGGTTTGTATGAGCTTTATATCAACGGTAAAAAAATAAATGATAACGTATTATCCCCGGCACCGACAGACTACAGAAAAACCATTTTGTATAACAGTTTCGACATAACCTCCCATATTCAAAACGACAAAAATGCCATAGGGGTTACATTGGGCAACGGCCGTTTCTATGCTATGCGTCAAGCCTATAAGCCTTATAAAATAAATACTTTCGGTTATCCAAAAATGCGGCTGACATTGATTATCGATCACGAGGACGGCACAAAAGCGGTCATCGGAAGCGATTCTTCGTGGAAATTGACAACCGACGGACCTATCAGAAGCAATAACGAATATGACGGCGAGGAATATGATGCTCGAAAAGAACTCCCGGGATGGAATGAAATCGATTACGATGACCGTGCATGGGAAAATGCCCAACGTGTTTCTATCCCCACAGGAACGCTCCGCGCCCAGATGATGCCACCGATAAGAGTTGTAGAGAAAATAACCCCGATATCGCTGACCAAACTTTCTGCCGACAAATACATCCTCGACATGGGACAAAACATGGTGGGTTGGATACGGATGAAAGTAAAAGGGGAAAAAGGAGATTCGGTAAAACTTCGTTTTGCCGAAACATTGCTGCCCAACGGTGAACTCGACACCCGAAATCTGCGCGACGCCATAGCAACCGATATTTATATTCTGAAAGGAGAGGGAGAAGAAGAATGGGCCCCTCGCTTTGTATATCATGGCTTTCGCTATGTGGAAGTTACGGGATACCCCGGTAAAATATCGAAAGAAAACTTTATAGGTGAAGTCGTTAACGACGACATGAAGCTGATCGGATCATTCGAATGTTCCCAACCAATGATCAACCAAATCCTAAAAAATGCATTCTGGGGTATTCGCGGTAATTATAAAGGAATGCCTATAGATTGTCCGCAAAGGAATGAACGTCAGCCTTGGTTGGGAGACAGAACAATGGGTTCATTAGGTGAAAGTTTTATATTTGAAAATGTTCATCTTTACAGCAAGTGGATGAACGACATCCGTGAAGCTCAACGTGAAGACGGCTGTATCCCCGACGTGGCTCCCCCATTTTGGAATTACTATACCGATAATGTCACATGGCCTGCCGCATTTGTTTTTGCAGGAGACATGATATACACTCAGTTCGGCGACCTCCTTCCGGTAAAAAGGAATTACCGTGCCTTGAAAAAATGGCTCAAACACATCAAAGAGGAATACATGACCGACGATTACATCATCACGTGCGATAAATACGGCGACTGGTGCGTTCCTCCGGAATCACCCGAACTCATTCATTCGCGCGATCCCAAACGACAAACCGACGGCAAGCTTCTCGCTACGGCCTACTATTACAAAATACTCGGCCTTATGGAAAAATTCGCACTGCTGCAGGAGAAAAAAGAAAATGCGCAGTATTTTGCATCATTGGCGGAAAAAATCAAATCAGGTTTCAACCAAAAATTTTTCAATCAGGATAGTCTGTTTTACGGGAACAATTCGGTAACATCAAACCTTCTGCCTTTAGCTTTCGGCATGGTACCCGAAGAGTATGTTTCCGCCATTGAAAAACAAATCGTCAACAAAATCATCAATGAAAACAACGGTCATATTTGCACCGGGGTGATAGGATCGCAATGGATTTTAAGGGAATTAGCCAACATGGGAAGAGCTGATGTGGCCTTTTTGTTGGCATCAAACGACACTTATCCCGGATGGGGATACATGGCGAAAAAGGGGGCAACCACTATTTGGGAATTATGGAACGGAGATACGGCAAATCCCGAAATGAATTCGCACAATCATGTCATGCTGCTTGGCGATTTCATCCCTTTCTGCTACCAACATCTTGCAGGCATCAAATCGAATACCGAGCAGATGGGATTCAAGAAAATCACCATGAAACCCAACTTCGATATTCAGGAATTGAGTTATGTAAAAGCTTCATATCAGACCCCTTATGGAGAAATAAAAAGCAGCTGGGAAAAGAATTTCAGCCGTTTGGAATGGAACATTTCCGTACCCCCGAACAGTCGGGCCATTGTGCACTTTCCCAACAACAGCTCACAAATAAATGAAGGAGGTAAACCCATCGAGCAGGTCGAAGGGATGAGACAACCGGATGTAAAAAATCCAAACATGTGGGAAATCGGATCGGGAGAGTATACATTTTCGGTCGATCTCAACGTGGGAAAAGGGGAATGGAAAGAAGGGATCGTGGAAGAGGAATTTCTGTATGAAAAGGCCCCGTTCCCTGAATGCCATGCCGCAACCATTGCGGAGACACCAAAAGGATTGGTTGCCGCTTTTTTCGGAGGCACGAAAGAACGTAACCCCGATTGTGTAATTTGGATATGCAGAAAAACCGAAAAGGGATGGACAGCTCCGCAAGAAGTAGCCAATGGCGTTATCAATGACACCTTAAGAAAAGCCTGCTGGAACCCGGTACTTTACCAGATTCCCGACGGCGAACTGTTGCTCTTTTACAAGGTTGGAAATTCGGTCAGCGACTGGACAGGTCATCTTATCCGTTCTTATGATAACGGCTTGACATGGACGAAACCCGAAAATCTGCCGGATGGCTATATCGGTCCTTCCAAAAACAAACCGATCATGATCGGCAAGAAACTGATTTGTCCATCGAGTCTTGAGGGAAGCCCCGGATGGCGGATTCATTTCGAAATCACGGAAGATAACGGCAGGTCATGGCGAAGAATTGGGCCCATAAACGATGTTAAAAACATTCAAGCCATTCAACCTACGATATTGTCCTATAAAAACGGTTCATTGCAGGTACTTTGCAGAACTAAAAATCGCGCTTTGGGTGAATCATGGTCGATGGACAAGGGTGAAACTTGGAGCGAAATGATACTTGGCACTATGCCTAACAACAACTCAGGAATAGATGCCGTTACCTTAAGGGATGGAAGACAATTGCTGGTTTATAACCACGTTAAACCTCCTGAGGGAATGGCCAAGGGTGCACGTACACCTTTGAATGTCTCGCTTTCGAAAGACGGGAAAACTTGGTATGCTTCGTTAATTCTGGAAGATTCGCCCATAAGCCAATACTCTTATCCTTCTGTTATCCAAGGTAAAGACGGTTTTGTTCATGTGGTGTATACTTGGAGAAGGCAACTGATTAAATACATGAAAATAGATCCCCGAAAATTGACTGTAGTAGAGATAAAAGACGAAATGTGGCCTGAAACAAAAATCATGCCGATCCCTAAAAAGATCGACATGAGAAAATAAAATATTTAGGATAGCTTTATTTTGCTTTCCCTTGATTGGCTACTGCTTCCATCAGCTTTTTGATGACTTCGGGGTCGCCCAAGAAATAATCTTTTACTACGTTCAGGTCATCATCAAATTCAAAAACATAGGGTATTCCTGTCGGCAAATTCAATTGCGGAATATCTTCATCAGAAATATTTTTCAGGTGTTTAACGATGCCGCGCAAACTATTCCCGTGAGCGGCCACAATGATCTCGTTGTGCTCTCGAAGGCTAGGCAAAATAACATCATTCCAATAAGGAAGAATACGATTTACCGTATCTTTCAACGCTTCAGTAAGTGGTAAATTTTTTTCGTCAACTCCTTTATATCTGCGATCCATGAAAGGAGAACGCGGATCATCTTTAGCTAACGGTGGAGGTGGTACATCATAGCTCCTGCGCCAGATATGCACTTGTTCTTCTCCATATTTCGCAGCCATTTCCGCTTTATTCAACCCTTGAAGTACTCCATAATGCTTCTCGTTCAAACGCCATGTTTTATCTACAGGTATCCAATCCAAATCCATTTCATCCAAAACGATATTCAATGTTTTAATGGCTCTTTTCAAATACGAAGTATACGCTTTTTCGAAAAAATAACCTTCGTCTCTGAGCAGTCTCCCTGCATCATGAGCTTCCTGAATCCCTTTCTCCGAAAGATCGACATCAGTCCAGCCCGTAAAACGGTTTTCTTTGTTCCACACACTTTCGCCATGACGAAGTAAAACAACTTTCTTCATACTTTAAAATTTTATATTGAGATTGTTTTTCTATTTCCCCGACAAAACTATGAAAAAAACCCGAAATAGCCTTATACTTATCAGGTAAAATATCCTTGTATTTTTGAAATACCATAAAATAATTTTAAATTTGAGCACATAAAAGCCGCCATCGATGATAGATAAAGAAGAATTATTACATTATATCTGGAAATACAGACTGTATCCACACGAAAATTTGCGCACCACAGAAGGTGTACCTGTAGAGGTGATTGATCCCGGAATCTCCAACAGTGATGCCGGTCCGGATTTTTTTAATGCAAAGATCAAAATCGGCAACAAATTGTGGGCGGGAAATGTTGAAATTCACCGCGCCTCAAACGAATGGACAAAACACAGGCATCACACCGACAAAGCTTACAATTCCGTTATCCTTCATGTAGTAGAAAACGTTAACGAAGAAATTTATAACGAAAAGGGACAAAAAATTTCGCAGCTCCGTATTTCAGTTTCGCAAAAAATAAGAGATAATGCCGATTTTTTGCTTTTCAGCAATGTAAATGTTCCGTGCCATCACTCGTTACACGAAATTTCGAATAAACAGATGCGCTCATGGCTAGATGCATTGACCGTGGAACGACTGGAACGAAAAACAAACGACATCTTCCGACATTTGGAACGATTTAATAACTCGTGGGATGAAACGTTTTATGTACTATTGACTCGGAATTTCGGTTTCGGACTGAATTCCGACGAATTTGAACGACTAGCGCTAAGTCTTCCCTATAATTATATTCTCAAGCATGCCGACAACTTATTTCAGGTGGAAGCATTGTTCTTTGGGCAGGCCGGGATGTTGGAGGAAGAAACCATTACTGACGACTATTATATTTTGCTACGAAAAGAATATGATTTTTTGAGAAAAAAGTTTACTCTGAAAAGTCTCGACAATGTATTATTCAAATCATTGCGTACCCGACCTCAGGGATTTCCACAACTACGCATTGCGGAGTTGGCTGCGGTAATACAACACGCAGGCAGAGTATTTTCATCCATTCTCGAGACAGACGATTATGAGCAAATGCGCTTACTCTTTCGCGTAAATGCTTCGGAATATTGGCAAACGCACTATACTTTCGGAAAAGAATCGCAAAAAATTCCAAAACACCTTGGTAATAATTCTTTGGATATTATTCTCATCAACACGGTTGTACCATTTCTTTTTGCTTATGGAAAAAAGAACGATATCGAAAAATATTGTGATCGTGCGATTCAAATTTTGGAATCGGTGAAACCGGAGAAAAACAAAATCGTACAAGATTTTGAATCGGCAGGGATAATCCCTGAAAATGCTTTTGATACCCAGGCTCTTATCCAATTACGCAAGGAATATTGCGATCAACGAAAATGCCTGTTTTGTCGAATCGGACATGCCATTCTATCTCAATAAAAATGTTTTTTTACTATTTTTCAGATTCCGGGTTCTTAAAACTCTCATAAACATTGTATTTTTGTGGCTATTAATGATTATTTTCGGAAACCGATAAAAATGCAACATAAACTTTTATTATTCCTCTGCGCTTCCTTTTTGATGACTTTAATGCTCATCATTCTGCACTCTTGTGCAAACATTGCTTCACCGAGTGGGGGTGAATATGATATTGCGCCTCCTGTAGTAAAAAAAGCCTCTCCGGCTTTCAATAGCTTGAATGTAACAACCAAAACCATTGTGATTGAATTTGATGAAAACATCAAAATCGAAAAACCGATGGAAAAAGTGATCATTACTCCCCCTCAAAAAAGTTTTCCCGTCATCAAATCCATCGGCAAAAAAGCCATTGTGGAATTGGAAGACGAATTGCATCCCAATACTACCTATACAATCGATTTTACCGATGCAATTGTCGATAATAACGAAGGGAATCCATTGGAAAATTTTTCGCTCTCTTTTTCCACCGGAGACCGACTCGATACGCTGGCTGTTTCGGGGAAAGTGCTCTCAGCAAACGATCTGGAACCTGTAAAAGGGATCTATGTCGGCATTCATTCCAACCTTCATGATAGCGCCTTTACAAAAATACCCTTCGAACGCATTTCCAGAACAGACTCGAAAGGTGATTTTACAATAAAAGGAATGGCCCCGGGAAAATATAAAATCTATGCTCTGAACGATCTTAATCGCGATTATAAATACGATAATCCACAGGAAGCAATTGCTTTTTCGGATTCTCTCATCATTCCAACAACTGAACCTGACATACGCCAGGACACTATTTTCAACAAAGTTGACAGCACAAAAATCGATACAATAAAAACCATCCATTATACCCGATTTTTGCCGGATAACATTTTACTGCGCTCATTCGTAAGTGATTTTCAACGTCAATATTTACAAAAACATGAACGCCCGGAACCTTATAAACTGATACTGTATTTTGCAGCACCAACCACATTCCCGTCTTTTAGGCTGCTTAATCCTACGATAGAAAACAATAACTGGTATGTCAAGGAATCCACTCGGCATAACGATACAATTACGCTGTGGATAACTGACTCATTAATCTATAAAACTGATTCTATACACATGGAGATCAACTATGTGCGGACTGACTCTACCAATCGCAATTCCATCTATACCGATACACTTCGCTTCACTTACAAGCAACCCAAAGTTAAAAAAACGTCCTCATCAAAGGAAAAGGAAGAGGAATCCTTACGTTTTTTGGGGCTACAGCACAATATTCAGAGCAATCACGAAATTTACCAACCCATACGACTCGAATTCGAGCAACCCGTCATTGCATTCGATTCCACTCATGTTAAACTGTTCATCGAAAAAGACTCTACTTTTACTCTGGTCAATTACCGATTAATAAAAGACTCCCTCAACATCAGGAAATATGAGCTTCGTCCTCGATGGGAACCGGGTGGGAAATACCGATTTGTAGTAGATTCCGCTGCTTTCAAGAGTTATTACGATTTATGGAACAACAAAATAGAACAGACCTTTACAGTGAAATCGCTCGAACAATACGGCAATTTGTTGATCGAAATGGTTGGATTGCCGGAAAACAAAACTGTGTATGTCGAACTTTTGGATAAATCCGATAAACCTGTCAGGAAAATAATGGTCAAAAACAATGAAGCCAAATTTCAGGATCTACATCCCGGCACTTATTATGCCCGATTATATATTGATGAAAACAAAGACGAGGTATGGACAACCGGAAATTATGAGCAAAAACGCCAACCGGAAGAAGTTTATTACTATCCCCGGCAATATGAAATCAGAGCTTTTACTGACCATGAAGAATCGTGGGACGTGAACGAAGTGCCTGTGATCCGACAAAAACCATTGGAAATAACGAAAAATAAACCGGAAGTTAAGAAAAGAAGGAATCCGAATGAAGAGCAACGCGCAAATACTTCATCGAGCAGAAGCACAAATCCTTTTCTTCAAAATCCTTTCTAGGGAAAGGAAAAACATGAACTCATATAAAGAACTTATAAAAAACAAAATAATGGTTCAAAAATTAATATTCGTTTCCCCCTTTTTGATATTTGCTTTTTTCGTACAAAACATTTTCGCACAATGTGAAAAAGAAAATATAGCCTTTCAAAGTGGAGAAAAAATTACCTACGATTTATACTTCAAGTATGGTGTTATTAATGCAAAAGCCGGCATCGGGACGTTAAACACCACCACCACCAATTTGAACGGCAAAACTGTTTATAAAACCCAACTCCAAGCTAACTCTACAGGTATCACCGACAAAATGTTTCCCGTTAACGATACCTTAACGGGATATGTCGATATGAAGCTGGTACCTCTTCTTTTCACAAAAGGAGCTTCCGAGGGGGGTGAATATTCAAGCGAGCGACAATCGTTTTCGTATGAGAACGGAAAAATTGCCATTCGGACCATTCGCTATCGCAAAGGCAAACTCTCCTTTGATGAGATCATAACAACCGACAAATGTACCTATGATTATGTCTCGGTTCTTAATTATGCCAGAAATCTCGATTATTCAGAAATGCAACCCGGTGAAAATACACATATTCAGTTTGTTTCGGGTAAAAAAATAGTAGACATGTATCTGCGTTATCTTGGAACAACAAAAGTAAAAACGAACGACGGAAAAACGTACGATGCAATTGAATTGTCATTGATGATTCTCGATAAAGTATTTGCCGACCAAAAAGAAGCAATGAAAGTCACCCTTACCGATGATCTTAACCGGATGCCCCTCATTATAGACACAGGGTTGAAATTCGGCACTATGCGATGCGTTCTTAACGATTATTCCGGTATTAGATATCCAATTAATTAACTTTATATTCAGGTTTTATGAAACAACAGATTTTTAAAATTGCCTTAGTTGCCCTTGCTCTTGCATTAATTAACGTCTCTCCTTCACTTGCACAAGTCACGCTGAATGAAGGACAAGGGGTGGTCCTTTTTGTGGAGTTCGAATTGGATCAAAAAAATATGGAAACAGCACTCGCTTTACTGAAAGAAATGCAAATTCAAACGCTTGAAAATGAAGAAGGTTGCATTGCCTACGATATTTTATTAAGCGATGAACAACCCAACAAAATTTTTCTATATGAAAACTATGAAAATACACAAGCTCAAAAAAAGCACAATAACTCTCCTTATTATAAGGAAATTGTTTCCGACAAATTGCCCCGATATATCAAAGGGAGCAAAATAATAAAATTATACCCTGTTGTAAATGAAAAGCTCGAAGAATATATTGATGAAGAACCTTAACGCAAGCCTATTTCCACGAAAAATTGTTTGTAGATTTCTGCTTTCT
>Ga0116189_1001799_pt1 | contig 16394 bp, 14 predicted proteins | sample AD_JPNTR3_MetaG_FD_89895 | JGI IMG/M metagenome (GOLD analysis project Ga0116189, IMG submission 89895) | Active sludge microbial communities of municipal wastewater-treating anaerobic digesters from Japan - AD_JPNTR3_MetaG | ecosystem: Engineered > Bioreactor > Anaerobic > Digestate | place... | reverse complement strand
TCTTGTCCAGAGTAACGGCACTATTTCTAACGATTGTTACTCTTGCCTTCTCGAAGTTCGTGCTTAACGATCCTATTCTGGATTACCTCAATTGTTGCTGATTTGTTTATTGGATACGGTGTAAGTGTGATTATATTTTGCTAATAATTTACAAACAATGTAAATACATAGGGTGTCTCGAAAATGAAGGCCTCTAAAAAGTTCAATGGTGATACCATTGAATTGACCGTATCCAATAAATAGGCGAGGAAAGAAATAAGGCAAAAGAAAAGGGACTCAACTCCATTTAGACTGAAGAAGGGATACCTGTCAAGTTCAGGTTGACTCAGGCCAATGAAGACGATGCTAGAGTTGGAAAGGGAATGCTGGACGATCTCAATGGTCTGATTATAGCCGATAGGGGTTACTTCAAAGGGAGCTTCTTGTCTCAATTCACCAAAGAAGGCGATCTAAGGGCCATAGTAAGACCGAGATCGAGGAAGAAGGATTCGAGCTTCAAGGAGAAGCACTCACAGACATACTCAAAACGATGGAAGATAGAGAGGCTGTTCCAGAAAATGAAAGAGTCAGAGTGGAGATTCCCAGAAAAGGTGGCAGAGATGATCTCTTATCCAGAGTAACGGCACTATTTCTAACGGTTGTTACTCTTGCCTTCTCGAAGTTCGTGCTCAACGATCCTATTCTGGATTACCTCAATTGTTGCTGATTTGTTTATTGGATACGGTGTATCTTTGGGCTTATACAAACTAAATCAAGAGTGCTATTCATATCTATTAGGACGCCTCCTGGCTTTTGATAGGTATGACTGCGTATTTATCTTAAGACAGGAGCATCCCTTTTCAATTTTTTCTCTTCATCTTTTTCTTGATAACTTGCTAACTTGGCACAGGTCCAGGATGAGGCACCATATACTAGAGAAAATGTAGAATTTGTAATTCTTTCATTCTTTGTCGAGAAATATATCAATAATCGCCTTTACTTCCCACTTAATGGGCGCAGAGGGCTTTCTTTTTCTTTGGAAGACGTGAAGAAATGCGATAAGATTAAGTGCGATTATATTTTGCTAATAATTTACAAACAATGTGAATACATAAGAAATATGTCTTTTTGACCTACGTCATAGCTCATATCATAAATAATGTTTCAATCGCTTCTATTTAATCTAAAAGGAACATCTATAACAATACTTGTATCATGGAGGATGTGTTTTGAGACTAAGAGCTGTTTTCGACAACGAAAAAGGGATTTCTCTTCCCCTTAGTTATTCATATCTTCTTCAATCAGCGATATATGATGCACTTTCAAATTTGATTCCAGATAGTCATGATTTTGGATTGAATGTCAATGGAAGAATTTTGAGACCATTCACGTTCTCTCGGCTTGCCGGCCAAAGCCGACAGATTAAAGAGGGCTTTATAAGCTTTACTCCACCAATAAATCTGCATTTTTCATCGCCTCTTGAAGATTTCGCACAGGCCTTTGCAAACGGGCTGCTTAAAAACGGCGGAATGGAACTCAAAGGAGAAAAACTCGAACTGAAATCTATAGAAGTTGAGCCTGAACCACCTAATATAGGCTCTATAGATGCAAGAACAATCTCCCCTATCACAATTTATTCGACTCTTACAACACCCGATGGAAAAAAGAAGACTTACTTCTACAACCCGACAGAAAAGGACTTTACTGTTCAGCTCAAAGAAAATCTCAATAGAAAGGCAATCGCACTGGGTAGCCCTGTAAGAGCGGGAGAATCCTTCTCCTTTAAACTTGCTTCAAGACCAATTCAGCGTATTGTGAAATACAAAGACTTCGTCCAGATCGCCTGGGATTTCAGCTTCAAGTTGAATACAGATCCAGAACTGATAGCGATAGCTTTCGACTGGGGGTTGGGTTCAAAGAATGCGCAGGGTTTTGGAATGATAGAAATCGTAGAAAGGAGGTGACAAGGTGCTCAAATCGACCTATGACATTGGCCAAATAGTGGCCAAAGGAAAAGACGAAACACAAATGTACATAACTGATATTGGGGATGCTTACATTCACGAATTGGCCATAATACTCATAAAGAACGGAGAAACACTCCAATATTCCGGTTGTGAAAAAAGAGAGAAAACGCGCCGCAACAATCTCTTCCGTGAGAAAAAGGGGAACATCAAAATTCCTATCTCCCTTACTCTAAGGGATGCCGGTAAAGGAGCAGAAGTAATTCTAGAAAAGTTCATCAATTTCGGCGAACACAACAAAACTCCTATTGCCAGCAAAGTGGCTAGCGCTCTTTTAGAGTCAAAAGTAGCTATCTGCACATCCCTCGATGAGATGGCAGGAAATCTTCCAAAAAAGGAGGGAAGATTCTACACAGTTGTAATAAGAGAAGCAGACAGGGAATTATACCCTGGAGATCTTGATGAATTCAAAGAAATCTTCCTGAGAAACATTGTCAGTATGCCAAGTGATAATACTGGAATCTGCTTTGTTTGTGGAGAGGAGAAAGGCATCGGAATGAAGGCGAGCGACATTTTCAAGTTCGCATCTTTCGACAAGCCCGGGTTTGCCCACGAGATGGACGACAAAAACTACTATGTGAACATGCCTCTCTGTGAAGATTGCTTCTCAAAAATTTCTCTTGGTAAGAGAGTTCTAGATGAAGAACTTTCAATGAATTTCTACGCATCGAAGGTTTACATCATACCAAGGTTTCACTCTTCAGATAATGAACTGCTCGAGGAGAAGGTCAACGAAATAAGAGACATAAAGAGAATTTCTGATCTAAAAGATACTGTGAGAAAGGACAATCCTTACAGAAATTTTGAAACCTACATGCTTTATGACATTTCTGAAGGGTCATACTCCACTTTGAATTTCATCTTCTATACGGTGAACAATCAGGAGATGAAAATAAACCTCAGCATCTTAGACGTTCCTCCAAGTCGTTTGCGTAATATGTCTAGAAAGATTTCAGATATTGAAGGAGAACTACGGAATGTGTTTGGTACACAAGAATACTCGCCTTCCGTTCTATTTGGATCGATGTACGACGTCTTCAAAGACAACCGACTGAGAACCTTTTTCGATTACATTGAAGCGCTATTTAAAAATCAACCGGTTTCGTTAACCCCTTTAAAGAGAGGAACACTTGAACTCATTGGTTCAAAAAAACTCAGGGGTGAACCTTACGCCACCAAAGCCAAGCAACTTATCACTATTGCTCTTTTCATAGAAAGGCTTCAGCAAAATGTGGAAGGAGGTATCCCTTTAATGGAAAAAGACAGAGAAGACAGGATCAAGGAATTCTTCGAAAAGTATCCGGCCTTTTTCAGGACTGATGAAGAGAAATTCCTTTTCATCTTAGGCCAGATTCACTCGAGAATTGCGAGATTCCAAAGAGAGAAAAATATCGCAAGCACTGTCGATCTTAAGCTTAAGGCTTATAACATGAGACCACTAGACTTCATGAATCACTTTAAGGATCTGAAATGGAAAACGACACAGTACTCTAACGAAATGGATTTTACCAGAGTGTACGGACCAATCATGAACCTCTTTCAGATAGCCGACAAATACCTTATTCCAAGCGGCTATGACTGGAAAGCTTCTATTGAAGATTTGAATTATGCCTTCTTGGCTGGAGAGCTAGCAACTGGAGTCTTCAGGAGAGAAACCGATCAACTTGAACTTGAAACAGATACAGTTCAGGAAATTGAACAATAGAACACTAAGGAGGAGATGAAAATGTCAATTAAGAACCGTCACGAAATTTTGTTTGTCTATGATGTGAAAGATGGAAATCCAAACGGAGATCCGATGGATAGCAATAAGCCTAGGATGGATGTAGCAACTGGTGTAAATATAGTTTCTGATGTTCGACTGAAGAGAACTATTCGAGATCATCTAGCGGAAAAAGGCGAAGAGCTCTTTGTGTCAGGAGATCCAATAACCTCGGAGAAGAGGGCTTCTCTCTTGATAACTGATCTTACGGATGAAACCTACAATAAAAAAGCGGTTGAAGAAGCCCTCAAATTGCATAAACGAGAAGGGGCATCGAAGCTTCTTCTTGAGAAATGTATAGACTTGCGACTCTTTGGTGGAACAGTACCATTGACAGGATTAAACATGTCAATCACAGGACCCGTTCAGTTTCGTTTTGGTAGATCACTGCACGTGGTCGATCCTGTATTCACGCAAGGAACAGCCGCTTTTGTATCACAGGAAGGAAAGGAGCAAAGGAGCTTTAGGGAAGAGTGGACGCTCAACTATTCTTGTATAGCATTTTACGGAGTGATAAATCAGAATACAGCCCGGCATACGTTAATGAGTGATTTGGATCTCAATAAGATGCTTGATGCCATATGGAATGGCACTAGGGATCTCATCACTCGCTCCAAGATGGAGCAGCTCCCACGATTGCTCCTAGATGTTGTGTATAACGAGGGAGCCAACTTCCATATTGGAGAGCTCGACAAAGGAATCAAGTTTCAATCAGAAATAATGGAAGAGAAAGTCAGAGGCGTATCTGATTTCAAACTGGAGATATCAGGTCTCAAAGAGATGATTACTAAATACCACAGCAGAATACAGGAGATAAGATATAAGGTTGATCCCAGACTGAAGTTGGTGGAAAACGGTTCACCCTTCGATCTAGAAAACCTGCTCGAAGGAAAAATGAAACAATTGGCAGAGTGAGGTGAGGCCTTATGAAGGTCCTCGCTTTTGATATTTCGAGCGACTATGCCCATTTTCGACAACCATACTCGACAACATCCTCTTTGACGTATGCGATTCCTCCCAGAACAGCAGCTCTGGGTATAGTAGGAGCAATAGTTGGTATAGACAGTGGTGGCTTTGGTCAGAGTAAACACATTGCCGAGCTTGAAAAGGCAAATACAAAAATCGGCGTGCGGTTAATGAGAAAGGTCGAAAAGACACGCTTCAGTATTAACTATTCATATACAAAAGCTGATGCCTCGACCAAAAATGTACAGCATATCCAAGTCCCTGTTGAAATGGTAAAAGACCCAGTGTATAGATTCTATGTAACTGCAGATGTCAAACTTCTAGAAAAACTTGAAGACATGACGATCAATTCTGAATGCTATTACACTCCATATCTCGGAATAAGCGAATTCATAGCCCAAGTAAAGTATGTTGGAACTTACAGCGCTGAAGTAGAAACAGCAGACAAAATCTACACGGCTGTTCAAATGGCGAAGAGAACTAATCTTCTTTTCTCTAATGGTCAGAAGATATTTATGGAGACTCACGCAGCATCCATGAACAGTGAAAGGAGAGTTACCAAATACGTAGAAGTAGCTTATGAAGAGGAGGGTAATCCTTTGAAGCTGAGGTCTGTTGATCCTGATTCTCTGGTAGTGAAGATCTTTACAGAAACTGGCGAAGAAGCAGTGATGCTCTGGTGAGTACCGTAAGATCTCACCAGGAAAGGCTTCTGGAACACCATACGCTTGGCGTATTAACTTTGATGGCTGAAGAAGTCGAAATCACCAGTAGATTTATTGACTATGAAAACTTCTTCGGGATTACCCGATCAGAGCTCAATACTCTCGTCAAGGGAATTTCTCTTTTCCACGACCTAGGAAAAGCGAGTAGTTACTTCCAGAAACATCTCTCTGGAATGAAAGTTGAAAGCGGGTTATCTCAACATGCAGTAATTGGGTCAATAGCTTTAGGACATTATCTTGATGGCAAAATACCTGATGAATTGGGAGCGACCATCTTGGTAGCGATGACAGTCGTAAAACATCATCATGGTAAAGCTAGGCCCCTTGAATCACTTATAGAATCCTTTGATGATAATCAAGGAGAGATAGAAAAAATTATCGGCACACTTAATAACGCATATCTTGATTGGATGGAGAAATCAATAGGGGAAAGGGTGAACCTAGATATGCCCTCCCTGGTTCCGAAGATAATAAAGTGGAAGAGAAACTATAGAAAGTTTAGAGAGAAAGCCGGTATCAGAAATTATGTGCTGTTCGAATACCTATTTTCTTTACTCACATGGGCCGACAGAGTAGATGCAGCGTTCAATGACAATTACAACCACGAAAGGCAACATATTTCACCGAATATTGTGGACATTTTCAGAACCTCAGAAGGATTTGATGAACCAAATACAGATATAGATCTGTTGAGAAACGCTTTCTATGAGGAAGCTATCTCGAATCTTGAATTCACTGTTGGTTCAATTAAAGGAAGGACTGGAATTGGTAAGACGCTAGCCACACTCTCTCTGGCACTCAAGAAGAGAGAGAGAACTCAGAAAGAAAAAGGCTACATTCCCCGAATTCTTTACTGTTTACCCTTTCTAAGCATAATTGACCAAACTTACGAAACTATCTCAAAAGTCCTCAAAACATCTGGAATTATAGAAACGTCGGACATATTGATGCAACAACATCATCTAACAGACCTTTCATATTCGAAGCAAATAAATGGAGGTGAGACCGAAGACTATGATACTTATCTCGCAGATATACTTCTCAATTCTTGGGATAGTGAAATTGTCATAACAACTTTCGTGAGTATTTTCCATTCGATGCTTACAGAAAAACGAAATACACGCTTCTTCAGACTTCCTGGTTCTATTATCATACTGGATGAAATCCAGGCTGTCCCTCCAAAATACTGGAAAGTTATTAGCGAAGTACTTGAACACCTTGCGAAATGGGGAGGCACAAAGATAATTTTCTCAAGCGCAACGATTCCACAGCCATTCTTCGTTTCTTCTCTTCCTCTGGTGCGTAGAGAGTACAGCCTTGACAGGTATGACGTGAAATACCTCGGAAAGATGAGCATAGAAGAATTTAAATACAGCATTCTTGAAGAAGCTGTCTCCGCTGCAATTAATAAGAAGAAAGCCTTGATGGTAGTCGCAAACACAATAAACTGCTGCAAAGAGTTATACGAATATCTAAAGGACTCAGGAAATATCAGCGATGAGAAAATCCACTGTTTATCATCGAATTTGCCACCCGCAGTCAGAAAAAACGTAATTAAAAATATAAAGAGAAAGAAAGGTTTTCAAGTCCTTGTGACTACTCAACTGATCGAGGCAGGTGTGGATATCAGTTTTGACTATTGTATAAGAGACCTCGGGCCTCTCGACAGCATTCTTCAAGTTGCAGGACGAGTGAATCGTTCGTGCGAAAAGAAGCGTGGTGAACTGTTGATTGTAGATCTTGTGAAGGAAGATTCAGGAAGATCTTTCTCCTGGATCTACAATAGCACGATAATATGGGCAACTCGAGATATTTTGAGCAATTTGGGGGCTTCTGTAGATGAACCGAAGATATACGAACTGGGAGATAAGTACTTCACTCAATTGGTGAACAAAGGACTTGAAAACGAATCTCTTGAGCTTTTGGAAGCTCTTGTCAATCTGGATTTTGACAAAATATCTGACTTCAGCCTGATTGAACAGATAAAAGGCTCTGTTACCATCCCGGTTTTTTTGGAAATCAATAATGACGCAAAACATTTCTGGAAAACTTATTGCGAAGTTCTAAGTGAAATACCCCCCAAAGAAAACAAATACCAATATCTAGCGCGAAAAAAGCAGGCTATAAGAAACTTGGCACCCTATGTAGTTAACCTTAGAGTCTTCTACTATTCCGGAGCAAAAACCTATGCTCTACCAGATATTCAACACGGCTTCAGCTATGTATCCTCAGATGACTTGAAATATTACTACGATCCTAAAACCGGCCTGAAATCAGATGATGGGAGTTTGTTCCTGTGATTGAGATCAATGGAAGTCTCATACTCTCGTACTCTAATTGCTATAGAGAAGCCTGGCTAATGGCTCACAGAATTATTCCGGAACAGGATAACACGTTCATTGCCCTGGGTCGTCTCATTCACGAAACCTCCTACGAAAACAGAGGAGAGAAAGATATCGCCATAGATAACATTCGGCTGGACATGGTCGAAGAAAAAAAGGGAAGAACTATCGTCAGCGAGGTAAAGAAGTCTAAATACTCCCTTGAAGGAGCCAGAGATCAGTTGCTTTTCTACCTGCTGCGCCTGAAAGAAATGGGAGTCGAAGCTAATGGCCTGTTACTAGTTCCAAAAGAGAAAAAGAAAATCGAAGTTAGCCTTAACCCGGATGAAGAAACCAGGCTGAAGAAAATGTGCGAAGAGATTCAGGATCTTGTTGAGGGGCCAATACCGCCTCTCGAAAGACCGCAAAACAAGTGCCAGAACTGCGCATACTACACTTATTGTTGGGTGTGATGACATGAAGCGAATGTTGTACCTCTTCACTTCGGGAAAGCTTTTGAGGATGAACAACACTCTTGTCTTCGAGAAAGAAGATGGAAAGAAGGTCCACCTTCCAGTCGAGCAGACGGATTCCATATGCGCTTTTGGAGAGTTGGATCTCAACAAAAGAGTATTGGAATTTCTGACCCAAAAACAGATCCCTCTCCACTTTTTCAATCGATACGACTACTATTCAGGGACATACTATCCAAGGGAGCACCTCAATTCCGGCTTCCTGATACTTCAACAAGCTAATTTCTACAACGATCCGGAGAAACGGCTTGACCTTGCGAAGAAATTTGTCAGCGCCTCGATGACCAACATGCTTAATGTTCTGGCATACTACAATCGACGAGGAAAAGACCTGGAAAACGCGATTGAGAGCCTGAATTCATTGAAAGACCGACTGGTAGAAACTGCAAGCATCGACGAATCAATGGCCATAGAGGGCAACTTCAGAGATCTCTATTACAAGTGTTTTGATGCAATAATTGACAACTCCAGCTTCGAGTTCGTTTCAAGAACAAGACAACCACCTCTGAACAGACTCAACGCCCTAATAAGCTTTGGAAACACGATGCTCTACACTACAGTTCTAGGAGAGATCTATCGCACCCATCTCGATCCGAGAATTGGATACCTTCACACAACGAATTTCCGTAGCTTCTCTCTGAATCTGGATGTCGCTGAGATCTTCAAGCCGATTCTCGTAGACCGTCTGATCTTCTCCCTGATAAACAAAAAACAGATTCAGGCCAAACACTTTGCGAAACACCTTGAAGGCATTTATATGAACGATGCCGGTAAGGAGACGTTCGTGAAGGAATATGACGAAAAGCTGAAGACAACGATCAAACACCCTGGGCTGAAGAGAAACGTCTCGTATCGCTATCTTATCCGTCTAGAGCTGTACAAAATAGAAAAGCACATCACAGGAGAGAAAGAGTATGTCCCATGGAAAGGATGAAGGATGTACGTGCTTCTAGTTTATGATATCGGCGAAAAACGCGTAAACAAAGTGCTGAAAATATGCAGGCAATACCTCGACTGGGTACAGAACTCTGTACTTGAAGGCGAATTGACAAAAGCAAGCCTGGAAACGCTCAAAAAACGCATTGAAAGAATTATGAACAAAGAAGAAGACTCGGTGCGGATTTACAAACTGAGGACGCAAGACGACCTGACGCTCGAAATATTGGGGATAGACAAAAAGCAAGTAGCCGACGATGGAATTATCTGAAAAGAGAGGTGCTAAAAGTGGGGAATGAACCAATCACATTTAGAATTAAAACCCTGACACCGCTATGGACCGGTGGGACAGATGGAAAGATGGACAGAATCCACGAAACTGGAATTATCGGAAGCATTAGGTGGTGGTATGAAGTCATTGCTAGAGGGCTCGGCTATTACGTTTGCGATCCGACTTCAGATAATCGCTGTAAACTATCTGGCAAAGAAAAAGACAGTACAGAAAGGATTTCGAAGCTTTGCCCTGCCTGCTATCTGTTTGGAACGACAGGTTGGAAGAGAATGTTCAATTTGCCCCTTACAATCGATGGCAAGCAGCCGGTTAGAGGGAATGAACCCTTTTCACAGGCTACAACTAACATCATCAACAAGAACTGGTTAAGCAAGGTCTTTGAGAAGAACCTAGATGATATGGATTTCTTCGGTTCGCTTGAGCTTAGAGTTCTTCCAAGGTGCGATAGAAATCAAATTGAAAAGCAGCTTAAGGCTGTCCTTTCAATTATGAGCAACTTTGGTTCTCTTGGGGCTAAGCCTCAATTCGGTTACGGCCTCTTTGAACTCTCTGACGATAAGGAGGAAACAAAAGAATCACTTCGGATAATCAACAGATTCCTTAAGGAAAATTGCTTTGTCAAAAAAAGTGATGATAAGAAAGGCTTTTCGCTGAATAACTACTGGAAAATAGAAACAGAGGTTGGAAAGTCTCTACCACCAGCGAACCTGGAGTATCTGGGCAAGAAAGGTAAGGATGTGTATATTCCGATGTCTTTTGATGTGAGATATATGTTGCGAAAAGAATACCTTGGAAAATGCGGATCCAAAAGAGCTACAGCAGAGATCTTTGGAGGAACGAAAGGTGATAAATGGGCAAGCAAAGTGTTTGTCAGCAGTTTCTACAAAGAGGACCAGAAAAATGAGAAATATATGTTGCGCATTTGGGGATTCACAGCAAGAGCTGTTTCGCAAATTGTTCGCGAAGCAATTGAAAGAGATTATGAGACTAATAACGATGCGGAGTTTTTTTCTTTTGGTGAAATGCTAAGTGAGGTGACACAAATTGATTCTTGACTGTAGTTCCAAAACCCTCTTTGAAATTGAAAAAGAAGGTATCATTAGCAAACTCACAGATGAACTCCGGAAAAAAGACCCAGATGAAAATGTTCTTTCGAAAATTCTTGGAAAACTAGGCGATTCAGAATTGTTGATTACTTTCAAATACCTCGAAGCTTTAGGATATTCTAATGGAGAAAACTACGTAAAGCAAATTTATGTGAAAAGAAGGAAAAATGCGGACTGTGGAAGCAGTTTTGCTAAAGAGATATTCAATAAAACGGATTCGACGGCCCTGGATATACTCCCTCCCTATTCATTCATTATCGAGTTTGCTTTTACTCTTGAAAAGCCTTACATTTCCAAGGATGATGAGAATTTTACGATTATAGAGAATTCCATGAAGCGAGAGAAGATTCTTGGTTGCCCATATATTCCCGGGTCTACGTGGAAAGGCTACCTTCGTTCAGCGCTTTGGCATGAAGGTATGAAGGAAGATGACGAGCAAATCACTCGAATCTTCGGAAATGAGAGACAGAATAATGAAAGCTTTCGACAAGGTCGTCTTCACTTCTTTCCATCATTCTTCGACAAAGTAGACTTCGAAATCATAAATCCTCACGATAGAAAAACCCGTACTGGAACCGTTCCGATACTTATAGAGAGCATTCCTTCAGGTTCGAATAGCAAATTCTCACTCCAATATGTTCCCTTTGATCTTGTTGGAAAAGAATCAGTAGAGATCAAAAAGCAAATGCTTGAAGACCTGAAAATAATCGCCAAAGGAATCGAAGCCATGTTTACCGTATATGGTTTCGGAGCAAAGACCTCAAGCGGATATGGAATAGCAAAAATAAACGATGGTTTCATAAGTATAAACGCCAAGGATAACAAAGTGAAAATCGAGCCAGAACTCCCAAAGTCTTTCAGTCTTAATGAAGCCAAGACTAATCTTCGATCAACACTAAAGAACCATTTGAACTCATCACCTGAAAGGGGCTTTATTGAGAAGCGTTTTGACACTCTTATGTCTTTCAAAGAAAGCGTCGGCAAAGCAATTGAGGTGTTAATATGACCAAGAGTCTAAAAATACTCAAAGACAATCGGGACAATTTACTAAAGATCGAACTTGCCGGCTGGCTACATGATATGTACAAGTGCAGTGATGAACATGTTGATAAGCAATCTGTCGAACCAGTGCTATCGATGAATGTGGGCAAAGCCTTCTACTTTGGTCTTATGAATGACTTTGATATTAGCTTCAAAGGTAGTTTAAAAGAAAGTGTAAGGGTCACCGAGTTAATTGAAAAAGGCAGACCTGGAAAGACTACTATGGAAGACAAAAATCTCTCTTTACTTGTTAAGTATCTAGGGAGGTGCCATGGGGCTGCTCATATAGAAAAAGAGGAATCCAAAACTTCCCTTGAATCCGCAGAGCTAAAGGAGTTAATGAAGAATAAAAACGATAGTAAGAGAAAACTAAAAAACGTACAGCGTAGCCTATCTGATAAAGAAAAAAACGCAGATTCGGTTCTTAGAAAGCATGGATTTGTTAATCCAGAATTAGTGGCCAAAATTGAAGAAGATAAAGCAAAGATCAAGTTGATTAGCAACGAATTGCAGGATATTGAGAATATGATTAATTTGGTTTCCAAAAAACAAAAAGTGGATTCTGTAAAACAAAATAGACATGACACTTTCATTAGTTCCATCTTTGGTTATGAATCAAGAATAGTTAGTAATCTTACTGCACGTTTCAAAGAAATTCTTGATAACAGTAAACCACCTGAATATGGAGATGTTGGAGCAATAAGTAGGGTATTCTCCGAAGCTCTCGGAGATACACGCCGACCTGCCAATGAGATCACCCTAGAAGACTGGTCTTTCATAGTCGCCACACTTTTCAAATCAGCAGTAGCTGGAGCATTGCTTGAGACCGAGAATGGTAGAGAACCAGTGTCAGCGGATAAACTGCGATGGAGATTCTTATCGGTCAGAATAAGTGGAGAACAAGCCCTTGGTAATTCAACTTCTATATCTGATTTGTTAGCGCGCAAGAACTGGATCAATGAGGGCCTAAGCAGAGTGAAAAAACTTCTCGAAGAAGAATATCCATTAGGTAATGAAGTTTATAGAGATGAGAACGGTAGCATATTTGTTGTCCCGGATATCGAAGACATTCTGGAATATGTGTTGGATGATACAACTGAGACACTCGAAAAAAGAATTAGAGTAAAGCTGGACTTTCGGGGTGAAATAACTCCTGAGATTGCCATTAGCGAACCCTGGTGGGGTCAAAAACCAATACTCCCTAGTGGCATATCATCAGAAGCTTGGCAGGAAGGGGACAAAATCCCACCAATGGGGACAATAATATCCAAACAGCCTTTTTCTCCGGCAGATCCTGAAGAGATTTCTACATACTGGAGCCAAAATCAGAGAAACCAGATATGTAGAATATCCTGGCTTAGACCGGAAGAAGATAAAACCAGACACGTTTCAGAATTCTGGGCAAGTGAAATAAAGGGCAGAGCTGAAACATGGCTGAAAGAGAAGAACACAACCATATGGATTGATGAAATTGCAGACAGTAATTCGAAAATAGCATTAGTCTCTGCGAAACTTGCTATTTCTAATTGGATTGGTGAAGAACCTGGTAAACTCAGTCTAATAAGGACTCTGAATTATGAAACCCCGCCAGTTTCTAAACACTTTGAGAAGTGTGCAAAAACCCCCTCATTTGCAAGGGTTCGTAGAGTGTGGGAGACGACAAGTAAATTCTGGGATGAGGCTCTCGCAGAAATCAAAGAAGTTATAGATCCAATAACTGAAAGGCTTGTTTTGAAAGTTCGGACAAATAATCTAAGCCTCCCAACAAATAATGCCTATGAAGCCAAAGTGAATGAAACCAAATTCACTGTATTCTACGAGAACAAGAATCCTAAAGGCGCTGATGGACTCGAAAACTTCGTGATAATTGAGAATCTTGAATTGCTTGCCAAGAAGCTCCCTGTTGAAATAAAGACAGACAGTCGGAAAGATTTAGTTGATGCCTTGATCGAAGGGATGAAAGACAAGAATATAGAGTTATGCGACTCGAACAATCCTTCAGAAGTACTCGCCAGTTCAAAAATCAATAGCATCGAAATCGAATCTTGTAATTACTCCCCGGTAATCGAAATAACAAAAGATCCGGAAAGATTCATGGTTCTTGTGCCGGCAGATAAGGCTCTTGAAGCTGCCAAAAAGATAAAAGAGAAATACGAAAGGGAAATGGGAAAAGTCAGAAACCGCCTGCCCATGAATCTTGGAATTGTGTATGCGGGATATCATACGGCTCTTCCTGCCATCATGGATGCCGGGCGCAGAATGATGCAAATCGACAATGAAGAAAAAACATGGACATTGATGAAACAACCCGAAGAGCTCTCAGATTACTTCGAATTGACTTTCCAAGAAAATCAGTTTTGGAAAATCCCCTCAAAGATGGGAGACTGTTCAGAAGATGTATGGTATCCGTATTTTTATGTTTTGAACGCCGAAGCCAAACCTGAAAAAAGGCTCCTCTCTTTCAAGGGGCCTTCCGGTAACTGGCTAGTTCATGTTTCAGAACTCAAAGAGGGCGACATAGTTCAAGTCACACCTTCTTATTTTGACTTTGAGTATCTTTCGTCTGCATCCCAGAGATTCGAGATCAGCTACACCAACGATTGTAGAAGGCGCTCAAGAGACAGAAAGCATCGTCCATACTATCTTGATGATCTGGATGAGATCGAAAGAGTATGGGTTATTCTCTCAACGAGACTTTCGAACAGCCAGATAAAGAAGCTTAACACTCTAGTGGAGGAAAAAAGAAGAGACTGGGCTGTTTCTTCAGAAAATGAGGACGATACTTTCAAGAGTTATGTCGAGAACGTCATTGACAATCTTAGATGGAAGCAATCCCTCGCAAAAGATGAGAAAGATACACTCGTTGACTTCTGTGTGAGCAGGAAACTAGCGGACGTACTGGAAATTCATATGAGCATAATGAAGGATAAATCGGAGGTGGCGGAATGAGCAACGAACTCTATAGCATGAAGAGATTCATTTTCATGACTCTTGACCCGATTCACATCGGAACGGGCGGGACTAATCTGGGGATAGTAGACAACACGATAGTGAGAGAAGCCGGCTCAAACATACCAATAATTCCGGGGACAAGCATATCAGGTGCAGCAAGGATGTACGCTGCGATGTTTATGGGAGATCTGGATGCAGCTGGCAGCAAAAAGCCCAAGAGTACTGAGAATCCAGTATCATACACTTTTGGGTATATAAACGGTTCTAGTAAAGAGCAAACCAGCAAGGCCGGCGTTGTTAGCTTTTCCGATGCAAGGATAGTTCTTTTCCCGGTCTATTCATCCGAAGGAACGATCTGGGTTACCACAAGAGCTATGCTGAACGAAATTGGACTCGATGTGAAGGGACTCAGTCCGGTAGATGAAGAAAAAGCTTATCACCTAAGCGGAGCAGGCAAAAACAGCAAAATCAAAATCGGCTGGCTCTTCATTGATGTAGAGAGTATTGGAATTGAAACGTCCAAACTTGACGGCTTGGCAGAAAAAGACGAGTGGAAGGTTGTCGAACAGAGGATCTATATGGTATCAGATAAGCTGTTTACACAAATAGTCAATGACAACCTTGAAACAAGAACTTCCGTAGCAATCAATCCCGAAACCGGCGCTGCAGAAGATCAAGCTCTGTTCACATATGAAGCAATTCCAAGAGCTACATGGCTAGTTTCAACTGTAATTCAAGATGACTATAAATCATCCGGATTTAAAAATATGATGAAGGATTTCGAAAGGAATGAAAAAACAAAGAATTGGGAATCCCCAATAACTGTTGTAGAGGCAGGTTTTAAAGTTTTCGAATACCTTGGCATCGGAGGAATGACCACAAGGGGCTTCGGCAGAATGAAGATTATCTCTGGTGGTGAAAACTAATGAAGAACCTTGATTACATTGCAGCGAATTCAGGCCAGAATATTTTGGTTTCTCTGAAGAACATGGATAAAAAAGAACTCGAGAAAATCATTAATGATGTTCTTTTGGTACTCCACGGCAACGGTGTTTACGCCTGTATCCTCTATCTCTATGCGAGAGAAAAGAAAAAAAGCGAAACAGCAGAGGAATTAGCAAAAGAATTACTGTGTTCTGCCAGAGAATCGCTGGGAATAGACTTCGAAAATTTGGATGAGAAGATGAAAAATCCAGAAAGCGTGCTCAGTCTGGTTAACGAAAAGATCTGCAACAACACCGATTCTCTCTTTCTTGTAAAGGACTTATGGGAAAGGACTCTCGTTTACGCCAGATATGGGGCTAAAGCGAAGGTGAAGAAATAATGGGCTGGAATTTACATAGAGTATCCCTTAAACTTCTTTCTCCGATGCAAATAGGCTGGAGAAAAATTGGAAACCTTCAGCAAACAAGATACTATGTTCCCAGTAGAACCCTCTGGGGAGCATTGACCGCCAGGATTGCTAGAGACTGCGGAGAATTTGATTACATGAAGACCGGCATAGATGTCGATAAATTTCTCAGATTCAGCTACTTCTACCCATCTGATAATGAAGAGAAAATTGACCCTTTCCCATGGACAGGAAAAGATGAGTTCGAATGGAGATTCATTGGAAGCACGGTAAACACTGCGCTAGATCTGGGTAAAAAAACAGCTGACGAGGGTAGTCTACATGAAACAGAGTATATAGCTCCAAAAACAAGAGATAGGAAACAAGTCTATCTAATTGGATATGTTTTTGAACATAAAGACTGCGG
>Ga0116189_1001775_pt1 | contig 16490 bp, 22 predicted proteins | sample AD_JPNTR3_MetaG_FD_89895 | JGI IMG/M metagenome (GOLD analysis project Ga0116189, IMG submission 89895) | Active sludge microbial communities of municipal wastewater-treating anaerobic digesters from Japan - AD_JPNTR3_MetaG | ecosystem: Engineered > Bioreactor > Anaerobic > Digestate | place... | reverse complement strand
TGGGAGCGGGGGTAGTCCACAGGTTGATGCTAATACTGGACAAGGTGATGCTAGCTATGATGTAAATATTAATACAATTCCAATGAGTGGAGTTAACCTACCAACTAGTGCTGATACTGGACAAGGTGATGCTAACTCTGCGCCAAACTATAATGATCAACCTACAACTTTTGGCGGATACATGCGTCAAGCCGCTGGAGATGCAGCTATTAATGCAGTTCGAATGGGTGGAGATGCTGCAGGGGCGGGTGTGGCTGATATTATACAAGGCACTTTAGGTGGTTTAGCTCAAAGAGGTCATGCAGCTGCAGCAGGAAAGGCTAGATTTGAACGACAACAACCATATAGACCCCCTAGAGGTGTGTATACTACACGGGATTTCCCACGCCCTATAAGATCCATAGGCCAAACACCCCAACAAGGTAACACATATGCTGTCGGTAGTAGTCGGGGTGGCATGATAGGGCCCCCATCTACAAGATCTTATATCAATGCGCGCGATAGATATCGCCCCGGATATCAATAATCAAAAAATTTCTGATAATTGAACAATACAACTAAATGCATTAATTTCTGCATCTAGTACTTGATTATGCCTATACATTCCTTCGCAAAGATGTAAAATTGCTAATCTTTTCTTGTCATATTTAAGATTCGAATCGTATACTTTATCAAATAATGATCTTAATAACAAATGATAATCATTATTGAATTTTGTCTCATTTTCAATAATATGTGTTCGAATATCAAATGGTGATTTTTTGTTTTGTAACATATTAAAAATGATAGATGCATAATCCCCAGCGTCATCTATTTCATTAATTGTTAAAACGTTATCAATTACATTTTTTTGTATACGATTAATGCATTTTCTAATATCAGGATAAGTTTCTTTAATTAACTTTACTAGTTTTTTCTTTTGTGATTGTGGAACATTAATATTTTCTGTCTTTAATATTTTTACACATCTTGCTAATACATCATCAAATGGTGGTGTCATATCTAATTCTTGACAACGACTATGTAATGCCGGAATAACTTTAGAAGGATAATTACACGTTAAAATAAACCGCGTTGTTCCTAAATATTCTTCCATAATATTCCGAAGGGCCGCCTGTCCTTGTGCCGAAATTCCATCCGCTTCGTCAAATATCACAATCTTCAATTTGCCATCAATAGATCTAGTTTGAGCAAATGTCATAACTTTACTTCTAATATCATTAATACCATTTTCTTCACTGGCATTAATATATAAATATTGGCAATCTAGTATATCCGATGCAATTATTTTGCTTATAGTGGTCTTCCCAATACCAGGATGTCCGTGAAGCATTAAATTTGGAACTTCTTGTCTCTTTTTTATATCTTCAAGAAATAATTTATTTTCTTTACTAAGAACAACATCTTCTAAGATTTTAGGTGCATATTTTAACACCCAAATATTATTAAAAACATTATTTTCCATTAACAATATTCTTTCCTATTTTTGACTACATTAAACATACTATAAACACATGCAATAACCGCGCTATTCTTGCGTTTAACTTATTTCCCGCTAGAACCTAAGCTCTTGTCTCCACGATGTGTTGACTCTATATTTTCTGTCCAATATATTTCACTATTAATCAATGGATAAATGACTAATTGTGCAATGCGATCCCCTAATTTAAAAGTATAATCAACATCCGAATTATTATAGATTAAAATTGCCATATCACCCCTGAACCCATTATCCACGATGCCAAAATGTGGAAAAATTTTATGCTTAAACCCAAGACCACTTCGAGCCTCTATTCTAAACCAATATCCTGGAGTAATATATCCTACTTTAATACCTGTTTCTACTTTAACTGCTTGTCTAGCTGGAATAGTTTTCTCTTCACAACAAAATATATCATATCCAGAATCATGTGTACCCATTACCTCATATGGAATATACCATTCATCTACACCCAGTCTTATATTTTCATGATTTCGAGCAGGTAATTTTGCATTTGGATGGGTTTTAACAAATTTTAATACACAATTACTCATTATTGTACATCCTCTTGTAAAAGTGTTCTACCTGTAAATTGGTTATTTGTAATTTCCCTGATTGTATTATTTTCTGGAATAGACACTGCTTGGTTTCTAGACAACCAAGAAACTAATTCTCCGGCTTTTTCAATATTAATTTGATATGTACCATATCCTTCAACTGTTACTTTAATATGTTTCATTATTCAATTTCTCCTTCTTTATCTTTTGAAATTTTATTGAACGATTTTAATACTTCTTCTCTATCTTTAATAAAGAGTGACATACTTTCTCCATCATACATGTGTTTTTCTATTAACATTTTAATTGCATAATTAATACATTCACTTTCATCATTAACAATTTGGCTTCGTCCTATTTCCAAAAGTAAATCACTTTCCTCAGGTTCTAATTTTATAGTATATTCAGTATAATTCACTGTTCTAATTGGGTCTAATTTCATTACATATAAATCTCCTTGATATTTATAATAACATATTTGAATAAAATATCAACAATGGTGAACTACTAGGTGGCTAAAGCCATCCTAGCTTTCTCAGCTAAAGAGTGTAAATAATTTTATATGACAACAGAACTTGATGATCTTTTAAAAGAATTAAAGCAAGAAGGTAATAAAATTACAACATCACCGAATACCCTTCCCCCATTACCAGATGTAACTGACGATAATGTCAATAAATATATATTAGATAATGCAGCAAAGTTAGTGCAATTAGGATTACTTTCTGTTGAATCTTTACAATCTATTGTATCTCAAAGTACGGATCCAGAAGAAGTTGAATCTTTTGCCAGTTTGATTAGATCTGTTAATGATTCTTTAAATACAATTAATAAAATTAATATACAAAACAAAAAGGCAAAAGTATCTAAAGAATTAAAAGAAATGGATCTGCAAAAACAATTACCACCGATACATCAAACAAATGTATTAATTGCAACAAGAGATGAAATAATAAGAGCTATGCTTAATAAATCTACTAAACATAGCTCTAATGATAACAATGTTATCGATGTTGAATCTATGGATTAACGACGACCATCATATTCATCAGCACTCCAATACTGTCTTAATGTGACTCCAGGAATTACTTCTTGATCTAAAGGATCTATTGTTGTAGTCGTAGTTGTTGGTTCAGCCGTTGTTGTAGTCGTAGTTGTTGGCTCAACAGTAGTTGTTGTTGTAGGTGCCAAAGTAGTCGTTGTGCTAGTTGTGCTAGTAGTCGTTGTAGTTGGAGCCAAAGTGGTGGTCGTAGTTGTTGTAGGTGCCAAAGTGGTTGTAGTGGTAGTTGTAGTTGCCTCTAATGTTGTTGTGGTTGTTGTAGTTGCCTCTAATGTTGTTGTGGTTGTTGTCATAAATTATTTTATCCTTCTATATTATTTACCCAATCATATATGATTTTTTAACCAATCTTCAATATTTATTACTTGTTGCGCTTTTATAATATTTCTATGTGATTGACACTTTATTATAACCTCATTGTATATGTTATCCAATATTTGTTTATCTCCTTTTGAATTATCTATATATTTTCGTGCCAATTCTTGATCACCATACATATATGATGCAATAGTTCTGTTTCTAATAAAATCGGTGGCATTCCAATTATACCCTCTTTTGTCACCATGATGATGAAGGGCACCACCAGGCATAATCCACTTCTTTTTACCCAAAATCGCCAATACAAAGTTTAAATAGTTTTCGCCGCCGCCATATATACCTAATTCTGTTGGCCAACCATTTATTTGATCATATAACTTACGCGTCATCATAGAACCACAAGACGACATACAGGGGACTTCATAAGGAATATCACTATCTCTATAACTTGTGAAAGTATAATGAACTATTCCTTTATCTATATCTGTTTGGAGTTTATAAATAAGTTTTCGGGATTCTAATATTTTATAGGTCAATGGAAGGTGTATAGTTCCATTTAATTCTTCATGATGTTGACTATAACAATCAAACATCTTAAATAGGGCATCTCTTGCTACTATACAATGGGCATCTATGAAAACTAAAATATCTCCAGTAGAATTTTTAACTGCTAGGTTCTTTGATTGCCAATGTGAAAGTTTATCAGTATAAGTAAGATACTTTAACCATTTATTACCAGGAACACTGGATTTAATAGCATTTCCTGCATCATCTTCTATTCGTCCCTGTTTTGCTACATCATCACAATAATTATTGACAGCAATTATCTCAAAATCAGCTCTATCTCTTAATTCCTGTGCAATATTCTGTATAGTAAAAAGAACCTGAGGATGTTCGTTACAAAATGGTATTATTACCGATAATTTAGACATTATTCTTACGCTCCCATATATCCTTTTCTTACTTTAAAAAATTTGTCATCATAATGTTCTATTGCCATGTTTTTTCACCTTTAATTGCTTTTTCTAATATACTGTCTATACGACCTGCTGGTATTTTGTCTTTAAAATGATTATATATGTCTTTTATGCGTTGATCTTCAGGATCTTTATATAATTCCAACCATCCTATGAAATAATTCCATACTCTATCCTCAAGTGCTAGTCTAAATTTGACGCCAGCTGGTCTATCAAAGCGGTGCATCCATCTTAATTGAGGAAGACAAATGTTTTTTCCACCTGCTTGTCTAAATTTCTCAGAAATATATCCTTCTTCAGCACCAAATCCAAAGAAATTAGGATGGATTCCAGGCCAAAACTCCTTTTCAAAGGATAACAATCCCATTCCTTGCATAGGAATTTCAAAAGGTAGTCCCTTTTCATTAGCTTCTTTATTTGTTGCCCAAATACCATACATATCTCCACGCCAGACAGGATCAAAATGTGTGGATATATGCTTTAAATCATTATAGATAAGTGGACCTTGTACTAGATCTCTGCAATTAGGAGTATCTTTATAATATTGAAGAAGACTATCAATAGAGTTTCTTTCTAAAAGAACATGACTGTCCATTATTAGAACATATTTTCCATTAGCATAGTTGGGAATTAGGTATTTATTAAAAGAAGATACTTTTTCAGTATAAGGTATATACTTCCCCTTAATACCTTCAACGAATTTCTTAGTTGCTTGCCCACTTGGACTTGTGGGATTATTATCTACAACAATATATTCAATTTGATCCGTGTTACATAAATCATGGTGCATTCTAAGCGATTGTATCGAAAAGAATACACCATCATAATCATCATATGTTGCCATGCCAATTGTAAGTAATTTATCACTCATTTGTAATAATTACTATAATATACATCTAATTCAACAATTAGAATCTTCTTATTCTTCTGTCGGGTTCAGATTTTTTTATTGCAAAGCTACTCGGTTTGCTACCAAGACCCCGAACTCCCCCAGTGTAAATAGATTGAGGAATAATGGTGGGTTCTGGTGTTGTAGTCGTAGTTGTTGGTTCAGCCGTTGTTGTAGTCGTAGTTGTGCTTTCTTCTCCTGATAAAGCAACTATAATTGTATCTGTATTTTTTAAGGGTTTAATTCGATTTTTTCCTGTTTTTTTAATCTTCATATAATTATTTAGTCAATTGATGACAATTATTAATGTTATCTGATAATCTTTCTAATGTCCACTGTATCTCTACAATCTGTGATTCATAAAAAGACATATCACAATTATGTTTTTCATTAAAAAGGGCGTTCCCTAAATATGTGGTACAACACAGTATAAACATTATAAAAGTAACAATTTTAAGTATTTTCATCGGTTTCTCCTATCAATTCATTCGCTATATTATAATTATCCTTGCTAATCTCATATCCAACATAATTTCTGTTATTTAATGCGCAAATTCGTGCGGTTTTACCTGTTCCAATAAAGGGGTCTAGGACCAACCCATTCTCATTTGTATAATTGCGTATAATTAAATCTATAAGAGCAGTAGGAAATGAATCTTTATTCTTATAACCCTTTATGTTATCTCTTTCTATTAATAATACATCCGGCCTATATTCCTTAATCAAATTATTAGTAGAATGTTTACCTTTCCTAAAGGCTAATATATGCGCATATGTTAATATATACAAATTCATATTCAATGTCTTAGCCCAAATTTTATAATTAAATAGGCTTAATTTATCCTTTAAAATATCTATAACATCTATATGTTTTGTATAAATTATACCATTCATTTTCCTATCTGTTGTTATAGATACTAAATTACCCTTAGAATTTAATTTATCCGCACATTTTCTATAAATCTTATATAAAAAAACTTTATATTCATCCAAGTTATAAGGTGTTTCTGCTAGATCTGGCGGATGTAACACAATAAGGTCATATAAATGAGGATCTTTCTCTATTAATTCTAATGCATCGCCGTGATAAATCTTATTTAAATCCATAAAAATATATTCCCTCTTGTTTAGTGATCTCTTGGGTTATCTTTTTATTAGATAAATGGGACTTATTAGTCTTCATCCACCAAACGTCTTTTAATTTAAAGCCTTCTGCCAATATAATATCATTAAAATCATTAGAAAGTTGTTGCATTCGTTCATTTGAAGTATTCCCTATATTAACCGCAAAAATACCATCAGATACAAGGCAGTTTTTTATATTTTTAACAGTCTTTCGCCAATATTTCTCCAACCATTCATTGTAATCTGGATATTTATTGTAACATTGTGTTTCTTCATCACTATATATCTCTACATTATGATAACATGGAGATGAAAATGCGAAATGTATCGGAATATCTAATGAAATTTCTTCGGAACCTTTGCATTCTATATGAGCCCTATCATTAAATTCTAAATAATTTGCCATTTTTTGAAGTCCTAAATATGTTTCTGTATTGGGCTCATAACCGTAATAATGTACATTTTTGAAACCGCAACTCATTAAACCTAATAAACGTGTACCAAATCCACAACTGTAATCCAAAACATTCTGATTATCTTGAACATGATGTGAATATATTGTTTTTGCCACTATTGGTTTAAAAATAGACCCCATTGAGGCAACACCACTACTTTTAGCTCCTTGTATTATCATTGCAGGAGTTATATTCATCGGCCATTGACGCGGTGTTCTGTTTTTTGTATTATATAACAATGTATTTCCTACTCTATTTCTTATGATTTTAAATAATGTTTCCTTATTAGTAATGGAATCATAAACAGATTTCCTATTTCCCGAACGAATTTTAAGAATATTAGGGAAAAAGTACTTATATATCTTATCACCTAATCGACTAATATTGTCTAATTCGTTATTTTTATTTAATTTTAAGGTCTTAGATTTACATAGTTTCTTCCAATGTCTTTCTATAGACTGAGGTTCCTGTTGATATTTCATGAAATCATATTTTAAAAAGAAATTCAACAGATCTTTTGCAATTTCGTCTCGTTGTCCCTCTGAAAGTGTCTTTAAGTAATGATAAGTTAACGGATTACCATTCCAAACAATTAAGTCTAACATATTGCAATTTATATCATTACTGATTCTATCGGTTTCAGGGAAGTCTATAGGAATAGTTGGATCCCATTCTAATTTTCGTTCTTGTAAATTTGGATTAAATGTGTAAGACATAATAAAATTATAACCTATATATAAGGTTAAACAACAATAAAATTAGACTTTTTCAGATTTTCATGTGCCCAAAGGGGTTGTAGATTACTATAATGAAAACATTTTTGTTGTTCTTCATTTTTTGTTAAATCAAATGATGAACAGGGTCTAATATGATCTACATGCCAATCTCCATAATTTTCCCATGACATACCTGGTTTAAATTGTGATTCTAAATGTTCTTTAAGTGTAGAAAGCTCACATCCTATCAATTCCATGGTGTCATGTTTCTTTCTAATACCCCTTAATGCATGGTATAATCTTGTTCTTAATATACTTTTAAGTTTAAAATTAATGTCAGTATTGTATAGATTACGACGCCTTCTTCTATAATATCCTCTTAATTCGTCCCTATTATCCTTATACCATTTTTTATTTTGTTCAATATATCTCCTTCTACACCTTTTATATCTTTTATTGTTCTCTAATCTAATTTTCTCTTTATTTTTTGCATAATTTTGTTTATTTCGAAATGTAAGTCTTTCTTTGTATTCTTTAGTGTCTTTCACTTTTCTATAATGTTTCTTTTGGCCCTCTTTAGATCTTTCTAATGTATCTGGATTACTCCAGGTTAAAATAGAATGTACAGATACACCATATGCATCTTTGGTTTCTTGAATTGTATGCGTTTTGTAGAACTTCACTACTTCTTTTTTAAATTCATTTAAGTATTTCATTTTAATACTTTTTTGATCCTTTCTAAGTGTTTTGGATTTGTTATTATTGACATATAATTATCGTATTTTCTTTTTATGAACAAATCATTATCAGTTATGTTATTATAAAGATAATGTCCTAGCTTTATCGATTGATTAAACGAAAACATCATTTGATACCATTTAGATTTCTTGGTTTTATTTTCAACTTCATGTATACTTTTATTGGACTTTAAAATGTCTTGAAAGTGATCTGTTATAGTCTTCATAAAATTATATGAACCTGACACCAAACTTATGCAAAGCTGATTTCCTTTCATGATACATACACTTCCATCACCATCAACACATCCTCTAATAAAATGTCTTTTTTGTATTTCATTGAGTGACTTAAAGAACTTATCCACATTCATTGTTTGTGACTTCTTTCTAGTTAATCCTATAGATTTTAAGTACTCTATAAAGCCTTTATTATTAATATGCCAAGAGATTAATTTCTTTTCATATAATTGTCCTCCGAATTGGTCGTGTATTTTGTCCAATACGCCTCTATCTTCTTTCTTTAATGCGATATAAACATTGTATGATACTTTAGGACTTTTTTCTGTTGGATATGTAATACATCCATCTGTTGCAATTAGTCCCAATAGATAATAAAACGAATTATTGTCTTTTTGTTCTAAGATTTTAGATCCAATTGGGTCACTATATATGTATTTACATTCATTTGAGCAAAAGTTTTTCTCTAAAGGTTTTTCTCGATATATATCTTTACCACATTGTGTACATTTACATAATGTTCTATATGACCAAGATTTACCTGTATAATATTTTATTCTTCCATCTGATAGCTTTATTATTCGATATGGTTTTGATTCTTTATATAACTTATTTTGTTTCCAATATAATTTTTTACAATTAGGACTGCAAAAGCTTCCATGTTTAACGCGTTTTAAATCATATTTTCTTCTATACATTATATTGTTACAAAAAGAACAATTCACCTTGTATATAATATTATTCATATAATTATTTATGTTGTAGTACAAAAATATCACCTTTAAAGTTATCCACATTAAAGCAAAAAATAAAGGGATCCGAAAATCCCTTTATTGTTACATTTGTAATTAAAATTACATGTATTGAATTGTGCGTCCAACAGGTTGGAAACCGTCGTCACTGTCACGCATACCGCGAACTATAATGATATGGTAATATAGATCGGAACCGAATAGGTGATCCACAACACCATAACGAGTCATAATACCTACGCGTGGAGCGAAGTCATTAGGACCAATAGTTCTTTGTACCATCACGGGGATATACGGTGCATATACAATACCAGTATCATAGTATTCAGCACCTTTATAGCCCAATAGGCAATACTCTAACGGCTTGGAACGACGACGAGCTGGACCAAATTCGGTATCGTCATATTTCCTACCACCACCAAGGTATTGTGCATCTGTACGCGTATCACGATATACTGTGAAACGGCCACCTAAGTTACCGACTTTAGCTACACCAGTGGAACCAGTACCAACGGTACTATTCATAGGCATAATCTTGAACTCAGGAAGCATTTCAAGAATCGCACATACGCGCGGAGTTGCAATGATGAAGTTAGCTGCACCACGACGATTACGCACTGCGATGCGGTTAGCCTCTACAACAATCTTAGCATATAGATCACGATTACGTTCACCAAGCCAACGACCATCAGCAGATGCTGCATTCCAAATACTATATCCCTGACTCGGGCCAGCGTTTAGGGCTGCTTGGGCCATACGCATAACCATTTCACGGTCAATTTCAGCTTGGATTTCATAAGACATTGCATTGGTGATTTCGTTATCGATATCAATACCATTCATGTTCTTCAAATCTTGTTCCAACTCAACACTCCAACGAGCTGCAAGTCTGCGAGTACCAGCTTCTACAGCTGTTTTCTCGAAGCTGATTACAACTTGAGGAATATTTGAAGTGAACTCAAAGTTTTGAAGAATTTGTGCAACACCGGCGTCTTCTGGAAGCATATCAAAATCTGTACCTGTTACACCTACGCCCCCTAAGCCACTAAGCCCGGCTGACGAGGCGCCAGTATATGCGGTGTTAAGGTAATTATAACCTAATTCAGGACCTGTACCCGATTTTCCACGAGCCCAATTCGGGGTTGCAGACCCATGGGCTGATGTTTCACATGAATTGGTATTATATGTACCTTCTGCATTGTATTCCTTATCACTATCACTACAATTACGACCACCACCCAATGGGACGTTTTCGTACTTGTAACGAAGCGCAAATACTAAACCAACAGGACCACTCATAGGTTGAACACCAACGATTTCGTTTGTGATCAACTCAGGGAATGTACGGCGAATCATGGGGATAAGAACTTTAGGCAAACGGGCATCGCCGCCAGCGTAAAAATCTGATCCACCAGGAACTGCGCCACCCTGACCAGGCGCACCTGCCAATGAAGGACCGAAGACGCCACCATTACCAGCCATATTGGCTTCACGAAGGCACCATCTTTCTTGGTTTTCTAGCAAGATTGCAGTGTTAAGACGAGATTGCTCATCTTCAATTGCCTTAACGTTTTTCGACTCATAACTCAAAATAGGATCCCACTTCTCTAACAAAGCGGATGCACGATCTTGATCAATATAAGCCGGACTACCTTTTATTACTCTACTCATATTTTATTTTCCTTCTTTTTTAAATTTATTTTCTTGAACCTAGGTCGACGCGACCCAAGGCTTCTAAATAACCGTTCACTGGATCATATGACCCATCAGATGTTGCATTGTCGCTAATTGATTCAAGAACTAATCTAGGAGTGGCAACTTGATTACTAACGGCAGCTTGTTGCGCTTGCTCTCTAATGACTTGACGATTATCGTTCTCTTCACGATTATACATCTCAACTACATAATTGAAGTTTTCCTTCACATATTCAGGGTTCTTATCCTTTAAGACCCTCATTATAAAGTTACGTTTCTCAGTTGGGAAAGAACTTGTATTCTTTTCCAAAATTAATGCGGTATGGGCTGTATTGAATTTCTTATTGAGTTCTACATTTTCTTTAATGACCTTATTCAATTCAGCACGAAGACTATCTATTGTATCTTTACCGTCTTTCAAAGCTTCACGAACATTTTCGTTAATAAATGCCTTATCGACAGCAACAATTTTCTTAATTTGCTCTAACATTCTACGAGCTTGCGTATTTTCTGTTGCTTCGGCAATTTGACGTGCAGGGACAACCTTATCTAAATACAGCTCTAAATAATTACTAATTTCATCTGTAAAAGTTTCTCTAAACTTGACAGCTTCTTCTTGAATAATAGTATTATATCTACGAATAACTGTACGAAGCTTCTCTGCATGATCTTCATCAATTTTCTTAACAACATTAATCAACTTTTGTGAATGATCTTTATCAATAGTTTCCAATAGGTTTGTTAATTTTTGAGCGTGATCTTCATCTAACTGTTGAAGAGCATTTGTCACTTCCAATTCAACCCGTTCATTTACTTTTGCATTTACAGCTTGTTCGAAAGCTTCAACAATAGCTTGTTGGGATTCGACTGTAAGTTCTCCCCCACTACCAATATTTTTTAAAACTTCATTTATGTTCATAATATCTCCTAAACTATTTAACTAACATGAAACGGTTCGCTCCATATTTTTCAGGTTCTTCTTAATACGATTTTTAACCTTTTCATTGATAGCCATTTGTAGTGAATTATGTGCTTTGGAATAATCACGTTCACTCAAATTTCTAATAAATTCTACTAAAAACTTCCTATCCTTCATACAGATACTCCATTATTTTGATATTATTTACCCTTTTTATATAAATTTTATTCATTTTTTACATCGTTTTTAATGAATTAATAAATGACAATACCTGTTCTAACAAATATGATTCTTTATCACGTTTGGGTAATTTCGAGCAATTTTGTTCTAAATTTCTATGTTTTTCTTCTACCCATTCGCAAATAGAACCATCACATTTTAAAATCCATTGCTTAGATTCCAATATAGAACTAACATATGCATCCTGTACAGATGGATCATGAACCACATCCGTTGTAATTAAATGGAAATCACTAACTTGATTGACCCCGCCTCTTTCATCTAACTTGCCTAAAGCTCGACTGCTAATTCCTAATTTCACCCCGTCCATTAATAAACTTCGAACAACTTGGCCAATTGGATTACTTAAAATCTTACTTTCACCAATAAACATATTACCATCTTGTTTTAAATTAGTAATTAAATGACATGCTCTTTCCGGGTTAACTTCTACACTTGTGGGGTGATTCAATTCGCCAATACTTCTTTTTGTATCAATCATTTCTCGGGTATAACGATCTACCTCTTTGGTCATTTCGTTAAGACTATATATTCTTCCGTTCTTATTCTTTTTTTCGGCCATAAGATATGGGCCGCGAATAAATAATTCGCGAGGTTCGTTTCTATTTTTTTCCTCTTGAATAACATCCAATTCATAAGTTGGCTGTTCAATTAATAATTTTAATGGACTGTTCATAATCACTCCGATTTCTTTAATTATTTACCCATCTTTGTATGCTTTTTATAGTTATCTTTCGCCCAAAGTGGTTGTAAATTAGTATAATGAAAACATTTTCGTTGTTCTTGAGGATCTGTTAAGTTAAAACTACAACAAGGCTTGATATGATCTATATGCCATTTGTGTCTATTTTCCCAAGACATTCCGTTGACAAATTGGGATTCTAAATGTTCCTTTATTTGATTTGGTGTACACCCAATTAAGTCAAAAGTTTTGTCTTGTTTGCCGTTTTTTAACAATTGATATAAACGTGCTCGACATCTCATGGTTATAGCAAATATTGGATCTGATTTATACTTTTGTGAAACATAATCTTTGTGTTGTTCTATTATTTTGTCTTTATTTTGTCTATAATAATTCTGTCGTTTGAGCAATATATTGTTCTTGCTTTTAAGATACCATTCTTGGTTATACTTCTTTATTCTTTCCTTGTTTAATAAATAGTACTCTTTAGCTTTACCTCGTTTCTTACGGTTTTTATAATATCTTTCCTTACATCTTTTAATTACTTCTTGTTTATGCTTATCACTAATAGGTGTCCTTTGTGATTCTCCACAGTTTTTCTTCCATGTACACAGCATTGTTCCAGTAATGTTAAATTTCTTAAGAGTTGAGGTGAATCCAAACTTTTCTGCATAATTTAAAACGCCTTTTCTAAACTCTACGGTGTATTTGTTTCTAGACATTACTTAAATCTTTTTCGGTAATAATTAGAAATTTATAGTTATTTTTTGCACACCAATCTTTAGCATGGGCCCATTTGCATGTATTTGTAACCCACGCATTTTGTTCATATAATATAGTACTTGCTTTTTTATTACCATGTGATTGTGGTGGTATTGTTTGTTTATGGGGTTTTACTTCAATTATATAATTTTGAATACCTTTATCCGTTTTAAATACAACATTAAAATCTGGGTAATAACGGTGTTTAGTTAATTTACCTGTACGAATATTGGGTTTTTGATATGAAATGACTATACTTTCTGATCCCCATTCTAAAACTCTATTATTTGAATCCAACCAGCGCATGGCTTTCATTTCTAATCCGCTTCTATATATGATAGGATAAGCACCTTTATATTTTTGAGGATTTAATGGATTAAATATGCCTTGTTTATATGGTTTTCTCATGGCTTTCTGATTTGATAAAACTTTGTTTATATGCAGAAAATGTAGGGAAACCCGCTATTTTTGCTATTTCCCCCTGTTTACTGCTGCCGACTCCACTTGAACCAATCGATCCTAAAGCACGTTTCATTCCAGGTTGTAAATGTAATGCTCGTTTTGCATCTAATTCCCGTTGATGTTCTATGCTTGTTTTAGATGACAATTTTAAATAATCCGATGTTTTTACAAATTCGCTTGGGATTTTTTTTGAAACAGAACCTTGTTTGACTTCCCATACACAATTTTCAGGATCTATATTCATTTCTTCTAACATTTTAATAATTACATTATAATATCTTGCAAATCTTTTAGGATTCCAAACAGCACCATATGTCTCATTTGGCATTTTCCATATTCTACCAAAAATTTCCTTTATGTTGCGTGTGTTACGATATTTTGTTAAAAGACGATATAATTGTTCAGCACCAATATCGGATGTATCATCTTCAAATACAACACCAATATCTTCTTTTTTAAGACGATCTTTTAATTCATATAAAGAACCGTCTTTATATTTTTTAAATAAATAACAAATTCTTGCTACTTGTCCTAATAATTCAGTATGTGAATTTCTTGTATCACTGTTTTTTATGTTATAAATAATGACCTTTGATCCGTTTTTTTCCACCCCTATAAAGGAATGGGCGTTATATTCTGTAAACCCTAATCTAAGTACATCCGGGTGTGAATCAATTACAATAGCATCAGGATCTTCTGTTATTAATGATTCTTTTAGTCCATAAGGATCAACAAATTTTTTATATTTGGCATAAAAATCTTTACCTGTTTTATGCGCAATATCACCTTGTTTACTACTACCACCAGAATATGTTTTGCCTAAAGCGCGTTTCATTCCCGCCTGTATATGTAATGCCCTTTTATTTGCTAAAACTTTGCGTTCTTCTTCCGAACTCTCATGACCTAAGTATTCATCTAAAGATACAAATTTTCCATAGTCATTGATTATCTCACCATCTGATGATCTTTCTAATAATTCCCATTTACAGTTGTCTGCAGTAAACCCCATTTCTTCAATAAATTCTATAACAAGATCAATATATGGCGCTATTTCTTCAGGTGGTTCCCAAAATGATATATACCCCTTTCCTTTTATATTCCAAAACCGACCAAATAATAAATTTTTTTCTTCATGAGATTTTATAGTTTCAATTTGATCATCTGTAAGGTGCCCAACACCTTCGTGATCAATGCAAGTTACTTTGTCAGATCGACTTGTAACTACATAATCATCTACTAATCCAAGATGTTCCATCGGTTTATCAATAAAAAATAAAAACGGCAAACCAGGGCCTTTACATATTATAAACGGTACACCTATTTTATAATAATAATAAGTTTCACCGTCTACACGTATTGTGTCTGCAACCTCATGTAATATAGAAGATGAAATGTTGTGTAATTCATTAAAATTCATATAATTATTTAGGGGGCGTGGAAAGGAAATTGTGATATCTATCAAGCAATTCCTCCTTGTTGATAGAACACCTAATCCATTTCTTTTTGTTCAATTCTGACGAAGTCATAGCCAAATTAACAGGAGAAGATATAATTCTTGGAGAAATTTGGTTCATAAATCCTTCGTGTACTGAAAATAAATGATCTACCTGATAATCATTAGATGATCTCGGCAAGTCTTGCGGATTAATCATTTTTTTGTATCGACGATAGTTTGATTCAGTTATGGACCTGCATTTAAGACAATACTCTTTCCAATCCGTGTATTTGTCTTGTAGTGTATTAATTAGTTTATTATATCGTCTGTCGTCCATAAAAACTCTTTGGTCCTTCAGAAACTTAATGACAGATTCACGACTAGCTGAAAATCCTAACGACTTAATGTATTCAACTAAGTCCATAACCGAATAATAATCTTTAGTATAACGTTTAATTATATCGTCAGTTGGCCATTGTTCTCGAATTTCTTCTGTGGATTGTATTGGATGAACTACGCCATAATACTCTTTAAGAACACCATTGACTGCATTATATGACCTACTATGTTTATTGGCTATACTACTAACAGATAATCCTTTATTGTAATCCTTCCAAACAATTTTAATCCAATCTTTATTTTTTCTCTTCCAATTCTTCTTTTTGGATGAGCTAAGATTTCTATAATTTATACCATTGTCTTTCAGTATACTCTTAACAGAATTTATAGATAACTTATGCTTCTGCATGATGCCTGTCAATGTATATCCATCACGATAATCGTTTACCAATTTTTTGATTCCCTCAGCATCTGGCATATTTCGTATACATATACGCCTTTCGGCAATGTTTGGTAACCCCAAGATATCATGTGAACTACTGTTTGACTAAAGATCAAACAGCTTCAGTTTAAAGCTTTAAGGCGCTTAAGGTGGATTCACTGCCACAGATTAACCTCTTCAGGGTACCGAAACGTTCGGTTTTATATCTTCT
>Ga0116189_1001769_pt1 | contig 16528 bp, 16 predicted proteins | sample AD_JPNTR3_MetaG_FD_89895 | JGI IMG/M metagenome (GOLD analysis project Ga0116189, IMG submission 89895) | Active sludge microbial communities of municipal wastewater-treating anaerobic digesters from Japan - AD_JPNTR3_MetaG | ecosystem: Engineered > Bioreactor > Anaerobic > Digestate | place... | reverse complement strand
GTATCGAGCCAAACAGTCCAGCCTGATACATAAAACCGGGATCTCTGCAAATAATACCCTCACAGAGAACAATTCTATGGAGGTATTTTTATGAAAGCAACAGGAATAGTAAGGCGTATCGACTCTCCTGTTATAATAGGGGCAAAGGTCAGAAGCCTTGAAAACACGGGGTTTTCGCTGATTTTTGTCCAATTTCATCAATACCCCAACCCGTGATGTAGCTGCCATCACAACGGCGAATACGCTGTGAAAGGAGGAGCAGCAATCAAACTTCATAACGCATAAAGGCGTTCATTGACTTCTGAGAAATCAATGGACGCCTTTTGTCATTTATAAGCCGTGGAGGTATTTATGAACGAAACAATAAAGAACATTCCCTTGGGTGAGCTTCACCCATTTCCAGACCACCCTTTCGGTGTGCGAGACGATGAAGCGATGGAGCAGACCGTCGAGAGCATCCGTGAATATGGTGTCCTCGTTCCTGCGATTGCCCGCCCTCGTGAAGAAGGTGGATATGAGCTGATAGCCGGTCACAGACGAAAACACGCCTGCGAGATTGCGGGACTAAGAACAATGCCGGTCATTGTCCGAGACCTGGACCGAAACGCCGCCGTGATAATTATGGTGGACAGCAACATCCAACGGGAAAACATCTTGCCGAGCGAACGAGCCAAGGCGTACAAGATGAAACTGGAAGCCATAAAGCGTCAAGGTGCAAGGCAAGATTTAACTTGTACACAGGATGGGTACAAGTTGGACGGTGCAAAAAGTATCACCAAGGTTGCCGATGAAGCAGGTGTCAGCCGAGAAAATGTACGGCGGTATATCCGTCTCAACGAACTGGAGCCACAGCTTATGCAGATGGTCGATGAGGGCAAAATCGGCATGACCCCTGCGGTGGAGATTTCCTATCTCAAACCGGATGAGCAGAAGCTACTCATTGAGACCATCGACAGCGAACAGGCAACGCCGTCCTTCTCCCAGGCACAGCGGATGAAAAAGCTGTCCCAGGAGGGCAAGCTGAATGACGACGCCATGCTCGGTATTATGATGGAGCAGAAGAAACCGGAGAATTGGGATTTGAAGCTCCCGATGGACAGAATCCGCAAATACTTCCCTCGTTCCTACACACCGCAGAGGATGGAGGAAACCATCATCAAGCTGCTGGAGAATTGGATGAAAAAGCGACAGCGAGACCAGCAGCGATGAAAACTGAATATCGGAAACGAGCCGAACAGGAATCACAATTTCTTGTTCGGCTTTTTTCATATCCGAAGATAAGAAGGTTTCGTGCAAACGCAGAGCTGCGGCAGATTGGAGGTGATGCTTATGGCTGTCTGCCGGGTTGAAAAAAACAAAAACTACACCACGATGTCAAACTATCACTTGCGAGACCCCTGCCTCTCCAACAAGGCACGAGGACTTCTCTCTACCATGCTTTCGCTCCCCGATAACTGGGACTACACCACACGAGGGCTTGCGAAGATATGCAAGGACGGTGTGGATGGGATAACGGCACAGCTCAAAGAACTTGAACAGTACGGCTATCTCATTCGCCACCGCATCCGTGACGCAAGCGGCAGAATCGTGGATATGGAATACATTATCTATGAGCGACCACATACGGCTTCACCAGATACGGAAATGCCGTATATGGTAAAACCAGATATGGCTTTACCACGTCCGGAAACTCCCGCACAAAGAAATATAGATAAAAGTATTACTGAAAAACAAAATACTGATTTATCAAATACTCATTCATTCTATTCCGATGACTCACGCCCCTCGGTGCTTGCAGCACTTGAATCGAAGCGAAAAGAAACGAGTGTCAGAGACATGGATGAGTACAGAGAAATCATCAAGGAGAATATCGGCTACGAGTATCTGCTCGACGACCTTCCCTACGACCACGACCGGCTGGAGGAAATCCTGGAGCTTATCGTGGAGACCGTCTGCTCCACCAAGAAATATATCCGTGTTGCCGGTACGGACTACCCTGCGGAGGTCGTTCGTTCAAGGCTTCTCAAACTGGATTCGGAGCACATCAAGTTCGTGTTTGACTGTCTCAAAGAGAACACGACTAAAATCAGAAACATCAAGCAATATCTGCTGACTACGCTGTACAATGCCCCAACCACTATCGGCAATTACTACTCAGCTTTGGTTCAGCACGATATGTACGGCTCCCGTGACTAAAAAGCACGGGAGTATTTTTATGCCCGGAAAGGAGGCTGACTTTTGAAAATCCATCTGTATCACCGGGTGCGACCGCCTTAGTGTGGGCGACCATCAACCGCCTGCACCCATTTCCCAAGGAAGGAGGTATGTCTATTGCAGGAAGAAGTTGAAAACAGAACAGTCACTTTGGCAATCAGCACCACACGAATGACCGCCAATGTTCTGAAAGCGGCAATCTCCAAGTACCTTGCCTATCGCAAGGAGAAGGCAAAGCAAGGTCCGGTAAAACCCTGCGGCAAGCAAAGCGTGAAGCAGCTCGTGGGGCAGGACCAGGGCGTAGCGAACATTGAGATTACCGACAAGAACATCAAGGACTATGAGCGAATTGCGAGGAAATACGGCATTGATTTCGCTCTCAAAAAGGATAAGACGGGAGAAATCCCGAAATACCTTGTTTTCTTCAAGGCTCGTGACGGCGATGCTCTGACCCAGGCGTTCAAGGAATACACGGCGAAAACCGACCGTAAGAAGGAACGCCCCTCTGTTATTCAGAAGCTCCGCAGGTTCAAGGAGCAGGCTGCGTCCATCGACACGCCGAAGGTACGCAAGAAGGAGCTGGATGCACGATGAAGAACGTGAATTACAAAAAGCTCATTCTGCCAAACATTCCGTATGTGTTCATAGCCCTCCTTGCCACAAAGCTCGGACAAGCCGCACGGCTTGCACCGGGCTTTGACTTTTCCTCCAAGGTTCTGAACATCATGCAGGGGTTCTCGATGGCATTTGAAAACATCCTGCCGAGCTTCCACCCGATTGACCTGCTTGTGGGCGTAGCTGCCGCCGTTATCATCCGCCTTGTGGTGTATGTCAAAGGCAAGAACGCCAAGAAGTACCGAAAAAATATCGAGTACGGTTCGGCTCGTTGGGGCACACGGGAGGATATTGCTCCTTTCGTTGACCCCGTGTTTGAGAACAATGTCATTCTCACCCAAACGGAGAGCCTTATGATGTCAAACCGTCCCAAAGACCCCAAGAACGCACGAAACAAAAACGTGCTTGTCATCGGCGGTTCGGGTTCCGGTAAGACCAGGTTCTTTCTGAAGCCCAATCTAATGCAGATGCACAGTTCCTATGTGGTCACAGACCCGAAAGGTAGTGTCGTGTGCGAGGTTGGCAAATTATTGGAACGCAACCACTACAAAATAAAAATCTTCAACACCATCAACTTCAAGAAGTCGATGCACTATAACCCTTTTGCCTACATCCACAGCGAAAAGGACATTTTGAAGTTGGTGACGACCCTAATCACCAATACCAAAGGCGACGGTAAATCCGGTGACGAGTTCTGGACGAAGGCGGAAACGCTGCTGTACACGGCTCTTATCGGATACATCCACTATGAAGCCCCACCCGAAGAACAGAACTTTACGACCCTCTTAGAGTTCATCAACGCTATGGAAGTCCGTGAGGACGACGAGGAGTATAAGAACCCCGTTGACCGTATGTTCGATGAGCTTGAAGAAAAAGACCCCAACCACTTCGCTGTACGCCAATATAAAAAATATCGCTTAGCGGCGGGCAAAACAGCTAAGTCGATTTTGGTGTCCTGCGGTGCTCGTCTGGCTCCCTTCGATATTGCGGAGCTTCGTGAAATCACAATGTATGACGAACTGGAGCTTGATACCCTTGGGGACAAAATCTACATTAATCCCAATGACCCCAAGGATAAGCGTTATCGTAAAACGGCTCTGTTTCTCATTATGAGTGATACCGATTCGACCTTTAACTTTCTCATTTCCATGATTTATACGCAGCTTTTCAATCTGCTTTGCGAGAAAGCCGACGACGTTTACGGTGGCAGATTGCCCGTCCACGTCCGTTGCCTTATCGACGAGGCGGCGAACATCGGTCAGATACCGAACCTGGAAAAGCTCGTAGCCACCATCCGAAGCCGTGAAATATCTGCCTGTCTTGTCCTGCAGGCACAATCACAGTTAAAGGCTTTGTATAAGGACAACGCTGATACCATCATCGGTAATATGGACTCTCGTATCTTCCTGGGCGGTGCGGAACCGACCACGCTGAAAGAACTGAACCAGTCGCTCGGCAAGGAAACGATTGATACCTTCAATACCGGTGAGAGCCGTGGCAGAGAGGTTTCCCACTCCCTCAATTATCAGAAGCTCGGCAAAGACCTTGCAACGATAGACGAGCTTGCCGTTCTCGACGGCGGCAAGTGTATCCTGCAGCTCCGTGGTGTAAGACCCTTTATGTCGAACAAATTCGATATAACCAAGCACCCGCAGTACAAGTACCTCTCGGATGCAAGCGATAAGAACTACTTCGACATTGAGAAGTACCTCTCCACCCAGCTCAAAACCAAACCGGACGATGTTTACGAAGTATTTGAAGTAGATGCGTCCGATGTGTCAGCAACCGCCTAATAAGCGGTTTTTATCATAGATAAGACAACTAAGACAAAACGACCACTTTCAAAAATCAATTCAAACAAAATTTTTGAAAGGAGTGCTGAACGTCAAAACCTGTGGTCTGTGGGATATTCGTATCTCACGCTTTGCGTTTGGCTGTTTTAATCTATGGAATTTTTTAACTCTGCTGTTGGTGTCCTCCAGACTCTCGTTATTGCTCTTGGTGCCGGTCTTGGCATTTGGGGTGTAATCAACCTGCTCGAAGGTTACGGCAACGATAACCCCGGTGCTAAAAGCCAGGGCATGAAGCAGCTCATGGCGGGCGGCGGTGTCGCCCTCATCGGCATCACCCTTGTGCCCCTGCTCAGCGGCTTGTTCGGCTAATACCGGAAAGTGACCTCAACAATTAACACCCTTGGCTCCCGTTCTGTAACGAGGGCGGGAGCCGGAAAGGAGGGATTCACCGTCTATGGACAAGATACTCGATTCGATTGTTGAATGGCTGAAAGAGATTTTGGTTGGCGGTATCGTCAGCAATCTCTCCGGTATGTTCGACAGCGTGAATCAGCAGGTCGGTGATATTGCAGGGCAGGTCGGTGCGACCCCACAGGCGTGGAATGGCTCAATCTACAATATGATACGAAGCCTCTCGGATAACGTCATCATCCCGATAGCCGGTGTGATATTGGCGTTCGTTATGACAATGGAGCTAATCCAGATGGTAGCGGACAAAAACAATATGCACGGTGATGTAGATACTTGGATGTTCTTCAAGTGGATTTTCAAAACGGCGTGTGCCGTCATCATCGTCACAAACACCTGGAACATCGTGATGGGCGTATTCGATGTGGGACAGAGCGTAGTCAACAGCGCCGCAGGCGTAATTGCTCACGACACTTCAATAGACATTAACTCGGTCATAACAGACCTTGATGATAGGCTGTTTGAAATGGACATCGGACCTCTGTTCGGTCTATGGTTCCAGAGCTTGTTCGTGGGTATCTGCACCTGGGCACTCACTATCTGCATTTTCATCATCACCTACGGTCGTATGATTGAAATCTATCTCGTGACAAGCGTTGCTCCTATCCCTATGGCAACGATGGTCAGCAAGGAAGGCGGCAATATGGGGCAGAACTATCTTCGCTCCCTGTTTGCTTTAGCGTTCCAAGCATTTCTCATTATTGTCTGCGTGGCGATTTATGCGGCACTTGTCCAGAATATCGCTGTGGATGCAGACATCAGCTCCGCCATCTGGACTTGTATGGGCTACACGGTTCTTCTGTGCTTCACCCTGTTCAAGACCGGTTCTATGGCAAAATCTATCTTCTCGGCACATTAAGAACGGAGGTGGTTCAATATGGCTTATGTGCCTGTACCCAAAGACTTAAACGCAGTTAAGACAAAGGTGATGTTCAACCTCACGAAACGCCAGCTCGTATGCTTCGGCGGCGGTGCGGCGGTAGCGGTTCCTCTGTTCTTTCTGTGCAAGACCTTTATGAACACAAGCGTGGCGTCGCTCATTATGATTATCGTCCTGTTGCCGTTCATGCTTCTGGCTATGTACGAAAAGAACGGACAGCCTCTTGAAAAGATTGTCCGCAACATCGTGCAGGTCTGCTTCCTCCGTCCCAAACAGCGACCGTATCAGACCAACAACTTCTATGCGGCACTGGAACGGCAGGAAAATCTCGACAAGGAGGTATATTGTATTGTCAACAAAAACAAAGCTCACGAGGGCAGAAAAAAAGCAAATCCAGGCTGCAATCGCAAGAGCAAAAAATCAGGATAAGAAGAAAAAGTCGGCACAGGACAGCATCCCTTTTGAGCGAATGTTCCCCGACGGTGTTTGCCGTGTAAAACCCGGCTACTTCACCAAGACCATCCAGTTCCAGGACATCAACTATCAGCTCAATCAGAACGAGGATAAAATCGCTATCTTTGAGTCCTGGTGTGACTTTCTCAACTACTTCGACAGCTCCGTGAAGTTCCAGTTGTCCTTTATGAACCTTGCGGCAAACAAGGACACCTACGGTCAGAGCATCGAAATCCCGCCCCAGGGCGACGACTTCGACGACATCCGTGCAGAGTACACGGGGATGCTGAGAAGTCAGCTCGCCAAGGGCAATAACGGTCTTATCAAGACCAAGTATCTGACCTTCGGCATTGAAGCCGAGAGCGTGAAGGTGGCAAAGCCGAGGCTCGACCGCATTGAGACAGATTTGCTCAATAACTTCAAGCGGCTCGGCGTTACTGCCGAACCCTTGAACGGCAAGCAACGTTTGGCTTTGATGCACGGAGTGTTCCACATGGATGAGCAGCTCGACTTCCGGTTCTCCTGGGATTGGCTGGCTCCTACCGGACTTTCCGTTAGGGACTTTATCGCTCCCAGCTCCTTTGAGTTCCGGAACGGCAAGGAGTTCGGCATCGGCAAAAAGCTGGGTGCCGTGTCCTTCCTGCAAATCCTCGCTCCCGAACTGAATGACCGTATGCTGGCTGACTTTCTTGATATGGAGTCCAGCCTTATCGTCACGATGCACATTCAGTCTGTTGACCAGGTGAAAGCCATCAAGACGGTTAAGCGCAAAATCACCGATTTGCAGAAGATGACCATTGAGGAACAGAAAAAAGCGGTTCGCTCCGGTTACGATATGGACATCATCCCGTCTGACCTTGCGACCTACGGCAATGAGGCGAAGAAAATCCTGCAGGATCTACAGAGCCGCAATGAGCGTATGTTCCTGCTCACCTTCCTCGTGCTCAACACAGCAGATACCAAACAGCAGCTCTCCAACAATGTATTCCAGGCATCCAGTATCGCACAGAAGTATAACTGCCAGCTCACACGGCTTGACTTCCAGCAGGAAGAAGGACTGATGAGCTGTCTGCCCATCGGGTACAACCAAATCGAAATTCAGCGGGGCTTGACCACATCAAGCGTCGCTATTTTTGTGCCCTTTACTACGCAGGAGCTTTTCCAGACGGGCAAGGAAGCTCTCTACTGCGGCATCAACGCTCTTTCCAACAACCTCATCATGGTTGACCGAAAGAAACTGAAGAACCCCAACGGCTTGATTCTCGGTACGCCCGGTTCAGGTAAATCTTTCTCCGCAAAGCGTGAGATTGCCAACGTATTCCTCGTAACCGACGATGACATTATCATCTGCGACCCCGAAGCCGAGTACGGACCTCTCGTGGAAAGGCTGCATGGACAGGTCATTCGCATTTCTCCGACCTCACCCCACTATATCAATCCGATGGACTTGAACCTCAACTACAGCGAGGACGAAAACCCGTTGTCCTTGAAATCCGATTTTATCCTCTCTCTTTGTGAGCTTATCGTCGGCGGCAAGGAGGGCTTGCAGCCCGTCGAAAAGACGGTTATCGACCGCTGTGTGCGTTTGGTATATCGGGACTATCTGGCAGACCCCAAGCCGGAGAAAATGCCCATTCTGGAGGACTTGTACAACGAACTGCTCCGACAGGAAGAAAAGGAAGCCCACTATATCGCAACAGCCCTTGAAATCTACGTCACCGGCTCGCTGAATGTGTTCAATCACAGAACTAACGTGGATATTCAGAGCCGCATCGTGTCCTATGACATCAAGGAGCTTGGCAAGCAGCTCAAGAAAATCGGTATGCTTATCGTGCAGGACCAAGTATGGAACAGAGTCACGGTCAACCGAGAAGCCCGTAAATCCACTCGCTACTATATCGACGAAATGCACTTGCTTTTGAAGGAGGAGCAGACGGCGGCATACTCGGTAGAAATCTGGAAGCGATTCCGCAAATGGGGCGGCGTGCCGACAGGTATTACGCAGAACGTCAAAGACCTGCTTTCCTCCCGTGAGGTGGAGAACATCTTTGAGAACAGCGACTATATCTATATGCTGAACCAGGCATCGGGCGACCGTCAGATTCTCGCCAAGCATCTGAATATTTCTCCCCATCAGCTCTCGTATGTCACCCACAGCGGTGAAGGCGAAGGGCTGCTTTTTTATGGCTCCGTTATCCTGCCTTTCGTTGACCGATTCCCGAAGGACACAGAGCTGTACCGCATTATGACCACCAAGCCGCAGGAACAGGCGGAAAAGAAGTAAGGAGGACTGCAAATTGAACAACGAACACTATCTAATCCACAAGGACGACTATATCAAGCACATCGACGAGAAAGTGATGCTGTATTCCTTTGTGAAACAGCTCACCCACCACATCGCCAAGCTGCCGCCCACCCAAGCTAACGCATCCATTAAGAAAATGGCGGGAGCATATATCCTTGTTGCCGAAAAACTGTTTGACAGTTGGGGCATTCCCGGCTCTTACCTCGTGTTTGGTGAGGAAGCCGACCTTACCGAGCTGATGGAGAACGAGCTGATTGCTCCCGAAGATGCGGGCTATTATCCCATCGACGATGATGAGGACGATTGTGCCTGCGACTTTGAGTGCCGTTGTGGTTGCTGCTGCGGCTGTTGCTCCGATGAGGACTACGGCGAGGACGAGGATGACGAGGACATCAACGACTTTGCTGAGGCAATGGCGGAACTGGCAGCCCACATTCACAGTATCTTCGGAAACGATGTGACCTTTCACATTGTCATTGACTGACCTACGCTTACCCAAAGACGGGAGGTGATGCTTTATGAGTAAGCGTTCGCCAAGGCTACAGTTTACCGATGAGGAGCGTTCTTCTCCCGAACTGAAAAAAGCCATTCGGAAAGCCGACAAAGCGGCGGACAAACTGGATAAAGCCGAGGCTAAAATCCCGAAGAAAACCGTCAAACGCAAAGAACGTGTTTTGGGTGAGGATGGCAAGGTCACAGTAAAATTGCACTTTGAGGAAGTGGAAAAGAAAGCTCCCTCCAAACTTTCTCATGCGGTAACTGCCGCACCTGTCAACACGGTGCTTGCAACGGCGCACCGCAAAATTCGGGATTCCGAGGACGATAACGTTGGCGTTGAGGGTGCTCATAAGGTGGAACAGTTTGCCGAAGGCGGTGTGCGGACACTTGATTCCGCACATCGTTCCCACAAGCTCAAGCCCTACCGTAATGCGGCTCACGCAGAAGCGGTGGCTGATAAAGCCAATCTAAAAGCCCTCAACAAGCAGGCTCAACGGAACAATCCGCAGTTTTCCAGTAACCCCTATTCCAGATGGCAGCAGAAGCGAGCCATCAAGAAAGAGTATATGGCGGCGAAAGCCGGTAAGACCGGAAAGAGTACGGCAAAGGCTACGCAGAAAACGGCAAAGACGGCGAAGAAAGCTGCTGAGAATACCAAGAAAACGGGAGCGTTCCTTGCAAGGCATTGGAAAGGTGCTTTGATTTTCCTTGCCCTTCTGCTTATCGTGGCGTTCCTGCTGGGTGTTGTTTCTTCCTGCTCCGTCATCGTGCAAAGCGGTGTAAGCTCCTTTGCCGCTTCTTCCTATGCTGCGGATGATGCGGATATGCTCGCCGCCGAGGAACGGTATTGTGCTCTGGAAGCAGAGCTGCAAAACTACCTCGACACCTATGAGCGCACCCATGATTATGACGAGTATCACTATGACCTTGATGAAATTGAGCACGACCCCTATGTGTTGATTTCCGCTATCTCAGCACTCCATGGTGGAGAATGGACGATTGACGAAGTAGGTGGCACAATTCAAATGCTGTTTGACAAGCAGTATATTCTAACGGAAACGGTGACGACCGAAACAAGGTATCGCACCGAGACCCGAACCGGAATCACCACCTACACAGACCCCGACACAGGCGAGACCGTAACGGAAGAATATGAGTACGAGGTTCAAGTGCCTTACACCTACTACATCTGCCATGTAAGCCTTGAAAACTTCAATCTCTCCCACGTTCCTGTGTACATTATGAGCCAGGAACAGCTTTCCATGTACGCCACCTATATGAGCACCTTGGGCAACCGCCCCGACCTCTTTCCCGATTCGGTTTATGTGGACAGATATATCAGTACCGACTATGAGGATTATGAAATCCCTGCGGAGGCTCTGTCTGACCCACAGTTTGCCGCTATGATGAAAGAAGCGGAAAAGTACCTGGACTACCCGTATGTGTGGGGCGGTTCGTCTCCTGCCACGAGCTTTGATTGTTCGGGCTTTGTGTCTTATGTGCTCAACAACTGCGGTGTTGGATGGAATGTTGGCAGGCTTGGTGCAACGGGGCTTTTGAATATCTGCTCCTATGTCTCCCCGACAGCCGCACGTCCGGGCGACCTTATCTTCTTTGAGGGAACCTATGACACCACGGGAGCCTCCCACGTCGGCATTTATGTCGGCAACAATATGATGATTCATTGCGGCGACCCCATCCAATATGCAAGTATCAACACAAGTTACTGGCAACAGCACTTTCTTTCATTCGGGCGTTTACCAAGCCCATAAAGGAGGATTTATGAACCCTAAAGTTGTAAAGCTGCGGGATGAACGAGAGAAAAACGTAGCAAAAATCGCTTCCTTGCAGGAGCGAAACAAGAAAATTGATGCGGATATTATCCGTATCGAGAACACGGACATCATCGGTATGGTGCGTGAGTACGACTTGTCGCCCGATATGCTCTTTGAGCTGATTACGGCGGCAAAGAAGAACCCTATCCCGGCTGTGTCCCTGCCCGAAATCAATGAAACGGAGGAATAAAACAGTGAGAAATCATTTGAAAAGAATACTTTCCTTGATGCTCGTCGTGCTCTGCATGGCGAGCTTTTCTGTTACCGCCTTTGCCTATGGCGGCGATGAAGCACCGACCACGAACGAAGAAACCGCCGAACCCACGGTGACGGACGAGACCGAGGCGGACTTTGAAATCCCGTTTAATTACACCATCGACAATGACGGCAATCTCATCATTACCATCGAGGATGCTGCCGACCCTGCGGAAATCACGACCACGGGAACCGTCGTAACAAACGGTTCCCGTCTGAATCTGCGTACCGGAGCAGGCTTGGATTATGAGATTATCGACCAGCTTCGTCCCGGCGAGGAAGTGACGGTCATCGGCTCCGAGGGCGATTGGTATGAGGTCATCGTGCCCGAAAAGAAAGGCTATGTTCACGGCGACTATCTGGAGCTTATCGAGACCGCCGAACAGAACAGCGAGCTTGACCTTGCGATGCTGATGCACCTTATGAGCTTGATGTTTGGTACTGCAGAAGATGAAACAACCGAGAACGGCAAACCGCCCTTTGCCTTTACACCCGACGGAAATCTTTCCTTGATTGACGACTTCCTCCAGATTGAAGTTGTCGGTGATGAGGAAACCGAACAGGTTGAGAAGCAGTTTATCACGGTTCAGTCCAAGAACGGAAACACCTTTTATATCGTTATCGACCGCAACGGCGAGACCGAGAATGTGTACTTCTTGAACCTTGTTGACGAGGCTGACCTTATGGCTCTTATTGAGGGCGAGGAAACCAAGCCCATCATCCCGAATTGTGTTTGCACGGATAAATGTGTTGTTGGTTCTATCAACACAAGCTGCGAGGTCTGCTGTACCAATATGAGCGAGTGTGCCGGCAAGGAACCTGTGACCGAACCCGCACCCACCGAACCGACCGAGGAAAAGCCAGCCGCAAATGCTTTGCCGATTCTCATTCTTCTGATCGCGGGCGGCGGTGGATTTGCCGTTTACTGGTTCAAGTTCAGAAAGCCGAAGGATAAGACCGCAGGCAGCAACGACCTTGACGATTACGATTTCGGACAGGACGAGGACGATTATGATGAGGAGACCGAGCTGGACGACGCCGATTTGATGGCAGAAAGTGAGGACGAAAAGGTATAATGAGATTCTTTGATAGCTGCGTAGAGCGAGTGACTTTGGCTGATGTCGCAGAGGACATCGCCAATGACCTCGCCTTTGAAAGATATTTGAAAAAGCTCCACGAAAGCAAGGAGCGAGAAAAAGCCTATAAAGAGAAAAAGGAGAAAGACGCCTATGACAAAAAGACTGGTAATTGCTGAAAAGCCTTCTGTTGGAAATTCCATCGCCGCCGTTCTTGGGGCGAAAGACCGCAAGGACGGCTACATCGAGGGGCAGGATTATATCGTGTCCTGGGGATTCGGTCATCTCTGCGAGCTTGCCAATGCCGACAGCTACGATGAGAAGTACGCCAAGTGGCGTTATGAAGACCTTCCTATCGTGCCTGCCAACTGGAAGTACAAAATCCCCCGTGATAAGTACAGCCAGTTTGAAACGCTGAAAAAGCTGATGAACCGAGCTGATGTGTCCGAGGTTATCAACGCTTGCGACGCAGGACGTGAGGGTGAGCTTATCTTCCGCAACATCTACCAGATGACCGGATGCAAAAAGCCCATCTATCGCCTTTGGATTTCCTCTATGGAGGATGAGGCAATCGCCCAGGGCTTTCGTGAGTTGAAGGACGGCAAAGAGTACGATAACCTCTTTGCCGCCGCCCGCTGTCGTGAGTGGGCTGACTGGCTGGTAGGTATCAACGCAACACGCCTTTTCTCCGTACTGTATCACAGAACGCTGAACGTCGGTCGTGTGGTTTCTCCGACTCTGGCTATTCTCGTTCAGCGTGAAGCAGAAATCGGAGCGTTCAAGCCCGAACCTTTCTACACGGCAGAAGTGGACTTCGGAGGCTTCACAGCCGCAAGCGAGAAGTTCAAAAAGAAGTCCGATGCAGAGGCTATCATCCCCAAGAAAACCGATGAAGCAATCGTACAGAGTGTAACGAGCAAGGAAAAGACCGAAAAAGCCCCTGCGCTTTATGACTTGACCACGCTCCAGAGGGATGCCAACCGCCAGCTCGGTTATACCGCACAACAGACCATGGACTATGTGCAGAGTCTTTACGAAAAGAAGCTCTGCACCTATCCCCGTACCGACAGCCGTTACCTCACCGACGATATGGCAGACGGTGTAAATGCCGTGGTCGATTGTTCGGTGGGTATCTGCAAGATGTCTGCACCGGCTGTAGTTCTGTCCCGACAGATCTGCAACAGCAAAAAGGTGTCAGACCACCACGCTATCATTCCTACGGCAGTTGCCGCAAAGACCGATTTGAACACTCTGCCCGCAGGCGAGCATGAAATCCTCACGATGATTGCAAAGCAGGTACTCCGTGCCGTCAGCGAGAGCTATCGCTATCGTGAAACGGTCGCCGTTATCACCTGTAACGGCAACACCTATACCGCCAAGGGCAAGACCATTCTGGAAATGGGATGGAAAGTCTACAACGATAAGGAGCAGACCGATAAGATTCTGCCCGAACTCCATGACGGCGATGCGCTGACCGTGGCAAGCTCTGAAATCAAGGAAGGAACGACCAAACCGCCGGCACGCTTTACCGAGGATTCGTTGCTCTCGGCTATGGAAGTGGCAGGAGTAAAGGAAATGCCCGATGATGCCGAGCGTAAAGGCTTGGGAACGCCTGCAACAAGAGCCGGTATCATCGAAAAGCTGATTGCTACTGGCTTTGTGGAGCGAAAGAAAGCGAAAAAGACCGTCAGCCTTGTTCCTGCTCAGACGGGTGTCTCTCTCATTACGGTTCTTCCCGAACAGCTTCAGTCTCCCTTGCTCACCGCTGAATGGGAGCACAAGCTGAAAATGGTGGAGCATGGCGAGCTGGATGCGGACATCTTTATGGCTGAAATCTCCCTTATGGTCAATGACCTTATCAAAACCTACTCTGTCATTAAGGGTGCGGAAGTCCTCTTTCCGTCCGGTCGTGATGTGATTGGCAAGTGCCCTCGCTGCGGCGGCGATGTTACCGAAAGCAAAAAGGGCTTTTTCTGTGAGACCAACGATTGCCGTTTCGGTCTGTGGCGAGACAACAAGTTCCTCACGAGCAAAAAAATCACGCTGTCCAAGAGAATGGCGGCGACCTTGCTGAAAAACGGTCGTATCCCTGTTAAGGGTATCTTCTCCGAGAAAACCGGGAAGTCATACGATGCAACCCTCGTAATGACCGACGACGGAGCCAAACCCCTTTATAGCTTGGACTTCGGAAAATAAGGCAACGCCGACCTGTGGGTTATATCTCATAGGTCGGCAAACTACATAAAATGGAATTTACATTGAGCTTGCAGAATATTGTTGCTCAATATGATATAATACAATAAGTAAAGATAGCAAAAATGGTCGAGAGATTCTATTCTGTTTTCTGTAAAATGAATACATGACAAAGGGGGTGACGAACATGACGGAACAAATTCTTGCTGTACAAACAATGCAGGATTATATTGAGGCTCATTTGACAGAAGAAATCACTTTGGCAGATTTGGCAAAGGCTTGTCGCTTTTCTCCGTGGTATGCCCACCGGATGTTTCGGGAGTACACCGGTTATGCTCCTGCGGATTACGTCCGACGGCTAAGACTGGCTAAGTCGGCTTTGCGACTGAAAAGCGACCATAGCAAAGTCATTGATGTAGCCTATGACCTCGGTTTTGCAAGTGTGGATGGATATACCAGAGCTTTTCGACGAGAATTTGGTATGAACCCCAGCGAGTACGCAAGAAATCCAGTTCCCGTTACCTTGTTCGTTTCCTATGGTGTCAAATTCAGAGAACTCAGAAAGGAACCATCGAATATGGAAAATGTAAAAAATGTATTCATTCAAGTTGTGAGAAAACCTCAGCGTAAGGTAATCATCAAAAGAGGCGTAAAGGCTATGGAGTATTTTGACTATTGCTCCGAGGTCGGCTGCGATGTGTGGGGAACCCTTCTCAGCATGGACAGCCTTTGTGGAGAGCCTGTGTGTATGTGGCTCCCCGAACAGTATAAAACCGCAAACACCTCCACTTATGTTATGGGCGTGGAAGTTAGCGTGGACTATGACGGAAGCATTCCCGATGGCTTCGATGTCATCATACTTCCGGAAGCAGACTACCTGATGTTCCAGGGTGAACCTTTCGCAGAAGAAGATTACTGTGATGCCATTAGCGCCGTGCAAACAGCGATGAATCGTTATGCACCTTCTGTAATTGGTTATCATTGGGATGACAGCAATCCTCGTATCCAGTTGGAACCCAAAGGAGACCGTGGATACATCGAGTTGAGAGCAATCAGCAAGTAATGTCAATTTAATATACACACTTTATATAGCAGTCTTAGACTTCGGTTTAAGACTGCTAATTTTTTTGAAAGGAGTTTTCTATGGCTGACAATGAAAAGCAGACCAACAAGGAAAGACTCAAAGACATTACCGACAGCATAGAAAGAGGTATCGAAGAACTCTTCCAGTCGGACAAGTATGCCGAGTATCTCCGCACGATGAGCCGTTTTCACAGGTACAGCGTGAACAACACCATGCTCATCTATATGCAGAGGCCCGATGCCACCTTGGTGGCAGGATTCAACAAGTGGAGAGACCAGTTTGAGCGTAACGTGATGAAAGGCGAAAAAGGCATTAAAATCATTGCCCCAACGCCCTACAAAAAGAAGATTGAGCAGGAAAAGCGAGACCCCGACACGAACCTGCCTATGTTGGATGCAGACGGCAAGGTTATCATCGAGGAAAAGGAAATCAAAATCCCAATGTTCAAACCGGTGACGGTGTTTGATGTGTCGCAGACAGATGGTAAGCCCTTGCCGCAGCTTGCCGCTGACCTCCAGGGCAACGTGCAGAACTACGAGGTTTTTATGGAAGCACTTCGCCGTGCTTCTCCCGTCCCCATCGACATCAAGCCCATCCGTGACGGTGCGGATGGGTTCTTCTCTCTGGACAATCAGAGCATTACCATTCGTGAGGGAATGAGCGAAATTCAGACGGTCTCTGCCGTGGTTCACGAGATTGCCCACTCCAAGCTACACAATCAGCAGAAAATCGCAGAACCCAAGAACGCCGAGAAATATCAGGAGGTAGAAATCTTTGATGTTCCCGCCTTGTTTTCCAATGGGCGTATTGCTCCCTCCGATGTTCCCGAAGGGATGTATGTCTATGACCTGCGTGGCTC
>Ga0116189_1001757_pt1 | contig 16623 bp, 9 predicted proteins | sample AD_JPNTR3_MetaG_FD_89895 | JGI IMG/M metagenome (GOLD analysis project Ga0116189, IMG submission 89895) | Active sludge microbial communities of municipal wastewater-treating anaerobic digesters from Japan - AD_JPNTR3_MetaG | ecosystem: Engineered > Bioreactor > Anaerobic > Digestate | place... | reverse complement strand
TCTGTGTTAAAGGGGTTCGGGGATGTTTCCCAGACAAGCGATTTATATGCCTCTGCTTCGGCAGGGGCATATAAATTTTTGCACGAGTGGGTACCGCCGTGCCCTGCTTGCCAAGTATGTTTCGCGCCTATATCCTTGAAATCACCATTCACTTGAATCTAAATCAATTTGCCTATTTTTTCGTAGTGATTAGTCGGTGCTATCTATAATCATTTTTGCAATCTCCGCTTTTTAACTTTATTTGTTGGAAAACTCAGTTAATATCGCTTCAATTACAGAATCTGCACATTCAATCTCCAACGAATCAATAACTTGAATTACTCTTTCAAGAATTTTCTTTTCTGTGTTTGTCAGATTGTCAATGGTGTTAAGCGCTTTATACTTTGTCGTGCCCTTAAACTTTCCAATCAGCATATCCAACTCTGCAAAGGCAATATCTTGGCAGTATTGCTCCGAGTCACTATTTGCCGTAGAGTTAGAAACGGCAGTTTGGGCTTCTCTGAGCTTCTTTGTAATAAGTCCTTTTTGTGCGCCGGTTACGCCTTCATCTAATGCGGTAGCCGCTTGCTGAGCTGTAGCATTGAGCTGTTCAAGCGCATTAGAAAGAGTAGCATTTCTCTTTAATGAAGCAGCTCGGATTTCTTTAGTAATTCCTGCGGCAATCGTCATAAGCTGCTCAAAAAGTGAGAAGTATGCAGGGTTCTTTTCAAAGTTATCCCTTCTTGCATTTGGAATAAGCCGCTTATCTATTGCGAAAATCTCACCGATTGACCAACCATTGAAACGAGCATCCTTAAAAACAACATTCAACGTCTGATGGTCGCCAATCAAAATGTTTCCTTTGCGCAGACGTATTCCTTTTACTGCTTTTTCATAAATGCTTCCCATATAATTTGTCTTTGCAAGCCATCCGATAGCAGTAAGATTTGCACTCTCGTTCGGGATTTTAATTATTTGAATGTCCTGCACGACATCAGTTATGTTTTTGCCCTTGTCCACGATAAACTCATCTTTATAAGGTTTGTAGATGGGTTTTACTTTCGTACCATACTCCAAAGAGATGTTATACGCACTTATTTCCAAGCCCTCTTTCTGGAGGCGCTTTGTTATTTCCTTTCCCCAAATAAAATCCGGGCTGTAAGGAGCAGGAGCGTTTTGAGTCAAATAATCCTCAACTTCTGCGCACGAAAGCAGTTTGGAGTTCACGTCTACGCCGTCCAACTGAACAGAAAAATAATGCAAATCTTCACGTTCAGAAAAAGTGGATACGGTGTACACGCTTTCAAGTACATCTATGACAGTTACATCTGCCTTCGTGTCGTCTGCCAGCACTTCCGACAGCTTAGAAGCATCAATAACTATTTTGGTTCCAACACTCTCGCCCTTGAACGAAGTAGTAAATGTTAGTTGCTGACAATAGCTAAGAGCTGATAAACGACCGATTCCACGAAAACCACGAGAGCTTTCCGAGGACTTTTGGGAGTTACCAATACTGATAAGTGTTTTCTCTGCATCGGCTGTAGGGATGCCAAGACCATTATCGTAAATTACAATTTGATTTTCTGTTGGTGCCAATCGAACTGAAATTTGCTCTGCACCAGGGAGCAATACCCCGGTACGAGTCGCTTCGTCGATTGAGTCCACGCTATTCTGAATATATTCCCTAAACACCACATAGGAATCGGAATACATACCGGATGTAAGTGACTCCAATGTGTGTTTACCAATTATTATGCTGCTCATTATTCTTCCTCTCCTAAAAAGTTCGCAAGTTTGAACTGAATATTGTTTGTGATTGTCTTAGTGACCTTCTTCAGCACGGCTTGCCCTTTTTCATTGTCAATAGCGGAAAGAAGTAATGACTCGAATTTTTCGATGTTTTCCGCAAGGATAGAAGCAAGTCCGGTCATCGACATAGCCATAATGTGTCTCTTTGCATCCTTGTGCTCTTTAGCGGTCAAAACGTCCAAATCCACAAAGCGGCGATATACACGAATCAACTCAAAGTCGATGTAACCTATGCCTTCCTTCTTAGCGAGCACATCCCATTTAGTCAACTGCTTATCGGCTGCAAAATCTATTTTTTCCAAGCGAGTCAGCAAATCAAGAACACCTTTGCGCCCAAAGAAATCGACAAAATTCTTGAACACATAATTTTGCTGAACTTCGCTTTCAGATACAAGGTCAAGAACGTCCATATAGAGTTCGGGGCACTCAACCTCGATAAACTCCTTGACCATAGAGTAGGTCGGGGAGTTTTTATCAACCATACCCAAGAAGGAAACCAATCTGGGAGTAGTCAAATAGAGAAGGTAGAGCTTTCTCTGTATGGTGGAGGAAATACCCAAAACCTTTTCGGGGAGGTATTCGTTATCTCCAATCAAATTGATGAAATCATCTTTCTCGGTGCCGAGCTGAGCATACAAGGAGTTCCACATTTTGATTTTCTTTTGTTCGCGCTCCCAGCTTGCCTTTCTGAGAATAAACTGTTCCTCGGTTTCACCGGATTTGCCTCTGGAGGTGGGGCTGATTTTACCTCTGGCAGCAATCAGCTTCTCCGGCATACTCAAATAACGAACGAAATCATCCGCACTCTTTCCAAAGTCTGCTTCAAAAAAGCTGCGGCTACAAACCCCCTTTCCTTGTGTGGGAACGAGCATTCTTTGAACTGCTCGTAAGAACTTGGCGTTCCATTGAGAGCCTACATAACCACGCTCATGAGCAGACAAAGGAATATATCTCATTGGGAACGAAAATGCTGCAATACGCTGTTCCTGTCCATATTCTTCGTTAAGTTCATCAAGCAAGTCCAGCGTGATTTTCATTCGGTCATATAAATCTGCAGGAGTATCAGCATGATACTTTCTGCCTTTGCCGCCGAAATCTTCGCTATTATAGAGGACGTAATTGGAGAGTTCAGTAACACCATTCTTTGCACATAGGCGGAGTGCTCTTTCGTAAATGTCTCTGTCCTCAATATGGTCGAAAGCAACTCGTGCAGGTCGAAGCGCAATTTCGCCAAGGCGTTTTGCCTTTTCTTCGGTCAAGAACAGCGCATCAAGTCCCTGGTTAAAGTCAACGTATCTTTGCACGGTCTTGCCGGTGCGAGGGTTCTTATATGTTGCACCTTTGCCAAAACCTGCGGCAATAATATCGTCGATAATATCATTGAAGCGAGGCGAACGAAGCACATTGTTGTCCATAAGGATAAGGTCTTTTTTGGGACCGAATTGCTCGTCAATGGCTTTAATCCTGTCCTTAATGTCGATGTAAGGGATGAACTTAGGCTCCAAGGTTTGAACAGCACAAAAACCGCACTTGTTGCCACACCCTTTGGTTGCACTTAAAAAGTAAGCATTGTTGAAAGGATAAACATAATCGACATCATCAAGCATAGAGTAGTCGGGCGTTATCTGGTCTATACACTCGTCTCCGGGCAGGCCAAGTTTTCCAGGCTCGTTCAAAAGGCCGCACACCGGGCGGATGCCGGTTTCCTCAAAGATTTGGTCGGGCAACAATGTAGCAGCAATACCGCCAACCACAATTTTATCGGCAGAGTCAACTAACGTCTTGGCGTATTCAATGGCTTCAATTGTAGCCTTCCACTCAAAGGTAAAGAGAGATGTTACATATACACGGTCCCACTTTGTCCCCGAAAGAGCTGCGGGGAGTTTGCCCTTTGTAAACCGCACATAATCGTGCAGAATATTTTTATGGAAAAACGATATTTTCATCAACCCAAGTGGAGGTTGTTTGCACTTGTAATCTGGTTCGATAAGTAAAATATTTGCCATGTTAATCACCAATCGTTGCCTTGCACTTCGTATTCAGCACATAGAGATAGTACCTTGCACGAGTGATAGCAACATATTCCTTTCTATTATCTGTAGTCGAGGACGGAAGATTAGTGAATTCATGTGTCAAATAAATTACAACATTAGATTCCAGTCCCTTAAATTCTTCTGCAGTTTTGAAGCATATTTCATCTTCTGCGACATCCTTATAGTGCTTAAAAACAAGGTTATAAGCTCCTATGCGTTGCTCCCCTGCAAGAATGGAGTTTTCGTAGGATGTATCAGAGACTATGACTATGGACTCTGCTGGCACTAATTCTTTTTGCACCAACCGATTTACAATCAAGCTAAGTGCCTTTACCGCTTGTGACGGCTTGGAATAATTATGAATTTCGGGATGAACGCCGACAATGTTGTTTGCCACAGTATCGTGTCCCAGGTTCGTCCGTTCAACGGCACATTGATAGATGCTACCCGTGTTTCGGATGTTATACCGCAACACATACGGAGGGGTATCAATGGCGAACGCATTTTCAAAATCCATTTCAAAAACATTTTGGTTCTTATCGTAGAACACATAAAGCGACGATGTACTATCATCGACCAAAAGGCTTCTCACAGCCAAGCCCATATCAATATCGAAATCCTGCGCCTCATCAACAATGATGGAGTCGTATTTCTGTTCAACAGGAACTTGGTCCATACATTCAAAGCAACTTTTGTTACCGTTCGGGTTGGTCGGGAGATTGTCGTACACATCACCTAAAATATTTTTCATCAGCTCAGCATATGTAAGCACGTCAATCTTAGGATACTGCGCCAACTTAGATTTTACGAAGGCGGAAAGCTCCTCGTTACAGCAGGTAAACAATACCCGCTTCTTATCCAAAGTGTCACGAACAGCCTTCTTAATGCCGATGAATGTTTTGCCAGTTCCTGCTCCACCGACAATCTGTGCCTGCCGGTAATTGTGCAAGCAATCGAGAATCGAGTCTTGAACGAAATCTATCTTTGAAAACTCCTTTTCCTTAATAGGAATCAGTGCGCCTGCTGCGGCAGACATAGAAATCTGCTTATTGATAGCGGTTAAGAAACGAGTGCGCTGTTCAGCGGAGAAAGGAATGGTTATATTCCGCTTGTTCTTCCAGTAGTGGAAGATTTGATTGATTTTCTCACGCAACGACAGCATATCATTCAAGTCGATTGTCGTTTCGGGAGGAGCATCCTGCGCCAACTGGGAGCTTATAGCGTAACGAGGGAAAGCCACCGCAAATCCATAAACGCCATTATAGTTCTGATTAAACTCAGACACAAAGTAGTTTCTAAAATGCCGCATACTTTTTTCTGCCTGCTCGTATGGGCTACATTTCAACTCTCTGCTACTGGAGTTTGTGGGGCTATAGTCCTCGATTAGTGTCCACTTGCCGTCATCGACAGTAATCCCGGTTCCGCCCTTTACTTCAATGGTAATGAAGCCAAATGACGGGTCAAAAATAAGAAAATCGCTCTCGCTGTCAATTCTCTTGTTATCAACCGTTTCAAACCAGCGGACAGAATAGAATACTTGGTACTTATCGGGAAGCTGTTCTTTCAAAGCATAGTACATTTCTTTTTCTGTCGGCGTATAATCATAATTTTCAATATCAACCGGGTGCATTACTGCCATAACTTATTCCTCCCAAAAGCCCGTTGTCTTTCGTTGTGTTTCACGGTCAATGTGACCTACGACCAAGGCTCTGTCCAAATCCTTATTAAAATGTTGACACGAGACCTCGTTCACAAACAAACATCCCGTACAGGCTTTTTGCCGTTCTATACAAATCGGGTCAAAAATACATTTCTGTGCGCTTGTGTATGCTTTGTTCATCCATTTATCGAAATATGCTTCAAAGGTATTAAACAGAGAACCCAAGTTAAAACCTTGTGAGTTTTGACAGTAAATCAAAACTGCAGGAACGCCGGGGAAAATGTATTCCGACAATGAATCCTTACCCAAGCCGCCAATATCAGCGGCAGCACGGATAAGCAGGTGTGCAAGCGAATGAATGAGCCGGTACACATAGTAAGTCTCCTTACTTGCGGTCTCATCAATAGTGGAGAAAGGATGGATAAGACTTGGTTTGATGTTATTCAAGAACCAAATTTTAATTTCTTCCTCGGACTCCAAGTTCGGAGCTTCTTCCGTTGTGATAACTTGATTGGCAAGCAGCCATTCAATTATCTTTTTTCTATCGAACTCAAACAGTACGCCCTCGGTATTCAGCTTGGTGGCGTAAATGTTTTTACGCCCAGGCTTTTCTTCCTTGAGTGCGTGGAGCTGTACGCCCTCTTTCCATTCGGATTCCACTCTCGTATATCCATAGGAGCAGGAAACAAAGGGAATTCTATCACATACTCTGGCACTCTTTATTCCGAAACGCTCTGCGATTTGAGCATACTGTTCGGGATTGGCATTAGTATTAAGTAAACGGGCAACGTCAACCGCAGAATCCAAATCCGAAACATCATCAAGTCGTGTAACCAAGTCGTACTCAAGGATGCGCTCAGCAATACTGGATAAGTCGCTTTCGGTGGTGAATATCTTGGTTTTAAGATTGTTGATAACATCGTTAAAGCGATTGCCACACCTATCGTCTGCCGCAATCTTAGCTGCCGCCGCTGCTACAGCTTCTCCAAGTGGGAGCATTTGCTTGTACATCTGGTCATATACCTTTTGGTACGCATCGGGGTCAGATACAATTCCGTTCTTGATGATTTCATCAAGTTCTTCTTTGCTTATCAATCCGAGCCAATATGCAAAGGTAATATAAGGACCATATTCTGTTTCGGAGATGAAGTTTTCCAGCTTTTCGTCAATCAAGTCGATAAGGCTCAAACTGAATACGAAAAACTGTGCAGGGTCAAGAGCAACTTTAGGTCTGAGCATATCACCACATACAGGGCATTTTACCTGCATCGGGATAGGTCTTTTACATTTTGTGCAGACAAAATCAAAGTTGCCATACCACTTTACATACTGATAACCGTGCTCCGGACACCGAGGATTATGCTTGTCTGTTGCATAACCGCATTTGCAGAAATAAATCTGACGGAATTGAGCCAGCTCTGCATGGTGACATTCGGGATTTGTGCAATAGCGGTGTTTTTGATATTCTTCCTCGCTGCTGAATTGATACACCTTGTTACAGAGTTTGCAGTAAAAAGTCAGAGGACTAATCTGAGCGACAATGCCTCTTTCTTCTTCCGAAGCCTTTGGAGTCAGAACATCACAATTATCCTTATTTAATTCCGCACTAAATCCAACTGTAGGCTTTATTGGGCCAGGAGTAGGACATTGGTTCTCAAAAGAGCGAACAGAAGCATTTACAGTTCTGATAAGGCGTTTGGTGTTGATCCCATCGAGCTTTTCGCTATTCCATCTCAAAACCTTTGCGATGTACTGTTTGCGCTCTTTGCCACGAACAGAGAAATCTATCCATGTTTCGGGAAGGTATTTATACAAGGCTTGGTTTTTTCCTCGCTTCATCTGCTGTTTAGAACTCATTCTGTTCACCCCCTTATTCAAGTTCGATAATCAACTGAGTATCGGTATCTCGTAAGCTGTTCATAATATGATAGCCCATAAGTTCAAATCCAGAGAAGATATTTTCTCGTTCCCAGTTCTTATCGACAATTCTTTCAAAGACATCTTCAACGAAGGCTTCAATTTTTGCTTTATACTGATTGCCTATCTCGTTTACCTGTCCGGCTATGGTACACCCGTAAGCCATTTTCAATTCATTAGTTACAGTAGTAGCATCCAAATAACCTCCGGAAATCGCTTTCTTAATGTTGCTCATAAAGAACTGAGAACCGCAGGAGTACTGGAGTTCAGGGTCATACTTGGTTAAGAGCAACCCTGTAAAGATACCCGGCAAAGTACAATCAATGGCTTTGGTCGCCCAGCGGTTGATAGGCACAGACTCAACCATAATGTCCTTAAACTCGTGAAAATTAACGAAATTTTTCAGATAGCTTTGGTCGGTCTCTCTGGAGGGACGCATAATATCAATAACGATACTGGAGTAACGTCTGCCAGTTCTACTGTATGCCTGGATGTATTCGGCGGTATTACCAGGCATTCCATAGAAGAACATAATATTAAAGCGGTCTGCATCAACACCGTGAGAAATCATTGATGTTGCTACAATAAGGTTTACACCATTAAAAACATCGTCATTCGTTTCAACCTTGGAGAGCACTTCACGAACATCTTGGAAGGTTTCGTCACCGGTCATTTTTCTCGTGTTGAACGGAGTTATCCCTGCTTGACGTAATTGTACGTTGATAGGTGTTTCAAGAGCGCCTTCAACGTTGTTACCGTCTCTTTTTACATTGTTGTATTCAAGGAAAATCCAGTAGTCCTTCAGTATTTCAAGCGCATCCTCAACGGTGTCAATGCCAATACCGGGGATAGCCAAAACCTTTTCAGGGTTCTGTACATAATCAAAGACTACTTCTCGCATATACTTCAACGAGTAAACAACGGAGTTAATAATTGCTTTTCCATACGGAGCATACCCCATAATCAAACGCTGTGTGTCATCTTCTTCAATATATGAATAGAAGTTGCGTTTCAAATCGGGAGAGGCGCAAGGAAAGCGAATTGGGTCTTTACTATACAACTGAGAAATCTGCGTTTCATAGGAGGAAATCGTTGCCGTTGCACCGATTGTCTTAATCGGTCTGCGAGACAGAGAGACGTTCTTTACAAAATAGTCAATGAAGGACTCGTAATGTGAAGCGTATGTACCAAGGCTCTCACGAATCAAATGCAACTCATCTTGAATAAACAGAGTAGGAGCAGGGTCATACATCTCGATTTCTTCAAAATCCGATACATCCACGCTGCAGAACTCTCTATCTACCATACACTTTGTCGTGCTGGTAAAACCGTGTTTCGGGCATCTATGAGTTGCACCGGAAAGGATATTTCTAAAGCTCGGATTGTTTCCTAAAATGGCGAGCTTATCAACTGTGCTAATAATTGCAGATGGCAGATAACGATAGATTTCGTAGTCAACCATATAAATAGGAAGAACGCCATTTGACGGACACTCCGTATTGTCACAATAGTGAATCAAGCGGTAAGAGTCTTCATCAAACTTCAAATGAACTGTTTGCTTACCACAGAACGGACAAATATCAATAATACGCTCCTCGTCCATCGCTTCTTGCGAACGGGTACGATATTTGACTACATCTTTCTTCTCAATTTTGTTGGGGGTGTTTGCATCACCCACGAAATAGCCGAGAGAAAATTCTTCTGTCCGTGCAATAGCTACATCAGCACGTCTTATCAACTCAGCTTGTGCCAAAACATTGGCTAAACGCTGAACTTGCTGCACCGAGAGAAGTCTTAACGGGTATCTTAGGATAGAAGTTACGCCACATTCTTTGCCACGGTATCTATCAAAGAACAGATTGAAGATTAACACGCCGAGGAAGGCCTCTGTTTTACCGCCACCCGTAGGAAAATACAGAAGTGATACTTCATTAAGTGTGGTTTTCGCCTTTTCTGAGTCAAGCAAAACATCTGCATCACACGCTGCAATATCTGGTACGAGAGAAACAATAAACACAATCTGGAACAATCTCCAAGTATTATACTTTTTGGAAGTTTTCAAGAAAGTCCGATTCATATTAACGAAACTTTTCATAATAATTGGATAATTGTTGATGACCTCGATGCCAAACTCAAAGCGGCGAATTTCTCGTGCGAACTCATCAATTTCTTCTTGCATATTTTTGATTCCAACAGGAGAAAGAGTCGGCTTTTTTTCTTCCAATTTATGTTCCCATTTGCGATGTTCTGCAAGCATTTTCTGATGGATGTCTGTTAGAGTCGCAACAGGAGCATCAATCAAAGATTGAAAGGAAACCGCAAGTTCATCATTAGTGAGCAATCGCTTCTGGACATAAGTAGGAAGATGATTTGTTGTAATGGAGTTCGTTTCGTCGTGGTACTCAACTGAGCAATTATTACCAACTGCCATTTGACAACTATTGTACTTGTAATCATCAGCAAAGAAATCCAGTTTAATCGGTGAAAATGCTGCTCCCGCAAGCTCTATTTCCATTCCGGAATTAAAGAGCGTTTCAATCGTGGGCTTATCATCCGATTTTTTATTAGATTTATGGGTTACGCCATTTGATTGAACCTGCGAGCCATTAACCAGGGCGACGGACACCAAATATCTATCCTTGATAAGTTTAATGGTAACATCAATATAGACATTCCAATTTTGGCGAATCGGAGTGCCTTGTTTCTGATTTTTCTTTATGAATTTCTTGTAGTCATCTTCCGTCAGTAAATCCTTGATTGTCGTCTTTTCATAAAGTTCAAGTGTATAACAATCCTCGTCATCCCAAATCAAGTTCTGAAGGTCGTTAAGGAACTGCTCAAGCTGCTTGTTTTGTTCGTGGTTTGAATCGGCATAGCCGTACTGCGGATTGTCACGAAGCAACTCGCTCAGCGCAAAGGTGAGAGTAAAGTCGCTACGATGCAACTGAACTTTCTTATATACCGGAACGAGTTTTTCTTTTACTTTTGTGAAAGCGGAAGGGTCCTCTTTATACCGTTCAATAATCTCATCGAAGTCTGCAAAGCTCGTTTCAAACAGCTCGTTTGCCTTTTTGAGCATAGCTGCTCTTTGCTGTTCCAATGTGGGGTATGCTCTGTAATAAAAGTCACCCTTGGGATGAACAGTAAGCTGAGCCGTCTCGATTTCGTCCTTTTCAATATAGAAATCCGAGCCGATGGATTCAATGAAAACATCAGACCCCCAAGACGATGTTTGGGAATCGTTTACAGGCAAAAGTTTACCAACAAAATAACGATTCTCTGGATTTTCACCCACAATAAAAGGAGCGTTGTCACCGGTTATTTTACCCTTGAATCCCTGCAGTATTTCTTTAGCCAGTAATTCACGGGCTACGCTTTTAACATTTGCCATTATACTCACCTCGCTTGCGGCTGGTTATTCCATATCCGCCAATCTTTCGATAATCTTATCTCTTGTTTGTATCAAGTGGCTTGCCAAGAACGCCTTTTTACCAAACACCTTGGTCAAGGTAGCATCGGATGCCTTCACCAAGTCGTCAAATGTACGAATTTTAATAGTCGCCAAGCGTTCAAGCTCAACATCCGTTAAACCGAATTTCTTTCCGATATGGCTGAGCTTCTTTGCAAGGAAATCTGCTTTTTGTATGCGAGGAATGACCGGAGCGGGTTCCTGCTGTTCCTCTGTTTTTACAGGTGACACCTCGGGTTCAACCTCAACTACTGGCTCTGCAGATTTTTTAGGCTGGTTTCTGCCAATCATAGAGCTAACCGTAGAATATTTGAGGCCGACAGACTCAAATATTTTATCCATCAGCACTTCCCAATCCGGAGAGAGGTCAGCTTCAAACTGGACAGCCATAGAAAGAACGTTTGCAAACTGCCTGATGGATGTTGGCTCAAAAGACAATTCCTCCATCTCGCTTTGTGCTTTCGGAAGAAACTGTTTGCCAATGTGGTCAATGGATTCATAAGAGAACACTTCGGTTGGCAAAGCTCTCTGTGCCACAAGAACTGTTAGATAATCTTCGATTGTTTCAATTTTATCCTGATAGGACAGGTCAGAAAGTTTTGAAAACAACGGCTCAATTATCGGAAGGTTCCGCAACTCCTTGTTTTCAATAGCTCCAAGATTACGCAGATGCTCAATGATTGCTTCTTCGTCCAAGGAGGGACACTTACTATATTCTTCTGCGAGTTTTTGGTTCGCAAGGTCGATGATTTCTTCAATAGTCTCAGCGGGTGCGACTTTTGCGGGAACAGAATTGCTGATGGTATTATCCGTCTCCAATTCAAGAATTTTGCCTTCATAATCTCCGTCAAACTCAAAATACTCATTGGCAATAGCATTTGTTGCAGAGAATTTACCTGCACCCATAATGCCTTCGCAAGCGACCATAGTTTTGCCAATTTGAGCATTTTGATTGATATTCGCGGTCGTTTGGATAGCAACGTTACCATCGCAAATCAATTCGTCGCACACGATAGAATCGACTATCATATCGCCGCCGACATATATTTTATCAGAATATAAATCTCCCTTGCAGATGAACCCGTTGTAGCAAGTCAAATTGCCAATATGAGCTGTACCAATAATGGTAAGAGAACCATTAACAACACATTCTTGAACCGTAATATCACCCATAATTGTGAGGTCGTACATAGCGTGAATTTTCAACGCCTCTGTATGTTCGCCGATGATGATATAGGTTTCGTTAAAGATGATTGAATCGTTACCTTCAAAGGCTTCTATTACGTTTTTGCCTGCAATACCACCTGCCTCTCCGTCATATTGGATGAGAGAACCATTTTGTGCATTGACCGGAACATAAGCAGCAGAATCGGGCGGAGTTGCCTGCTTCTGAGGAGCTGGTTCACCAACGACTTTCAGCATTGTATTGATGCTGGACATACTGAATTTCTTAATGCCAGCATTTTCAAACTCAACAGTTATATAGCCACCCTCCGATTTGCGAAAAACTCCAATTCCCCAGGAAGGCATACTCAAATGCGTAAATTTAGTTTTATTTTCTATAAGGTTCATAGGTGCCTACCTTTCTTGTTAGATGGAATCCTTCAACATTTTCATAAACACGGATTCAGTTTCGTTTTCCGGAGCGATGATGTACAAGACCTCTTTAGCTCTCGTGCAAGCTACATAGAGATTTTGAACCGCACTCTGCGTAGCAGCTACTGCATTACTGTAATTTTCTTCGTTTGTCTTTAGCAGTTCCCAATTTGGGTTCTTAATGCCGTCGTATTCACCCAAGGGAACCAAGCCACAGATTATGGCAGCTCGGAAATCCAATCCAAGAGTGGATTGAAACTTTATGAGTCGAACACCGCCTGTTTCTCCAAAGTGATCTTGCCATCCCGCATCCGTCGAATACAAACGACAACACGGAATATCTTCAAGGCGCAATCTCGTCTCTAATGATTGCTGTAAGTAGTACTGTTTGTCGAGCCAACCGGAGATTTTTTTGCGAAACTGTCCTTGATACATAATGACAGCGATTTCATCATATGGAATTTCGTTTTCGTCGTGTATCGTATTGATGGCTTGGATAATAGCATCAATTTCGCAACTTGCCTTTTTAATAGGCAACTGAATATATTTCACACCTTCGCCATGGAAAACAGCCTGCCCTCGTAGGAACATATCAGGGTCAATTTCGTAATTTTCTTGAATATCATATAAATATTGCTTGGCGTTGGAGACATACCTATTTATGTATTCGTTGATTTCAATACAGTTGCGATAATTCTTTTCAATGCGGATATTCTTATTACCGCCTCTGTAACTCGGATAACCTTCGCCAACCTGCCAAGGGGCTTGTCCTCGTTTTTTAAGCTTATCCAATCGCTGAGTTTTATCTCCACAGATAACAAAGATGTGGTCTTTTGTGTCCTTGTTTTCAAGCATATTAAAACAGAATTTATACCACTCTGGCTCAAAGGCTTGTACTTCATCAATGAAAATCCCGTAATAACGTTCTTGGATTTTACCTTGATTCAATTTGTCAATTGCAGAAGCGACCCATCCATCGAAGTCTCCGTATCTGGCGATAAAACCATTTTTTTCAAGGAGTTTCTTGCATAGTGTGTGGAATGTCATACACTCCACATTTTTCTCACGGAGACCAGCACGGTCGATAAACCATGTGTATAAGGAATGCAAGTTCTCGTTCCGGCAGGTTATTAAAAACTTCTTATTGGGGTTCATCTGTGCAGCCTTAAAGCATTTGGATATGAGAAGAACACTCTTGCCCGAACCGGCACAAGCCAAAATCAACTGATTAGGGTCATCCTTGCTGATGCGATTAACAATATTGATTTGCTCCTTGTCTAAACGGAATGCTCTAACAACAACGTCATTTTCATCAACCACGAGAAGCTCACTATCCACCCCAGGGGTCGTTTCTGTGTTAGCAACACAAGCGACACGAACGGTAACATACTCCGGTGCAATTCTTTGCATAACAGAGTTTACGTTCATATCTGAAATCTGCATTGGCGTTGCGGATACAGGTAAAAGAGAATTATCCAGCAACCTGTCCATTACGATTCCAAACCCTTGTCTCAGTTCAGAAAATTCATCTGCAAATAGACATTGTTTTTTTACGAAATCAGCAATAGTTGTCAAATTCATCTTTTCAATATCAGCCCGCTTGAGACTTGGGAATACGTGGACAATGTTGATGGGGAATTTAAGAGTCGTACCATTTTCGGAAATAGATTTGTTTCCAAGCAGCTTTTCAGCGATGATTTTCTGTGCAGTAGGATACACGAATCGGGCATACGCCTGCATCGTTGTACCAAAGAGAGAAGAATCCGAAAAATCCTCAAAGAACTTGAAAAACACTACCCCTCTGGAAGTAATCGCAACATTCATACTTTCGTTTTCAATCATCGTCGGATTTACTTTCAGCAAAAGAAAGCCATAACCATCATTGGAAATAGCGTGGCGCACAAACATTTTCTCGTATCTCGAAAGTTCTATGCTTTGATATTCAGAAGGGAGAATTTCCATAATAGACCTACTTTCTGTTTAGCTCCGATACAATGTCCTCAATGATTTCATCTACAAGCACCTTGGCGAGCTTTCTTGAAAGAATGTCGCTTACAACTTTTAGGACTTGCTTACTCTTTTTATCAATACCGGAGTTGATTTGATTTATCTTAAAGTTTTTGCTTTCGGTAACTTCTTCGATGGCTGTTTCAACCTTTTCTTGAAGCTCCTTCTTTTTCGCAGAAAGGTCATCGCCAACCTTTAACCCCGAAAGGGATGCGGCAGTATCAGTTAATGTGGTAATGAGTTTTTCCTTATCTACAGTTGAATTAAAGCCTTCAGAAACCGCCGTGGAAGCCTCTGCGAGCTTCTTTTCTACCTCGCGTAATGCCTTGGCGTTCGGATTGTTTCTCGTTAGAGATGCCTCTCTAATAGTGCGAGCGATTTCCAAGCCAACGCCATCACTTAATGCCTGAATCAGCTTGTAGTAAGCATCATTCTGCTCAAAATCATCTCTACGAGCGTTAGGTATGAGCTTGTCTGTTACAATGAAAATTTCACCTTGTGTCCACCCGTTGAAACGGGCTTCTTTGAAAATGACATTCATTGTCTTACTATCGCCGATAAGGATATTGCCCTTTCTTACACGGAAACCCGATAACTCTTTATCTGACAGGAAGCCATACCAACCGCAGTTTCCGTACCAGCCAAGCGCATACAATTCTCCGTCGATTGTAACATCAAAATACGACATACTTGTGATTTCGTCGGCTGTTCGCTTTGCTCTGTCAGACCTAAATCTGCTCTTGTTCGGCTTATATACAGGTTCCAAGTCTGCTTCATCTTCACCGACGAATATTGGGAACTCCTCAACAGAATAGCCGTTACTCGCAAGATATTCTTTAAGCTGAGAAGTATAAATAAAATGTCTTGATTGGTAAGGCAGCGGTGCAACTTGTGATATGTAGCTCTTGGCAGCGTCAATGTCCAACAAGTCGGAAAAGCCATTGACATCTTTCATTTCAACACAAAGATAGTGCTTTTCTTCTTTTTCTGGCAAGGTATTTATTGTGGTTATTTCTCCAAGGACAGCAGATAAACTCATATCTTCATATTCGCCAGGAACGAGAAGTTGTCTCAGCTTCTTGCAATCAAACGTGACAACGGTTTTTACTTTTTCACTTTCCGCAGATGTAGTAAAAATAAGGGTGTCACAATAGCTCATACCACCGAGACGACCAATTCCACGAAATCCTCTGTTATTGGAGTTTCGTTTTTTTGAGCTGCCTACATTCATGAGTGTCTTTGCCGCTTCAGCAGCGGGGATACCAGTTCCGTTGTCCTTGATGGAGATATACGATTCTTCGGCATTGACAATAATGTCAATCCGCATACTCTGCGGTTCTATCATGCCGGCAGAAATAGCATTTTCCAGAGAGTCCACGCTGTTCTGGATATACTCTCTATAAACAATTTTAGGGTCGGAATACATACCTGTAGTCAGGGATTCAAGTGTATATTTACCAACCTGTACAGTTTCTTCTGCCATAGTTATTCCTCCGTGTTAATTTTAGCATCTTTAACATATTCCATGATATCCCCAAAGTCACAATCGAGCACGTCGCAAATGCGTCCCAAGATAGCCAGGTTTACAGCTTCATCTCGTCTGAGTTTCGTCATGGTATTAGGAGCAATTTCTGCCGCTTTTCTCAAATCCGCTTTGCTCATTTTTTGTCAACAAGTAATTTCCACATACGGTTATAAGATAACGCCATATCTATTCTCCTTTTTCACTGCCAATATAATTATCCGGTTTCATAGTATCGAATCAGAAGACGCAATTCGACATCTTAACTTATATTATACCACAATTCTTCAAGAAATTCAATATAGTTTCGCAAATATATGCGATTATTTGCTGAAAATCATTATCGAACAAGTGCGATGGAAATTTGCATGAAAAAAGCACACATCGGATTAACTGCCGATGTGTGCTTCAGCCTTTACTGTTATTTTGCAGGCGCAATCATTATCACCACCAATGGTGTGCTTTATCTCAAAAAGTCGCTTCGATGTTCAATTCTGCGAAGGTTATAGCCCGTCTCTGCAAGATGGGCTATTTTCAATGCAACGAGATTGATGTCGGTTTCCATGACCCTTGCAATCTGCTCGGATGTGTAGTCATAGTGATATATGTACTCCAGTATCTCGTCTGTATC
>Ga0116189_1001743_pt1 | contig 16694 bp, 10 predicted proteins | sample AD_JPNTR3_MetaG_FD_89895 | JGI IMG/M metagenome (GOLD analysis project Ga0116189, IMG submission 89895) | Active sludge microbial communities of municipal wastewater-treating anaerobic digesters from Japan - AD_JPNTR3_MetaG | ecosystem: Engineered > Bioreactor > Anaerobic > Digestate | place... | reverse complement strand
TGGAAATGGATAAAATCAATCCGCCGCTCGACATTGAGATCGGCAAAGGTGTGCATATTTCGAGTGGTGTGCACCTCGAACGTGGCGTAAAAATTCGGGCGGGCTCTTTACTTAATGGTAACATCTATCTGGGCGTTGGCACGGTCATTCAGGAAAATGTTTCTCTTAGCACTTACCCCGATCAACAAATGACTATTGGGAAAAATTGTGTCATTATGCGCGGCGATTTGATAAAAGGTAACATTACGATCGGTGATAATACGAGCATCGAATCGAGCGTCATTATTACCGGCAGTAGCGAATATCCAACTATCATCGGGAGAAATGTTGTCATCAAAGGGACTACTTATATATTTGGGTCAATTATCGAAGACGACCTGTTTATTGAGCATTCGGTATTGAAATGTAAAAGGGTAGAGCGCACAGTCCGCAAAGATGGAACAATTCAGCCTGTTCGCTGGGTTATGCCCCAGCCACAAGGTCTGGATATCGTCCGCGATTTGTAACATTAACGTAGCCGGTAGGCTGGTTAGAAGAATTCATTTAGGGCAGTACGATTGAATCGTTATACAAATCCGTTGGTCTGCGGATGGCGTCCCGCCCAGGCGGGATTGCGATGTTCAATATCCGACAATTCCAGACATAGTTCATAGGGATGGTTGGAAGTTCCACAGTATTCCCGGGCTATTATCGGTCAGAATCGTCTTAACGGCCAATTTCTAGTGTTTATACTGGGGCACAATATCTACTGATTAGGAAGAAGATTAACTATACAGATTAGCAAATTATTCCTTATTAATCATGTAACTTTTATCTTTTAATAAAATAACCTTATTCTGCATTAATTCTAAGTCAATGTTCGAAAGTAACCACTTTAACCTGTCAATGATATTTTTGCGACTTGGTTTTTTTAAAGTAATTATTATAACTCCAAAATGAGATTTGAATAGATAAGGAATTGTATGGAAATAATCTTTATCTGTTGTTAAAAATATTGCTTTATTTTTCTGAACTATCTTAAATAATTCTTCATCTTCCAGGCCTTCTTGGTCTGTACCACGAAGATCAATCACTTTATGCCCTTCTTTTATTAATATAGAAGTAACTGCCTTAGGAAAATTTTCATCAAGAAAAAAAATCATACTGAATGTATTTCATAGACAGACTCTTCAAAATTTGCTAATTCACTCGCAAAAGAAAGAGCTGCATATACATCATCTCGAGTAATATTTGGATAATCTTCTAATATATCTTCGATTGAGTCTCCTGAGCCAAGCGCACCAAGTATATTGCTAACTAAAACTCTAGTTCCTTTTATTACAGGCTTTCCATGACAAATTTTTGGGTTTATTTCTATTCTTTCATTCATTGCATCACCATTTTTTTATCATCCTCCTTAAAATATAGATTATTATGTTGATAAAAACAAGTTCTGTGAATACGACGATAATATTTGCTAACGGGTAGAACTCGCCTGCCGAAGGGCTTGATTGCACTGGACTTATGGATTTAACCAAACTTGAAAGAAAGAACTGTCCACGCGTATTTCACCAAATCGACTTTCGGTTAGATGGAAACTTTGGTTAGGGCATTAATATTATTGGGCTTACTTTATATCAATAAGGCAAGCGCAACGGTCACAATCACCAGAACAGTAACTAATTCTTTTGCAACCGTCTCTTGAAAATCCATCCAAATAAATTTCAAAATACTCAATTTCAACTTCTTTTTCGATAATTTTAAAATCATCATTTTGTGAATCTGGAAAATAACTGAAATTATTAAGTATTTTTTTAGACATGTTAACCTTTGTCTTGGTTCATAAGGAAATGGCATTTTTGCTCCTTTGAAATAAGGATAAATTTTTACGATTTCCTGCCCGCCCTCCTATGTCGGGAGCAGGCGGGTCGGCGGCTTGATCTAACTTTTTTTGCCGTTCTTCAAGTCGTTGTTCCATTTTACCTTCAAATACTTCTTTAGGTGTCAGATAGAACAGAGCGCTATGCAAGTGTTCCTCGTTATAAAACCGAATATATTCAGCGATTTGTTCGGCAATCAAACTATCCTTGTATTTAATCTTTTTCTCTAATTGTCCTATTCCCATTTCCAAGTGAATCAAAACAACGCTCAATAATAATATTCAATAATCCTCGTGGCTTGTGGCTAAATAATTAACACTGCAAGCACCGACGCGCCTGACCCATAAGGAGGAACGACCGTATCGGGGAGTCTTTGTGGCTGAGATGGAAAAAAAATTGAATGAAAGTACCTTACGCTGAATAACGGAATTATGTCCGTTAGTAGCGTTGTCCTTGCTTCAATGGAGCTCGTTCCAAAGTGCTAAAAACACACCATTGGTCCAACCAAATCCATCCTGAAGAGGGTATTCACCGCCGCCGCCCGCGCGGTGAATATTTACCACATCATATTTTTCCATCATTTTACCGGTTTCGAAAAATACTCTGGCATTTAGGGCGAGCCACCGTCGGGCAATCTCATTAGCCGTCGTATAAAAACCGTAGTTTTGACAGGCTTTGTAACCGATCCATTGCAGTGGCGCCCACCCATTAGGATAGTCCCATTGTTGTCCGGACGCAGGTGCAACCGTTGTCACCAATCCCCCGGCTTTTAAAAATTCATCCTCGATTACTTTTATCACTTTTTCAGCCTGAAGAGTGTCAGCTAAATTAAAAAATAGTGGGTAAAGACCGGCGAGAGTAAAACGCGTCATCTGGCAGGATGTTTTGATGTTATAATCAAAAAAATAACCCTTTTCTTCATTCCAGAAATATTTTCCGATCAATTGCTTACGTCGAGAGGCAAGTCGTTTATACTTGTTGGATTCGTTCAAATTATTGCGGGAAAGATGCGCCTGACTAAGTGTCATTTCCAGATGATATAATAGACAATTCAGGTCTACAGGGATAATCTGAGTAGTGTTGATTGTCTCCAAAGTTTGCCCGTCACTAAACCAGCGGGTACTGAAGTCCCAGCCCGATTCGGCGGCGGCACGAATATCTCGGAATATCATTGAATCCCGATCGGAACGCAGGAAAAGTTCGATGTCCTGTTTATACGATTCTGGACGCGGCGTTTGCAAATTATCCCAGTAACGGTTCAATATACCATTTTCCTCCACCAACACGACTCGCTCGATTTGGGTTTGATTTTTTCCCAAGTCTCCAGCGCCACGCATCCAGAAGCGATATTCCTTTTCGAGAATATCCAGATATTCATTGTAAACCTCATCATTTTTAATGGTGTTCAAAAGGTCAATCATCAACGCTAGAAAAGGTGGTTGGGAACGACTTAGGTAATATTTGCGATTGCCGTTGGGCACATGTCCGTAAGAATTTACCAGATAAGCGAAATTGTCTATCATATTTTCGATCAATTCGTTTTTTCCGGCTTCCCGTAGTCCGAGCATAGTGAAGTAACTATCCCAGTAATAGATTTCGCGGAAACGTCCACCCGGCACGATATAAGGTTTGGGAAGTTCGATCAGTGAGGAATATTTATGGTGTTCAATTATCGGCTGTCGAACTAAATAATCCCAGAGAAAATTGATTTGCTGAAGCATTAGGTTTGTGTCCGGATTTACTAAACAAGTATCGAAATACTGACCTACGAAAGTACGCAAATTAAAGTCTTTGCGATCCTTTTGCTGTTGGTAAATTTTACTGATACTATCGGGATCGATACGTGGTATGCAATCCACAAATTTCTTCTGATCACTGAAGACCTGATTCATCTGCACGGCTTCGAAAAGATCCTCAGGAAGTGATTTAGATGTTCTGCCGCAAAATAGCGGAATCCAGATCAAAACAACGATCAAAGAATAATGTAATAATCTGTTTTTCATTAATGACCTCATTTAATTATAATGTAAGATAACCCAGACTGCCAAAAAATAAAAATGGATGGAATCGGAGCAATAGGATTATTGAACCTCTTGAAAATATTGATTTAATTTGTATGATTAACCTTCTGGCGAAATATTTTTCAAATATTCGTTGATGCGTTCGATTGGCCGTTTTCCCATGTTTCGGTAATCCTCGAGATCAATCCAAAAATAACAGTCAATCACGATAAAAATACCATAATGATAAAAGGAGTTAAATAATCAAAACTTCGTGTTTTAAGAAGTGTATAGTCCCGTGTTTTCTTTGTAAAGGGATTAAGTCGTTTCTGGAATATACTGATGAAAACTTCAAATATTTAGCGCAAGATTGGTCGAAATCGCATTCTATCAAAAAACCCTTGAAAAATCCGATATAAAAGTCTTTAGAATGATACTATCTGAAGGTTTCCTGATATATTTCAGAAATAGTTTTATCATTGGGTGTGATACTGTCTCAAAGATAGATTTGACAATAAAAAATTTACTTTCTACATTACATAAGGATTGTGGTTATTAAAATGGCGAGCAGATATTTTTTTAGGAAGGTTTGATAAAATTTGAATTAGATGGATAAGTGCGAAAGCATTGAAAAGAAGGGGGAAAATGTGGTACAAATCATTACTTGGTTTTTTTATCTAAGCCAGCTATTCGTTACTTCGGTCAATTAACAATAATTAAAAGGAGGACAATAGAATGATTAATTTTAAAAACGTAAGAACATTAAAAGCAATTTTATTAATGATCTTTTTTACTGCTTTGACAGGTCATCTAATTTCTCAAGAAAAAATCTCTCCTAATTTTAAGGTTGCAGACAAATTAAATATCAAAACAAAATTTGAAAAACCAACCGATAAGCAGGAATTCCCAAAGCCCTATAAGGTTTTAGATTCCTTATTTGTGGAATTTTACAATTGGGTAAATAGTTATCCGGGAATTAATGATAGCAAACATCCGGAAGGTTATATAGACTGGACCGATACTGATATGCCACAGGAAATGTTGGAAGCATTCGCTAAAGCAGTCCTATGGTCAAGATTTTATTCTGATTCAGTAAGACATGAATACGTAACACTAGCAAATGAATCATCAGACGATCAATTCCATAGGTATAGAGAAATGGAAAAAGAGGGTGGTACATGGAATGAAGCCCGCTTGGAGAGACCTGGCTGGTGTTTAGGAGTATATATTAATAGTCAAATTTCAAAACGAATGCCCTGGATGTGGCACTACTTTATAGGAATCGGATATATTTTAGTAGTTGAACCGTTTAATAATCAAATGAATATTTTAATAGATCCCAAAATGCCAGATAATATTTTTAATAGAGCTGATTATTTTGGTTGTTATGTAAAGAATGATATAATTGGGAATTTTAAAGGACCCAAAAAATTAACTGTTACTGCTTTTCCGAATAAATATAATATGGAAAATGGGAAGCAATATCTTGTTGTACTTAGCAGAGAAGATTTATATACTTTACAAGAAAAAAATGATCATATCGATGGGATATATTATGATTATAGTGCAATAGATGGATTCACAAAAAAACAGGCTGTTTTTGAAGTTATTGATGGTAAGATATTTGATGATAGGCAATTACTATTTTTAGGGCAAAAATTTTTATTAGGGACAGAATTTACAACTGATTCACTAAAACAAAAGGTACAAACACTATTGAGAGAGATGATGGGGGATTACTATGAAAAGTTCTAAAAAAACGATTTTAATTACGTTACTCATTTTTTGGTGTTCGCTATTATTTTCGCAAGAAATTATGCGAACAATTGATATCACCGATGCAGATCGAATTGAAAATGTCAGTTATGGTAAACATTATTTTAGCGTTATATGTACAAAAGATTACACTAATTTCACTAATCTGTACAATTTTAAAGGGGAGTTATTACTCTCAAAAAGTGATTATAATGAAAGGAAAAATATTGAATTATCTAAAGCGGTTGAATCAATGAATCTTTTCATTGTTCAGTATGGAGGCGCTGAACGTTATCCTGAAATTCTAGTTGCATTCGATATTGCGACAGGAGAAAAAGTATGGGAAACAAAGTTTTTTGCTGAATTAGGTGAGATTTCACCTGGTGAAAATTACTTTATTACAACTCATGTACGCGAAGATAATGAAAAGAGCCCGTTCAGAATAATAGATCTAAGAGACGGAAATTTTATTGATTTTCCGTTGGAAATAAACTCTTATCATGCGACCTGGCTTGATAGTTTTAGAATTGTAATAGCGTTTAATGAGGATAAAGAACTGGGTGATTTAAAAAATACAGAGGAGTATTATAAATACATCAGATTAAAAGGAGAAATGGCACGGAAAAGAGTGCCAATAATCGAACTGGAGAAGGATAAACGTTATCAAGAAATGAAACAAGAGATTGATAGTTTGGTTGCGAAATTTCCATTACTTGCATCTGAAAACAGAATAGAGACATTAAGGCTAATTGTATATAATGTTAAAAATAGAAATATAGAGAACAGTAAATACATCTATACACAAGATGGGGAAAAAATTACATCTATTCACCATTTCGAAACGGATAAAAACGGTAATATATATATTGTAAACTGGCTTATTACCATTGAAAAAGTATATTGTATCAGGTTGAATTCAAACTTGGATACTGTCTGGCATCGAGAAGGTAAGGAATATTTAAATTTTACAGAGATTAAATACGACAATCGAGTAATATTTAGAACGTACAATAATGGTAATTATTATATTCTGAATCAAGAATCAGGCAGTTTAGTATCAGTTGAAGAGTTTAAAATATCAAATTCTTCACTTGCTAATATAGATTTCACAATAAAAAATCCTAATTATTTAACCCTTGAAATTAATCCCAAAGTAAAAGTTAATTACGATAAAAGTAATATTATTATTAAAGGAGGTGAGTAGTGAAGAATAGTTCAATAATACTTACAATACTCTCTTTAATAATCCTTTTAAATGTTTCTATAGCTGAAGTTTTTCCTGTTGATGGTGGTGAGGCCGATGATTTTTCTTCTCCATTTGGTCCTAGAAATCTTAATGGTTACGATTTTCACGAAGGACTAGATATTGGTGACGTCAGTGTTGGGACAAATGTATATGCAATTTCTGACGGTAAAGTATACTTTGTAGGATCTGAATCTGTTATACTGTATCGCGAATATTATGATGATTATACTAAATATCTTCATATTAAACCCTCGGTAATAAAAGACAGTAGTGTTGATGAAGGAGATATTATAGGAACAATAAAAGATATTTCTCTAGATATTCAACATCTTCATTTTGGATGGATCCCGGAAGGAAAAGGGATACCCGAAGTCGGTGATAAAAATATGGATAATCCAGTTCAAATATTATGGCAAGGTGAATTAGCAGATCTTACACCCATGCCAAAAATTGTTGATAAAAATGGAAACGAATTTGAAAGCGGAGACCATATCAATATTTATCCTGATGAGGATTCAAATGGTAAGTATTTTAAATTTGGAGTTAGAGCAGAAGATGATGAGCTGGATATTCGCAAAATTCAACTTCACTTAAGTGGTTATGATTATGATGATGATGAACATTATACAACCAGTGATCTTTTAAAAAACGGAAATGAAATTGACCAACCTAATGTTGTGTATTATCACACACAATTTCACTGTGATGTAGCTAATCCAATCTCATGTTTATTTATTGAACCAAATGTTTTCTATAGAACGGACCCATATCATACTGTTTATTTTAAATTCTATCTTGAAAATGAGGCGTTTGATGACGTAGATGAATATGTCACAGTAGAAATAGATTTATGGGATAGAATGGACGAACCGGTAGTAGTAAATAATCTATGTTTACCTACTTGTATAGATTGTAATCCTCCTGCAAGTGCCCCGGGGCCTCCAATTTTAATAAGTGCAAATTATCTTCAATATTCAAGAAACATAAAACTTGAATATGTACAAGATTGGAGTAATCCATTTCCAAAATATTTTAAAATATACCGTTGTTTATCAAGCGAAAATATGACTGATAATGATGTGATTGGAATATGTTCACATCCTAGTGAATATTATGATGATAGCGCTGAATTGAAACCGGGAGTATCGTATAAATATGCCGTTGCTGGTGTAAATTATGCCGGAGAAGGATATAATTCCAATATGTTAAGTGAAATCTACGGTGAATTGCTACCGGCGACTATATCATCAAATACCCAGTTAGACGGAGTATACTACTCTGACGGAACTACCATATCGAATGGCTATACGGTTACTATAGCTCCAGGTACAAGAATCAAAATCAATTCAGGAAAATCTATTGTAAACAATGGTATCATAAACGCACAAGGCACTTCACCCAATCCCATTAAATTTAGCGGTACAGGGAACGTATGGAATAGCATTGAACTGCGGAATAGCAGTCAATTTTCTTATTGCTTATTTGAGAATGGCGCATGGATATATATCAAGAACCAGCCTTCTACTTTTTCACATTGTGTTTACTGGTGGTCCGACTATCAAGACCGAGAGTAATGGTACATTTAATATGGACAATTGTATCGTAGAGAATGGTTTTTGCGGTATGGGTATTACCACTGGTACTGCGGGAATATCTTATTTAACCAATTGCACCATTAGGAATAACACTTCCTGGGGAATAAAATCCAGTTATGATGGTCGAGTCGTGTTAAATAAAACCGAAGTATATGACAATGGTGATGGCATAATTGTCGGATATCATGGCATCCTGGATTTGACACCTAAGCGGAATGCTATTATAAACAATAATTATAATGAGATTAATATTAACGATCAGTTAACCGGGATATATCCGAATAGTGCTTACTGGTACGGCGATATCTATGATAATGAAAATCCCTCTCCCGGATATTATATCGATAATTTCTATCAAACATCCCAGGGTGAGAATGTATATAATCATTATGCCAATGTAAAAGCCGAGTGGGTCTGGTGGGGTACGACTAATACGACATACATTAGTCAACGTTTTAGCGCTCCGGGATATATTGATTTTAGTCCAATCGCTACTTCCAGTCAAACCGCTGAATACAATGTCGGCGCTCCGGAATCAGGTTTGCCGCTTGCCAAGAGAGTAAGCAGTGTTCCGGTAATATCTTTATCGCCATTGAATCTCGATAATTCAGCGCCCAAAGTAGCGAGTTCGGTCTTATCAGCCGGGATAGCTAAGACGGTTGCAGTTGATAAAGACGACGATGAAAAGGAAGCGAAATTATCGCTTAAAGAAAGCATTCAGGCAATTAAGAATCAAATTCGGAGTGAACCCTATTCCGAAAGTAATCCGGGTCGCTTTCTTAAGTTGTATTCCTTACTGCGGGAAGATCCGGAGGATAATACCGGTGAGTATCGATCTGTATTTGATATAGTCTCTCAATACAGAGCCAGGTCTGAAGAGATCCATGACCAATCCCTGATTAAGAATGAGAAGAATTCGAAGCGGAAGGAATTATATGAACTGGAAAAGCTGACGGGTGAAGTCTGCATGATAATCGAGGTTGATGATCTGATCTGGAAATACAAAAAATATGATGAGGCTTTGGCATTGATTCAGAGATTATATTCCAAGGTGACTACTTATGACTGTCGCCGGGAGTTAAAGATGTGTGAGATAGCTATATACAAATTCACGGAAGATTGGAAAAAGGGCTTAGAAGCCGTACAGGAATTAAAAGAAGAGGTCAAGAACACTGACCTTAAGGAATACACTCCGCCGGATTATACGGATTTGGAGAATGAATTTAGGATGAAGCTGGGATTGGAGCCTATTCTGGCAAAGGAAGCGCCCTATTTCAGGAAGGATAAAGAAGAGGTATTGGCCATGATTCCCGGAGAATTTGCCCTAAAGCATAATTATCCCAATCCTTTTAATCCGATGACGACCATTCCATTTGATTTGCCGGAAGCCAGCCGAGTTCAGATTCATATATATGATCTGTCAGGTCGTCAGGTTGCGGTGGTTGCCAGTGGACAATATTCAGCCGGTTCGCATATGGTCACTTTCAATGGCAGTAGTTTACCCAGCGGAATCTATCTAATCCGGGCTCAGATGCTGGCGGAAGATCCGCAGAAAGAGATGCATCGTTTTACCGGGAAGATGATGCTGATGAAGTGATTTCGAATTATTATTATGCTGAATAGAATTAACAATGTAATAAAATGTAAGATCACCAAAGTGGTTTTATTATCGTATAAAATATTGGATTGTAAAAAAATTTGACAATAAAAAATTTACTTTCTACATTACTTGCGGATTGAAATTATTAAAATGGCGAGCAGATATTTTTTTAGGAAGGTTTGATAAAATTTGAATCAGTTGGATAAGTGCGAAAGCATTGAAAAGGAAGGGGAAAAAGATTGAATAAAAGATTATGTCTTTAATTTTGTATATCAATACTATTTAATAATTTACTTTTAGGAAAGAGAGTCTAATGAAGTTTTTTTTGTTCCCTATAAGTTAAATAACGGATTTTATACTGGGTATTTTTTATCCTGATAAATTCCAGAAACATTTTTAACATAAATTAGCAGGAAGAAAAAATCGCAGAAAAAGACATTGAGCCAGGTTGTTTTTTAATGAAATATTCAATAAGCAAATTTTGTATTAAAATTATTTTTACAATCCTATTTGTTTTGTTGACCATTAGCTATTCTCAATGGCCGACAACAGTGGAAAACGAACTGATCATCGGAGGAGGTCATTATCCTCAGGCAGTCAGCGATGGTAACGGAGGTGTGATTGTCTGCTGGCAAAATGTAGGTAATCCTGGTGGTATATTTATGCAAAGAGTAAATAAAAAAGGATATAAATATTGGTCTGAGCCGATACATATCCAAGGAGAAAAGGATACAGAAACTCTAATAGATCACAAAATCGTGACTGATGGTAAAGGTGGCATGTACGTTCTTTTTCAGGATATTTTATTTTGGGATTATCCTAATGTTCAGAATCGGCACTTGCGATTACATCATATTGATAGTAGTGGCACATTCCTATGGGGAAAAAGTGGGATTTTAATTGCGACTCCCGCTGACACTTCTCAATGGTGTGGACACGATCCGACTGGAAGCTGCATTTATGACGGTGAGGGTGGTGCTATTGTGGCTTGGCATGATTTTCGATATTCAGATCGATATTCACCCTATGGTCACATCTTTATTCAGAAATATAATTCTAAGGGTGAAAATTTATGGAACGATGGTGGAATACAATTAACAGATTCATTAATACAATGCGAATATCCTTTATTAAATTCGGACGGTAAGGGGGGAGTTTATGTATATTGTTGGTTTACATTATTATGTCACATCGATAGATATGGTAGTGTAAAATATCTGGACTCGGTAGTGGGTATTAATGATACAATCGCGATACAAAGTATAGATTCTGACTTTGAAGGCGGATTTTACTTTACAGCGATACGATATACTGATTATCCAAATGGTTATTTATATTGCCAACGATATAATTTAGAAAAAGAGGTATTATCGCAAAACGATGTAGTTATTGATTCAAGTGATAGGAGTTATCCCTGGAACAGAAGTAAATCCACTATCAACTCTGATTCAACTTTTTCTGTTATAAACAGAGATAATTGTATCTACCGCATTGGCTTGTATGGTAATATGATGTTTGGCGCTAATGGTATCGCAATGGATAGCATATTTTTACAAAGAATAGCGTCTGATATAAATAGCGCAAATATTGTACTAGGAGTCTCAAACGGAGTTTATTGTAGTAAATTTAACAGAAATGGAAGTATAGGATGGGATAACCAACCGATACTGATTTCATGTGAACCTGAAAATAATATTGGCGATGTCGTTGTAAACGAGGATGGTTCGTTTATAATAACGATGGAACAATCTTATGGTTATATTGCAGTAAAAAAGATATCTAAAAATGGAAATATTGGCGGAAAAGACTCAAGCATCAAAACACCTAATAATAACTCCAGTAAAATATATTTTCAATTATTTCAAAATTATCCTAATCCATTTAATACCAGTACAAAAATATCCTACCATCTCTATGAATCGGCCAATATTTGCTTATCTATTTATAATTTGGGGGGGCGTGAAATAATCCGCCTAGTAGATTCCAAGCAAAATAGAGGTTATCACCAATACTTATGGAACGGTCATGATAAATATGGAAAAGCGGTATCAAGCGGAATTTATATTTGCCGCTTACAAGTGAACGCTATTAAAAGGTCGTTAAATATATCATTGATTAAATAAAAGAGAAGGAGTAAATATGAAAAGGTGTCGAAATATTGTTTTAATATTAATATTGTTGATGGTTACACTTAGTCTTTATGCCGGATATTATGACAGTGGATATATTGAATGGTCACAGCCAAATGGTATTACCTTTATTGCTCGTCTCGTTTGGGATGAATTCTGTGCTATGTTTGAGACGACAGATGGCTACCAGATTAAAATGGGAGATGACTATTACTATTATTATGCTATTTTAGATATAAATGGTGATTTTACAGCATCAAATAATAGAGTATCTATTGACTCACCGTTGAAGGAGTCTTGCAAATTAAAAAGATCACAAAAATGCCAAGCAGATATTGACGCAAAAAAAGAAGCTTCAAATGAAGAAGCCCGGCAACTTATTACTGAAATGATAGGCTCCGTTTCTACTGTTAGTTTAAATTCGGATAAACCTATTGCTAAGTCCACCTCAGGTATGTCTTCAAATCCGATACATATGGGAATTGTACTTGTAGAATTTTCAGATGTTGAGCGATATGGATATGATCCAGACGATTTCAATAAAATGATGTTTTCTTCTAATCATGAATGGTATAGTACAACCGAAGGTAATAGTATCCATCCTGAAGGTGACCGTATTTATGGCAGTTTTCGTGAATATTGGACAGAACAGACAAATGGATCTATTACTTTCACTGAAACAAGCGGAATTATTTATCCTCCAGGCAGTTCGGATCCATGGCATGAATTAAGTTATACCAAATTATATTATGACAATCAATCAAGCGCAATCACAACGATAGCTAACGAATTGGACTTGGATTCTTCTCCATATGATGAATACGATAAAATAGTAATTATTTATGCAAAGGATACTTTTTATGAAGGTGGTTTAACCCCTCATGCACGTTATCTTAATGATCGATACTATATCTTGGGAGAACAACACAGGAGGCTAAATAGCGGTTGGAAATTTACACATATCGGAGGACATTGTCATGAATTTGGTCATTGTCTTGGATTGCCACATTTAGCAGATGGTGATTATGAAAATGCTAGAGAGGATTGGTATTATGCTTTAATGGAAGTGGGTGACATGTGTGGACCACTCCAGAATGGAGAATGTCCTTCTGGAATAAATCCTTTGTATAAAATAGCCAATAGTTGGATGAGTAGCGAAGGAATCCATTATATCTATAGTGATACAGAAAACATTACTATTTCCTACAATTATACTAATCCTCAATATTATGTCGTCAACCGAAGCGTCACATATTCTGGTAGTTTTTTCATATTGGAAAATCGCTTAAGAGAATATTTTGATTACTATACTCCAAATAACCCCTCTTACCAAGGAGAGACAGGAGATCCTAATGGAAACGAAGGTGGTTTATTAATATGGCGTATTGAACCATCATGGATTCATTTAGTACCTGCAGATAATGAAAAAAGTGACAATTATCAGAATTTAGATTTGGAAAATCGATCATATTCTCAGGATCCATTCCCGAAATATCAACACCAAAATTTTAATGGTAATACTATCCCAGATAGCAAAAACCGTAATGGTTACGATTTACACTATGCAGTACAGAATATCAGATGGAATGATACAAATAAAAAAGTTACAGTTGACATTTATACTAATGCTTGGGCTGGGACGATTTCTTCCAACACAACATGGGATAAAGATGTCTATGTCTATGACGACATTACCATAGATCAGGGCATAACACTTACCATAATGCCAGGTACGGGAGTTTTTATTGCACAAACTGCAAAAATAACGGTAGAAGGTCATATTTCTGCATCAGGCACGAGCGCATATCCCATTAAATTTCAATCTAACGGTAGCCATAATCCGCTAGACATTCGGAATAGTAGTCAGTTTAACTACTGTCAATTTAAAGGTACTGGATTCATCTATCTAAGGAACCAGCCTTCCACATTTTCGCATTGTGTATTTACTGGTGGTCCGACTATCAAGACCGAGAGTAATGGTACATTTAATATGGACAATTGTATCGTAGAGAATGGTTTTTGCGGTATGGGTATTACCACTGGCACTGCGGGAATATCATACCTAACCAATTGCACCATTAGGAATAACACTTCCTGGGGAATAAAAACCAGTTATGACGGTCGGGTTGTGTTAAATAAAACCGAAGTATATGACAATGGCGACGGGATAGTTGTCGGATATCATGGCATCCTGGATTTGACGCCGGGTCGGAATGCTATTATAAACAATAATTATAATGAGATTAATATTAACGATCAGTTAACCGCGATATATCCGAATAATGCCTACTGGTACGGTGATATATACGACAATGAAAATCCCTCTCCCGGATATTACATCGATAATTTTTATCAGACAACGCAGGGTGAATATATATATGATCATTATGTTAATGTAAAAGCCGAGTTAGTCTGGTGGGGTACGACTAATACGACTTACATTAGTCAGCGTTTTAGCGCTCCGGGATATATTGATTTTAGCCCAATCGCTACTTCCAGTCAGACCGCTGAATTTAATATTGGCGCTCCGGAAACAGGTTTGCCGCTTGCCAAGAGAGTAAGCAGTGTTCCGATAGTATCTTTATCACCATTGAATCTCGATAATTCGGCGCCCAAAGTAGCGAGTTCGGTCTTATCAGCCGGGATAGCTAAGACGGTTGCCCCTGATAAAGACGACGATGAAAAGGAAGCGAAATTATCGCTTAAAGAAAGCATTCAGGCGATTAAGAATCAAATTCGGAGTGAACCCTATTCCGAAAGCAATACGGGTCGCTTTCTTAAGTTATATTCCTTACTACGGGAAGATCCGGAAGATAATACCGGTGAGTATCGATCTGTATTTGATATAATAACTCAATACAGAGCCAGGTCTGAAGAGATCCATGACCAATCCCTGATTAAGAATGAGAAGAATTCGAAGCGGAAGGAATTATATGAACTGGAAAAACTGACGGGCGAAGTCTGCATGATAATCGAGGTTGATGATTTGATCTGGAAATATAAGAAATATGACGAGGCGTTGGCATTAATTCAGAGATTATATCCCAAGGTGACTACCTATGACTGTCGCCGTGAGTTAAAGATGTGTGAGATAGCTATATACAAATTCACGGAAGACTGGAAAAAGGGCTTGGAAGCCGTACAGGAATTAAAAGAGGAGGTCAAGAACACCGACCTTAAGGATTACACTCCGCCGGATTATACGGATTTGGAGAATGAATTTAGGATGATGCTGGGATTGGAGCCTATTCTGGCTAAGGAAGCGCCCTATTTCAAGAAGGATAAAGAAGAGGTATTAGCCATGATTCCCGGGGCATTTGCCTTAAAGCATAACTATCCCAATCCTTTTAATCCGATGACGACCATTCCATTTGATTTGCCGGAAGCCAGCCGGGTTCAGATTCATATATATGATCTTACCGGGCGCGAGGTTGCGGTAGTTGCCAGTGGACAATATTCAGCCGGCTCGCATACGGTTACTTTCAATGGTAGCGGTTTACCTAGTGGAATCTATCTAATCCGGGCTCAGATGCTGGCGGAAGATTCGCAGAAAGAGATGCACTGTTTTACCGGTAAGATGATGCTGATGAAGTAATTTTATCGAATTGGTTTAGGAAAAAATCCTTGAGGAATTAATATTTACAATTTACATTACATATAGATTGAGGTTATTAGAATGGCGGTTAGAGATTTAGAAGGAAGGAATTTCAAATTGAATCAGTTGGATAAGTGCGAAAACGTTGAAAAGGAAGGGGAAAAATGATAAAGGTAAGTGTTTGTATTTGGATATTTTATCGATTTCCAACTATTTTTTTTCTTTCAGATCAAAATTGTAAAATTGTTAATCATAAACAGCTCTATGACAAAAAATAAGGAGTCAGTTATGAAAAGGATATCGAATTCATTTTTCTTAAGATTTGTTTTTATTGTCTCTCTATTATCTGGCATTGGGCGGACCCAACAAAGCAAACAAATGGTAATCAAAGAAATACAAACAGATATCCAGAATCCAACAGGAATTATCACGATAGATGAACCTTTTGATAAATCTTCACCTGTTAGACAAATTGTAAGAACAGAACAGGAACTGTTGTTTTGTGATGAAAATTTCAGAATTATTAATCGAAGAGCAATAGATGGTCAACAAATGATTTTAAGTAAAAAAGGTTATTTTTTATTATTGTACAAAAAACTACAATCCAATTCTAAAGTAAATTTTACATTAATTGATTACAAAGGAAATGAACATTTGCAATTTTCTCAGTTTGCCGATAAATACCATGATATAGATGTAATACTGAGTGATAATGGTACTATTTTTATTCTTGATCTGAGTACACTAAAACTGGCAACAATAGCGAAAAGTGGCGAATATATTAATAAAATTAATCTTTTTGATAAATATGAAGGTTATCCATATAAAAACATTAAAATCGAGGTTTCCAAATCAGGAGAGTATTGTATCATTTTAACAGAGAAGAAACCATCAAATAGACCGGAGTTTTTAGCA
>Ga0116189_1001739_pt1 | contig 16704 bp, 13 predicted proteins | sample AD_JPNTR3_MetaG_FD_89895 | JGI IMG/M metagenome (GOLD analysis project Ga0116189, IMG submission 89895) | Active sludge microbial communities of municipal wastewater-treating anaerobic digesters from Japan - AD_JPNTR3_MetaG | ecosystem: Engineered > Bioreactor > Anaerobic > Digestate | place... | reverse complement strand
ACCATGATGCCGTCGAAGGCGACGACGATGTCCTCGAGGTTGTCGACCGCCTGGGGCTTCTCGATCTTGGCCACGACCGGAAGCCGGCCGAGCCCCACCTCGTCCATGATCGCGTGGACGTCGGCGATATCGGCGGCCGAACGGACGAAGGACAAGGCGACGACGTCGGCGCGTAGCCGCAGTGCCCAGCGCAGGTCCTCGCGGTCCTTCTCGGACAGGGCGGGGACGCTGACGGCGACCCCGGGCAGGTTGATCCCCTTGTTGTTCGAGATGAAGCCACCCTCGACCACCTCGGTGACGACATCGGTCTGCGACACCGAGGTCGCCCGCAGGGTCACCTTGCCGTCGTCGATGAGGATGAGGTCGCCGGGCGAGACGTCGCCGGGGAGCCCCGTGAACGTCGTCGAGACCCGCTCCTGGTCCCCGAGGATGTCGTCGGTGGTGATGGTGAACTCGTCCCCGACGTGGAGCACGACCGGGCCCTGGGCGAAGCGCCCCGTGCGGATCTTCGGGCCTTGCAGGTCGACGAGGATGCCGACGGCCCGGCCGAGCTCGTCGCTGGCCTCGCGCACATACCGATAGACCTGCTCGTGCGCTGCGTAGTCACCATGCGAGAGGTTGAGCCGTGCGACGTCCATGCCCGCCTCGACGAGGGCCCGGATCTGGTCCTTCGACGCCGTCACCGGCCCGAGGGTGCAGACGATCTTCGCGCGGCGCATGGCTCAACTCTAGGAGGGGGACGTGACGGTCAGCGGGCAGACCGGTCAAACGGCGAGTGGCCGGTCGGTGGGGCCGATCGGGCGGGGCAGGCTCGAGGACCCCATGAGCCACGCGTCCACGCCCTGCGCGGCGGCACGACCCTCGGCGATGGCCCAGACGATGAGCGACTGACCCCGCCCCGCGTCCCCCGCGACGAAGACTCCCGGAACGGAGGACATATAGGCCCGGTCGCGCCGGACATTGCTCCGCTCGTCGAGCTCGACACCGAGCTGCTCGACCAGACCGCTGCCCTGGGGGCCGAGGAAGCCCATCGCGAGGAGCACGAGCTGCGCAGGCAGCTCCCGCTCGCTGCCCGTGACCTCCTGGAACCGGCCACCGACGAGCTCGACCTCACAGACCTGCAGAGCACGCACCGCGCCGGAGTCGTCGCCGAGGGCGGCCTTGGTGGAGACCGAGTAGACCCGCTCCCCGCCCTCCTCGTGCGCGCTCGCCACGCGGTAGAGCATCGGGTATGTCGGCCAGGGCTGCCCGGCGGGCCGGCTGTCGCCGGGCCGGGGCATGATCTCCAACGAGGTGACCGACCGGGCCCCCTGCCGGTGGGCGGTCCCGATGCAGTCCGCACCGGTGTCGCCACCGCCGATGACGATGACATCCTTCCCGCCGGCGTGGATCTGCCCCTCGACGCTCTCGCCGAGGGCGACCCGGTTGCCCTGCGGCAGGTAGTCCATCGCCTGGTGGATCCCGGCGAGCTCGCGCCCCGGCACGCTCAGGTCGCGAGGGACGGTCGCCCCGATCGCGAGGACCACGGCGTCATACCGCTGGCGGAGCTGGTCGCCGGTGAGCGCGGAGCCGACGTCCACTCCGCACCGGAAGCGGGTGCCTTCGGCCTCCATCTGGGCGATCCGGCGGTCGAGGACGGACTTCTCCATCTTGAACTCGGGGATGCCATAGCGCAGCAGCCCGCCGGGCCGGTCGGCCCGCTCGAAGACCGCAACGGTATGCCCGGCCCGGGTCAGCTGCTGGGCGGCGGCGAGGCCGGCCGGGCCGGAGCCGACGACGGCAACGGTCTTGCCGGAGAGCCGTTCCGGTGGACGGGGCTGGATCTGCCTGGCCTCGAAGGCCCGCTCGACGATGGTGACCTCGACCTGCTTGATGGTCACCGGCTCCTGGTTGATGCCGAGGACGCACGAGGTCTCGCACGGCGCAGGGCAGAGCCGCCCGGTGAACTCGGGGAAGTTGTTCGTCGCGTGGAGGCGCTCGATCGCCTCGTCCCAGCGGCCCTTCCAGGACAGGTCGTTCCACTCCGGGATGAGGTTGCCGAGGGGACAGCCGTTGTGGCAGAACGGGATACCGCAGTCCATGCACCGGCTCGCCTGGCGTTGGAGCTGGTCGACGGGCTGGACGTCATAGACCTCGGACCAGTCCATGAGCCGGACCGGGACCGGGCGGCGGGTCGGCAGCTCACGGTGCCGGTGGGTGAGAAAGCCCTGCGGGTCAGCCACGGGATGCCTCCACGATCCGCTCCCAGACCTCGGGACCCTCAAGGTCCAGGCCGTCCTGCTGTGCCGCGGCCCGGATGTCGAGGACCCGCTGGTAGTCGCGCGGCAGGATCAGGGTGAACCTCGCCGCGCTGGCCGGCCACTCCTCGAGCAGGCGGCGGGCAACATCGGACCCGGTCCACTCGACGTGCCGCTCGAGCAGGTCGTGCACGAGCTCCTCGTCCGCGGGCCGCAGCGGCATGAGGTCGACCATCTCGGTGTTGACCAGCTCGGGACGCAGGTCGAGGACGACGGCGACCCCGCCGGACATCCCGGCCGCGACATTGCGTCCGGTCGGGCCGAGGATGAGCGCGACACCACCGGTCATGTACTCGCAGCCGTGGTCACCCACCCCCTCCACGACGGCGGTCGCACCGGAGTTGCGCACGCAGAAGCGTTCCCCGGCCTGGCCGCGGAGGTAGAGCTCGCCGGAGGTGGCGCCATACCCGATGACATTGCCGGCGATGACATTCTCCTCGGGCACCAGGGAGGCGGTCGCCGCCGGGTGGACGACGACCCGGCCGCCGGACAGGCCCTTGCCGACATAGTCGTTGGCGTCCCCGACCAGCCGCAGGGTGACCCCGGCGGGAAGGAAGGCGCCGAAGGACTGACCACCGGACCCGGTGAGCGTCAGCTCGATCGTCCCGTCGGGCAGGCCGTGCGGGTAGCGCTGGGTGATCTCGTGGCCGAGCATCGTCCCGACGGTCCGGTTGACATTGCGCACCGGCATGCTGGCTCGGACCTGCTCGCCGTGCGAGAGCGCGGGCTCGGCGAGGGCGATGAGCTGGTGGTCCAGTGCCTTCTCTAGACCGTGGTCCTGCCCGGTCGACTGGTAGAGCGTGCCGCCGGTCGGGTTGGGCACCTCGGTCAGCAGCGGCCGAAGGTCCATTCCCGAGGCCTTCCAGTGCGTCACCGCGAGGTCGACATCCAAGGTGTTGACCTGCCCGACCGCCTCGGCGACCGAACGGAAGCCCAGGGCGGCGAGATGCTCGCGAACCTCCTCGGCGATGTACTGGAAGAAGGTCTCGACGAACTCGGGCTTGCCGGTGAACCGCCCGCGCAGCTCCGGGTTCTGGGTGGCGATGCCGACCGGGCAGGTGTCGAGATGGCAGACCCGCATGAGGATGCAGCCGGAGACGACCAGGGGGGCGGTGGCGAAACCGAACTCCTCGGCACCGAGCAGGGCGGCGATGACGACATCGCGACCGGTCTTGATCTGGCCGTCGACCTGGACGACGATCCGGTCCCGCAGCCCGTTGAGGACCAGGGTCTGCTGGGTCTCGGCGAGCCCGAGCTCCCACGGGGCCCCGGCGTGCTTGAGGCTGGTCAACGGGGAGGCCCCGGTGCCGCCGTCGTGGCCCGAGATGAGGACGACATCCGCGTGCGCCTTGGAGACTCCCGCGGCCACCGTGCCCACGCCAACCTCGGCGACGAGCTTGACGTGGATCCGCGCGCTCGGGTTGGCGTTCTTGAGGTCGTGGATGAGCTGGGCCAGGTCCTCGATCGAGTAGATGTCGTGGTGCGGGGGCGGGCTGATCAGGCCGACGCCGGGGGTCGAATGCCGGGTCCGGGCCACCCAGGGGTAGACCTTCTGGCCGGGCAGCTGACCACCCTCACCGGGCTTGGCGCCCTGCGCCATCTTGATCTGGATGTCGTCGGCGTGGGTGAGGTAGAGGCTGGTCACACCGAACCGGCCCGAGGCGACCTGCTTGACCGCGGAGCGCCGAGCGGGGTCGAGTAGGCGCTCCTCGTCCTCGCCGCCCTCGCCCGTGTTGGACCGACCGCCGAGCCGGTTCATGGCGATGGCGAGGGTCTCGTGGGCCTCCTGGGAGATCGAGCCATAGCTCATCGCGCCGGTGTTGAACCGCTTGACGATCTCGCTGACCGGCTCGACCTCGTCGATGGGCACCGGCGCCCGCCCGAGCACTTCCGGGCTGGCGAACCGGAAAAGGCCGCGCAAAGTCATGAGCCGCTCGGACTGGTCGTCGATCCGGGCGGTGTACTGCTTGAAGATGTCGTACCGGCGCTCGCGCGTCGCATGCTGGAGCCGGAAGACGGTGTCCGGGTCGAACAGATGCGGCTCGCCGTCACGGCGCCACTGGTACTCCCCGCCCACCCAGAGCCGTCGGAACCGTGGGCTCCCTCCGTCGAGCGGGTAGGCCACAGCGTGTCTGGCGGCGACCTCCGCCGCGATGACATCGAGCCCGATCCCGCCGAGCTGGGAGACAGTGCCGCAGAAGTAGGTGTCGACGAGGTCCTGGGACAGGCCGATGGCCTCGAAGACCTGGGCGCCGCGGTACGAGGCCACGGTGGAGATGCCCATCTTCGACATCACCTTGAGGACGCCCTTGCCGAGCGCCTTGATGAGGTTCTTGACCGCCTTCTCCGAGGTCACGCCGGTGATCGCGCCCGAGCGCACCATGTCCTCGACGGACTCCATGGCCAGATAGGGGTTGATCGCTGCGGCGCCATACCCGATGAGCAGTGCCGCATGGTGCACCTCGCGGACGTCACCGGCCTCGACGATCAGCCCGACCTGGGTGCGGGTCTTCTGGGCGATGAGGTGGTGGTGAACCGCCGCGGTGAGCAGCAAGGACGGGATCGGCGCGAGGTCACGGGTGGAGTCGCGGTCGGAGAGGATGACGAACCGCGTGCCATTGGCGATGGCCGCGTCGACCTCGGTGAAGATCTCCTCGATCCGCTCCGCCAGCGCCCAGTGGCCCTTGTTGACCTTGTACAGACCGCGGATGACGGTGGTCGCGTAGCCAGGCAGATCGCCATCGGCGTTGATCCGGGCGATCTTGGCGAGCTCGTCGTTGTCGAGGATCGGGAAGGGCAGGACGATCTGGCGGGCGTGCGCCGGGGAGGCCGACAGGGCATTGCCCTCGGGCCCGATGCTCGTCCCCACCGAGGTGACCAGCTCCTCGCGGATGGCGTCCAGCGGCGGGTTGGTCACCTGGGCGAAGAGCTGGGTGAAGTAGTCGAAGAGCTGCCGCGGGCGGCTGGAGAGGACGGCGAGCGGGGTGTCGGTGCCCATCGAGCCGAGCGCCTCGGCGCCATTCCTCGCCATCGGCGCCAGGACGATCCGCAGCTCTTCCTCGGTGTAGCCGAAGGTCTGCTGCCGCCGCGCCACGGAGGCCGGGGTGTGGACGATGTGCTCCCGGTCGGGCAGGTCCTCCAGGCGGGTCATCCCCGCGGCGAGCCAGTCGGCGTAGGGGTGGGCGCCGGCGAGCTGGGCCTTGATCTCCTCGTCGCTGATGAGCCGGCCGTTGCCGGTGTCGACGAGAAACATCTTGCCGGGCTGGAGCCGGCCCTTGCGGGTGACCCGGGAGGGGTCGACCTCGAGGACCCCGGCCTCGGACGCCAGGACGACGAGGTCGTCCTCGATGACCCACCAACGGCCCGGGCGCAGACCGTTACGGTCCAGGACCGCACCGATGAGGGTGCCGTCGGTGAAGGTCACGCAGGCCGGACCGTCCCAGGGCTCCATGAAGGTGGAGTGGAACTCGTAGAAGGCCCGGCGCGCCGGGTCCATCGTCGGGTTGTTCTCCCACGCCTCGGGGATCATCATCAGCACGGCGTGCGGGAGCGAACGCCCGCCGAGGTGGAGCAGCTCGAGCACCTCGTCGAAGGAGGCGGAGTCGGAACCGCCGGGGGCACAGATCGGGAAGATCTTGTCGAGCGAGCCGGGGATGACGTCACTGGTGAGCATCGACTCGCGGGCGCGCATCCAGTTGCGGTTGCCCTTGACCGTGTTGATCTCGCCGTTGTGGGCGATGAGGCGGTACGGGTGGGCCAGCGGCCAGGACGGGAAGGTGTTGGTCGAGAACCGCGAGTGAACCAGGGCGAGCTCACTGACGAAGCGCGGGTCGGACAGGTCCGGGAAGAAGGGCTCGAGCTGGGCGGTCGTCAGCATCCCCTTGTAGACGACGGTGCGACAGGACAACGAGGCGAAATAGACGCCGGTCTCGTGCTCGGCGCGCTTGCGCAGCCGGAAGGCGAGCCGGTCCAGGCCGGCGCCGACCTGCCGACCGATCGCCGAACGGACGGCCAGCTGGGCGAAGTGCGGCATGCACGACCGGGCCACCTCGCCGACGAGGTCGGCGGCGACCGGGACATCCCGCCAGCCACAGACCGTGAGCGACTCCTCGGCGGCGATCCGCTCAATGGCGGCCACGGCCTCGGCGCGCTCGTCCGGGTCGATGGGCAGGAACGCCATACCGACGGCGTAGGCACCGGCGACCGGGAGGCGGACCCCGGTGAAGACGGAGCGGAAGAAGTCGTCGGGGACCTGGGTGAGGATGCCGGCACCGTCACCGACGGTGGGATCCGCGCCCGTGGCACCTCGGTGGTCGAGGTTGCGCAGTGCGGTGAGGCCCTGGGCGACGATGTCGTGGCCGGGAGTGCCGCGCAAGGTGGCGACCATCGCGACTCCGCAGGCGTCACGCTCGTTCTCGGCACGGTAGAGGCCGATATCGGCCGGGCGTGTCGAGAACAGCGGAAGCGGGCTCGAGGCCATGTGCGATCACCGTCCTCTGGTCGTCTTCTCTGGGCTGCAGCGAGAGCTGGGCGACGGCGGCCAGCGGCACTCGCAGGATATCCGAGCATGCAGGGGCCGGTCTGCCGCCATCCCGCTATTCCGTATTTTGAGACACCTTGTCCGGCTCTTGGGACGGCGTGCGGCGGGCCCGAAGGAAGAGCCACGCCCCGAGCAGGAAGACCAGGATCGAGGTCCACACATTGACCCGCAGGCCGAGGATGTGGTTTGCGTCGTCGGTGCGCATGAGCTCGATGACTCCGCGACCCAGCGGGTAGCCCATGACGTAGAGGGCGAAGACCTGGCCCGGCGCCAGCCGGGTCCGCCGGTCAAGGAGCACCAGGGCCAGCGCCAGGAGCAGGCACCACAGCGACTCGTAGAGGAAGGTGGGGTGGAAGACCCCGAGGACGTGCGGGTTGCCCGAGGCGTCGAGCACCGCGTGGCCGGCGCCTTGGTCCCACTGGTAGACCTTCAGGCCCCAGGGCAGGTCGGTGACATCGCCATGGATCTCGTTGTTGAAGTAGTTCCCCCAGCGGCCCATGGCCTGGGCGATGAGAACACCCGGCGCCGCGGCATCGAGGAAGGCCGTGAACGGGACCCCGTGGCGCCGACAGCCGATGAGGGCACCGACCGACCCCAAGGCGATCGCCCCCCAGATGCCTAGGCCACCCTCCCAGATCGCGAAGGCGCCCATGGGGTTGCCGCCCGGCCCGAAGTACAGCTGGGGCGAGGTGATGACGTGGTAGAGCCGCCCACCGACGATGCCGAACGGGACGGCCCAGCCGGAGATGTCCAGCGCGAGCGAGGAGGAGACGCCACGGTCGGCCAGCCGACGCCCCGCCACCCAGACCGCCACGACGATCCCGGCGAGGATGCACATCGCGTAGGCCCGGATCGGGATCGGCCCGAGGTTCCACACCCCCACGGTCGGGGACGGGATCTCGGCGGGGAGGAATGGCAGCCCCGGCACAGGCGCCAGCGCCGTCGCCCAGCCGGCCGTCACTTGTGCGCCGCCGCGATGAGCTCTGCGAGGTTGTCCGCCGTGAGGGTCCCCAGGTCCATCACCTTTCCGTCGACCATGACCGTTGGCGTGCCCCGAACCCCCGCAGCCTCGGCCGACGCCTCGGACGCGGCGACCTGGGCGGCATACGTGCGGCCGGTCAGACAGGACGAGAAGGTGGCCAGGGCGTCCCCGCTGATGCCCGCGGTGGTCGCGAACTGGGTCAGTGCGGCGTCGGTGAAGCCGTCGCCCTCCTGAGCCGGCTGTCCGGCCATGAGGGCCTGGACGTACTCGCCCATCTTCCCCGCGTCGGCCGCGCAGAACATTGCGTTCGCGCCACGGGCCGAGGAGTCGTTCTTGAGGTTGCGGTCGAGGAAGGACATCACGTGGTACGACACCGAGATGGTCCCCTTGGCGGCCAGGTCGGTGATCTCCTTACCGAAGATCGACTCGAACTTCGCGCAGATCGGGCACTGCGGGTCGACGAAGAGGGTGACCGCCGCGGCGCGGGCGGGCGCGTCGTGGACGAGGACGGCGCTGCCGAGCGAGGTGGCCCCCTTGGGTGTGGGTCCTTGCCCGGCAGGCCCGGTGGTGCCGGCCGCGGTCGGGGTCGCCGTGCCGGCGTCCGGTGCCGAGACCGTCGTCGACGGCTTCGCGCCGGCCCCGCCGCCGTTGTCGGACGGGCGGGCCGAGACCCAGACCGCGCCCAGGGCGCACACCAGGGCAACGGCGAGGCCAAGGACGAGTGGCATCGGGCTCTTGCGCTGCGGGGATTCGGTCATCGGGAGCTCCTCACACCCTCGGCGAGCTCGCTGACGAGCACGCGGATCCTGTCCAGTCCTTCGGCCCGGTCCACGGCATCGACCAGGCATCGCACCAGCGCCGACCCGACGATGACGCCATCGGCATACTCCCCGACCTGCCGTGCCTGGGCGCCGGTGGAGACTCCCAGCCCGACGCACACCGGTAGGTCGGTGACTTCACGGGTATGCCGGACCAGGCCCTCGGCGGCCTGGCCCACGCTGGTGCGGGCTCCGGTGACCCCCATGGTCGACGCCGCGTAGACGAAGCCCCGGCACGCGGCGGTAACCGAGGCGAGGCGCTCGGTGGTCGAGCTGGGCGCGACGAGGAAGACCCGGTCGAGCCCGTGCCGGTCCGAGGCGGCCAGCCACTCCCCTGCCTCGTCGGGGATGAGGTCGGGGGTGATCAGGCCCGAGCCGCCGACCGCGGCGAGATCTGCGGCGAAGCGCTCGACGCCGCGGCGCAGCACGAGGTTCCAGTAGGTCATGACGACCGACGGCGCACCGACCTCGGCCAAGGCCGCGGTCGCGGTGAAGGCGTCGGTCACCTTCGTCCCCCCGGCCAGCGCCACCTCCGCGGCGTGCTGGATCACCGGGCCGTCCATGAGCGGGTCCGAGTAGGGGACGCCGACCTCGACGATGTCGACCCCGGCCTCGACCATGGCCCGCATCGCGTCGACCGAGCCGGCGAGGTCGGGGTAGCCGACCGGGAGATAGCCGATGAGAGCCGCACGGCCCTGGGCCCGGCACGCCGCGAGGGTCTGCGCGACGGCGGTCACGACCGGGTCCCCTCGGGGAGCAGGCCGAACCACGCGGCGGCGGTGTGGACGTCCTTGTCGCCGCGCCCGGAGAGGCTGACGAGGATCACCGCATCCGGGCCCAGCTCGCGGCCGACCGTCATCGCGCCGGCCAAGGCGTGCGCCGACTCGAGCGCGGGGATGATCCCCTCGGTGCGGCACAGCAGCGAGAAGGCCTCCATCGCCGCATCGTCGTCGACGGGGCGGTACTCGGCGCGCCCGGTCTCGAGCAGGTACGCGTGCTCGGGCCCGACGCTGGGGTAGTCCAGGCCGGCCGACACCGAGTGCGACTCGACGGTCTGCCCGTCGTCGTCCTGCATGACATAGGTGAACGCGCCGTGGAGAACCCCGGGCGCCCCCGCGCTGAACCGGGCGGCGTGGTGACCGCTGGCGACCCCGAGCCCGCCGGCCTCGCAGCCGACCAGCCGGACCCCACGGTCGTCGAGGAACCGGTGGAAGATCCCCATGGCGTTCGAGCCACCGCCGACGCAGGCGATCACGGCGTCGGGCAGCCGGCCGACGAGGTCGAGGACCTGGGCCCGGGCCTCGATGCCGATGATCCGGTGGAAGTCGCGGACCATCTCGGGGAAGGGGTGCGGGCCGGTGACCGTGCCGAGGACGTAGTGCGTCGAGTCGACATTGGTCACCCAGTCGCGCAGCGCCTCGTTGACGGCGTCCTTGAGCGTCTGGCTGCCGTGCGTCACCGGGATGACCTCGGCGCCGAGCAGCCTCATCCGGGCGACATTGAGGGCCTGCCGCTCGGTGTCCTTCTTGCCCATGTAGACCACGCAGTCCAGGCCGAGCAGCGCCGCCGCGGTCGCCGTCGCCACACCATGCTGACCGGCCCCGGTCTCGGCGATGACCCGGCTCTTGCCCATCCGTTTGGTCAGGAGCGCCTGGCCGAGGACGTTGTTGATCTTGTGCGAGCCGGTGTGGTTGAGGTCCTCGCGCTTGAGGATGACCCGGGCCCCGCCGCAGTGGGCGGCGAACCGCGGCACCTCGGTGACGATCGACGGGCGACCCGTGTAGGTGCGGTGCAGCCGCTCGAGCTCGCCGACGAACTCGGGGTCGACTGCGGCCTTGCGACGAGCCTCGTCGAGCTGCTCCAGGGCGGGGATCAAGGCCTCGGGGACGAACCGCCCACCGAAGGGACCGAACCGGCCGGCCGTCATACCGTCACCGCCGCGGCGACGAACCGGGCGACGGCCCCGCGAGGGTCGCCGTCGGTGACCAGGGCCTCCCCTACCAGCACCGCCCGGGCACCGGCCTCGACATAGGCGCGCACGTCGGCGACATCGCGGACCCCGGACTCGGCGACCGCGACGACCTCGTCGCCGAGAACCGGGCGGACCCGGGCGAAGGTCGACCGGTCGACGTCGAGGGTCTTGAGGTTTCGGGTGTTGACCCCGACGACACGGGCCCCGGCATCCAGGGCGCGGCGGGCCTCCTCAGCGTCGTGGACCTCGACCAGCGCGGTCATGCCCAGGCCCTGGACCTGGGCGAGCAGGCCGGTCAGGGTGGGCTGGTCGAGCGCGGCGACGATGAGCAGGACGAGGTCGGCGCCGTGGGCACGCGCCTCGACCACCTGGTAGGGGTCGACGACGAAGTCCTTGCGGAGCACCGGCACGTCGACGGCGGCGCGCACGGCGGTGAGGTCGGCGAGGGAGCCGCCGAAGCGGCGCTGCTCGGTGAGGACGCTGATCGCGCGTGCACCTCCGGCAGCGTATGACGCGGCGAGCGCGGCCGGGTCGACGATGGGAGCCAAGCTGCCCTTGCTCGGACTGGCCCGCTTCACCTCGGCGATGAGGGCGACCCCGGGAGCGCGGCGCAAGGCGGCCGCTGCGTCCAGGGGAGCCGGCGTCGCGGCCGCACGGGCCTCGAGGTCGGCATACGGAAGGGTCGCCATCCGGGCGGACAGGTCGGCCCGCACGCCCACGATGATGTCGTCGAGCACGGTCACCGGGTCAGCCTACGTGTTCGTCGGGCACGTCCGTGCCCGACGGTCATCCCGCTCGGGGCCTCGCCGAAGAGGGAGGGGCCGCTCAGCGCTTCTTGGCGCCGTCGACGCCGTAGCCGGCCATCGAGAGCACCTTGCCAGCCACGATGCCGGCGACGACGACCACGGCACCGACGATGAACAGCGGGCGCGCGTCCTGGATGACGGCAAGGGACATGATGACCGAGCCGAGGATGATGACGCCGACGCCGGTCCAGTTGGCGACGCTCATGCCGTGGTTATCGTGTTCAGCGGACATGCTGCTCCCTCCGTGGCCGGCACCGCGCCGTGGCTTCGGCGCCATTGTGCCAGGTCAGCCCGCCCCACGTCGCCCTCACGGGTCGGATGTCGTGGGGTCCACACCTTCGGACAGGTCGTCCCAGGCGGTCCGGACCGCTCCCCGGGAGTCCGCCGCGGGTGCGGGGGCGTCATAGCGCGCGCTCAGACCGGCCCAGCGGCGCGATCCGGCGGCCCCGATCACCGCGCTGACCAGCACAAACAGGGACCCGGCGGCGGCGAGCCAGAGCCCTGGAGCGGGTTCGGCTGTGACATCGACGACACCGGTGCGTCCGGCGCTTGCCGCGGCCTGACGGCCCAGGGTCCCGACCGGGTCGGCAGCGACGAGGGCGACCACGCCGGCGATGCCGAGGGCGGCCAGCGCGAGGACCGCGGCCGACACGCGCCGCGCGACGGGCCCACCGGTGAGCAGACCGACCGCGGCGGCAGCGGCCACCAGCGCCAGGGCGAGGGCGCCGGGGGCAGCGGCACTCCCGAGGGCTTCGACCGGCCCGGCCCCGAGCACGGGGTCCGTGGTGCGGCCCCGCACCCAGGCCTGTCCCCCGGCGATGAGGACGAGGACGGCTCCGAGCAGGACGCTCCCGAGGAATGCCCTGCGGGAGCTCATCGAGGCCCCGCCACGGTGCGCATCCCGTTGGCGGCGGCCACCGCGCGCAGCGCCGCCGCCGCCTTGTTCACGGTCTCCTCGAACTCCAGGTGCGGCACCGAGTCGGCGACGATCCCCGCGCCGGCCTGAACATAGGCGACCCCGTCCTTGACGACCGCCGTCCGGATCGCGATCGCCATATCGAGGTCCCCGCCGAAGTCGAGATAGCCCACCACACCCCCGTAGACCCCGCGGCGGTGGCCCTCGAGCTCGTCGATCAGGGCCATGGCGCGCGGCTTGGGTGCACCGGACAGGGTGCCCGCGGGGAAGGTCGCGACGAGCACGTCGTATGCCGTGGCACGCTCGCTGAGGTGGCCGACGACGGTCGACTCCAGGTGCATGACATGGCTGTAGTGCCGCACCGACATGAAGTCGACGACCTCGACCGTGCCGGGGTCGCAGACCCGCTGGAGGTCGTTGCGGGAGAGGTCGACGAGCATGAGGTGCTCGGCCCGCTCCTTGGCGTCGGCCAGAAGGTCCTCGGCGAGACGGACGTCGTCCTCGGGGGTCTTCCCGCGCGGGCGACTCCCCGCGATCGGGTGGGTGATCGCGCGCCGACCGGTCACCTTGACCAGGGCCTCGGGGCTGGAGCCGACGACGTCGTGGTCGGGGAATCGGAGCAGGTACATGTACGGGCTCGGGTTCGACGCCCGCAGCGCCCGGTAGACGTCGAGGACGTCCGCGGTGCACGGGGTGGCGAAGCGCTGCGAAAGGACGACCTGGAAGACCTCGCCGGCGCGGATGGCCTCCTTGCCCACCTCGACGATCTCGAGGAACTGCTCCTTGGTGTGCGTGCTCGTCACCTCGGCGCGGACGTCCTCGACCAGCGCCACGGTGCTGGCAGCGGGCGCGGCGAGCTCGCCGGTCATCCGGTCCAGCCGCGCGACGGCGTCGGCATACGCCTGCTCGACCCGCTCGTCGGTGTCGTCGTAGTTGATCGCGGTCGCCACGAGGATGACCGAGCCGTCGCTGTGGTCGAGGACGGCGATATCGCTGGCGAGCATCATCGACAGCTCGGGCAGCTGGAGGTCGTCCACCCCGTCGGCGGGGACCTTCTCCCAGTGGCGCACGGCGTCATAGGTGACCGCCCCGACCATGCCACCGGTCAGCGGGGGCAGGCCCGGGATGGGGTCGGTCCGCAGCGCGGCCACGGTGTCACGGAGCGCGTCGACGGGATTTCCGGTTGTCGGTACGCCTGCAGGGGGCTCCCCCACCCAGTGCACCTCGCCGTCCCGCTCGGTCAAGGTGGCGCGGGAGGCTGCTCCGACGATGGAGTACCTGGACCAGACCCCGCCGTGTTCGGCGGACTCGAGGAGGAAGGTGCCCGGGCGTCCAGCGGCGAGCTTGCGGTAGACCCCGACGGGTGTCTCTGCATCGGCCAGGAGGCGCCGGACGACGGGGATGACCCGGCGCTCGGCGGCCAGCTCGAGGAACTGGTCCAGGGTCGGCCAGGTCGCGCCGAACCTCAGGTCGGCGGCCAGGTTCACGGGCCGACCTCGACCGCGGTGTCGAGGGTCCGGTCGTCGAAGCAGCTCCGCGCACCGGTGTGGCAGGCCGCCCCGACCTGCTCCACGGCGACGAGCAGCGCGTCGCCGTCGCAGTCGAGGGCGACCCGGCGGACGTACTGGGCGTGCCCGGAAGTGTCCCCTTTGCGCCACAGTTCGCCGCGGCTGCGGGACCAGAAGGTCACCCGGCCGGTGGTCAGCGTCAGCGCGAGCGCCTCGTCGCTCATCCAGCCCACCATGAGGACCTCGTTGCTCAGGTGGTCCTGGATCACGGCGCACACCAGTCCGGCAGCATCACGTTTGAGCCGCGCCGCCACGGCGGGGTCGAGGGTCGGGGTCACCGGGCCATTCTGCCAGCGGCCGGCGGGCTCAGGTCGCGGCGTCTGCGGCGCGGCGCAGCGACGCGGCGACGGTGTCGAGGTCGCCGCGCCATACCTGCATGGGAGGGGCGGGCAGCATCTCGTCCCATTCGACGGCCATCGAGCCCACGATCCCCGGCAGCCGAGCCGGGCGCGCGATGAACCACACGTGGAGGTGGAACGAGCCGTCCCCCCAGCGCCCCACGTGCACCCGCCCGATGTGCGGCAGCGCCGACATGACCCGACACAGCCGCGCGGAGAGGACGCCGTACTCGGCCGCGAGCTCGTCGTCCATGTCGGTGAAGTCCATGTGCTCACGGGTCATGAGGAAGAGGATGAGCGGCAGGCCACGCGGGGCGGCCGGGGCGCTGACCAGCCACCGGTCGTTGGCCCAGATCACCCCTGCGTCGGGGTTCTCGCAGCGCCAGCAGGTCGACCCGGGCTCCTCGCCGGCCCGAGGCGGCTCAGCCTCCAGCGGCGGGCGCAGCACCTTCGGCTGGAGGGCTCCGTCGACGACCTCCCACGGGAAGGAGTCCCACTCCCCGACCGGTGGCATGGGCAGCCGGCCGTCGGCACCGACAGCCTCGACGATGCGGGCGTAGATCTCCTCGGGTGACTGCGGCATACCGCGCAGCGTATCGACGCAACCGTCAGGAGCGGCGGGTCTGGGCCACCCACGAGGCGTACAACCGTGCGTACGTGCCGCCTGCGGCGACAAGGTCGGTATGCCGCCCCCGTTCGACCACCTCCCCGCGGTCGACGACGAGGATGTCGTCGGCGGCCTCGGCGGTCGAGAGGCGGTGCGCGATCGCGACCGAGGTCCGGCCGCGCGTCAGCTCCTCGACGGCCCGCTGCAGCCGGACCTCGGTCAGCGGGTCGACCGCAGAGGTGGCCTCGTCGAGGAGGAGCAGGTCAGGGTCGGCCAGCGCCGCCCGGGCCAGGGCGACAAGCTGGCGCTCCCCGACCGACAAGGACTCACCGCGCTGCCCGACCGGAGTGTCCAGTCCCAGGGCGAGCGAGTCGACCCAGTCGCCCAGACCCAGCCGGTGCACCACGTCGACGACGTCGGCCCGGGTTGCGCCCGGCACCGCGAAGGCGAGGTTGGCCTCCAGGGAGGCATCGAAGAGGAAGCCCTCCTGCGGGACGAGGACCACCCGGCGGCGCAGCGAGGAGAACCGGACTCGAGAGATGTCGATGCCGTCGAGGAGGACGACACCCTCGGTCGGGTCGACGAGCCGGCAGAGCAGCTTCGCCAGGGTGGACTTGCCGGACCCGGTGGCCCCGACGACGGCCACCCGGGTGCCTGGCTCGATGGTCACGGTGAGCTCCCGCAGCGCGGGCGGGCCGCCGGGGTAGGCGAAGGTGACCCGGTCGAGGTCGACGCGGACCGGGCCCCGGGGCAGCTCGACGCCGTTATCTCCCGGGTCGGCGACATCCGCGGTGGTGCCGATCACCCCGATGACCCGGCGCCACCCGGCGACGGCGTTCTGCAGCTCGTTGAGGATCTCGGTGGCCTGCATGACCGGCATGGTGAAGAGCTGGACGAGGAAGAGGAAGGCGGTCAGCTCTCCGACGCTCACCCGGCCGTGGACCGCGAGCCAGGTGCCGACGACCACGACAACAGCGGTGGTCAGCCCGGAGACGCCCTGCCCGGCGGTGAAGGCGTAGACCGAGCGCTGCTGCGCCACGATCGCCGCGCGTCGGTGCGCCTCGACGGCGGCGTCGACCCGGGCGGCGGTGCGCTCCTCCACCCCATAGGCCCGGATCGTCTCGGCGCCGACGACCGACTCGGAGATGGCCGAGAGCAGGTCGCCGACCCGGGCCCGGACCTGGGTGTACGCCTTCCCGACGAGGGTCTGGAACCGCCGGATGAGGAAGAACAGCGGGACGAAGCAGGCCCAGACGACGACGGCGAGCACCGGGCTGAAGGCCACCATGACCACGGTCGCCAGGGTCAGCTGGATCAGGCTGAGCAGGAGCATGATGCCGCCCCACTGGACGAACATCGAGATGGTGTCGACATCTGAGGTCACTCGAGAGACCAGCGACCCACGCCGTTCGGTGTTCTGGGTGAGCATGGACAGGTCGTGGATATGTCGGAACGCGGTGGTCCGCAGGGTGGTCAGGCCGGCTTCCGAACTACGGAAGAGCCGCACGTTGAGCACGTATGACGACAGGGCGGTCACGACGACCGCGATCCCGGCCAGGGCGACATAGCGCAGGACGAGGTCCGGCCGGGCCCCGGCGGGGCCGGCGATGCCGTCGTCCATGGCGCGCTGGACGACGACGGGGATGACGAGCCGGCCCGCCGTGGCGACCACGGCCACGACGAGGGTGACGCCGATCCCCCGGCGCAGCTCCGGGGAGATCCGCAGGCCCTGGCGGAGCGTCTCGCGGGCCGAGAGCGACGCGGTCTGGGCGAGCTCGGTCACCGCTGCACCGCCTCGGCGGTCTGGGTGCGCTCGAGGGTCTCGGTGCCCTCGGCGGTCTCGGCACGCTCCGCCCTCTT
>Ga0116189_1001737_pt1 | contig 16708 bp, 18 predicted proteins | sample AD_JPNTR3_MetaG_FD_89895 | JGI IMG/M metagenome (GOLD analysis project Ga0116189, IMG submission 89895) | Active sludge microbial communities of municipal wastewater-treating anaerobic digesters from Japan - AD_JPNTR3_MetaG | ecosystem: Engineered > Bioreactor > Anaerobic > Digestate | place... | reverse complement strand
GGGTGGGCCCGCGAAGGGCGTAGCGCCGAGACCGGAGAACCCCAACCTTTTATAGATCCAGGTCACCAATCAATCTATAATCGCTATAAATCCGACATTGAAACCTATCTCAAGGGGCTGGGTGGGAAGCATATCGAGGACGCCCAAGGTCACGGCTGGTGGGAAGTCCCGACGCGGGAGCACGCAGGACGTGTGCAACAGTACGGAAAGGCTGATCCGAAGTTGCTTGCAACTATCGGTTTGGTTGGTGCAGGTATTGCAGCTGGTTCCCTTCTCGCAGGGGATTCGAAAGTAGCGGGAGCCGTTCTTGGTGGGATTGCTGGAGCAGGATTGGTGCGCCTTCCTGGAACACTCGCGGGACTGGGTAAGACCCTCTCGTGGAAGCAAGCAACCTGGAATGCTGCCCGTGTGGGGGCGGTACTGGGCGCGGGTACATACATCGGCGGGAAGAGTGGAGATCCTGTGTACGGTGCTGCTGTTGCTGCGAGCATTATCCTTGGGAAAGCGGCGCTGAAGCCGGCCGTGAAGTTAGGGACGGATGCCTTCATCAACATCCGGAATGGAAACATTGCGGCGGAAACTCGTATTATAGATAACATGGTGCGGGATATTAACAAGGCAATTCCAGATGCAGAGCGGAGGATTGAAGTTTCTCGTGCGCTAGACTCCGGATCAATGGAGGGACTTACCGCGAATGAAAGAGTGGTCTATCGCTACGTTCGTAACTTCCTCGACAAGATTGGTGCGGAAGCGAAGGATGAAGGGGTCATTCGCGGGATGCGAGCGAATTACATTTCCTACATCGTTGAGCGCGATCCTACAATGTCGCTGGAACGCGAGAGTGGGATTATTGAGAAACTATTTGAGTCCGGTAGTGGTCGTACTGAAGGTTCTCCGAATACTCGTTTTGGAAAGCGCGGGAAGTATGAAACCTTCGACGAAATTAACAGGGCCTTGCTCGGATCTGGTCTTCGCCTGAAAACGCAGGACGTTGGGGAGATTATTGGGATCTACGCGAAGTCCATGAGGACGGCGATTGAGAACAAGATTCTTTTGGATAAAGTGAAGGAAGCGAAATCTTCGGAGGGGATGCCGTATCTTGTTCGTCAGGATAAGAATGGGAATCTTCCACAAGGTTACGAAAAATTCAATCACCCGCAGATGCAAGGGTATGGAGTTCATCCTGATCTGAAGGATAGCCTGGGAGTGGTCCTGAATAACTCTGATCCAAATGTGGTGACGAGGGGGATGCTTGGACTGTCCATGGCAATCAAACGAGTGCAGGTGTATGGTTCCCTGTTCCACGCGAAGAGCCTGCTGGAGGTCTATCTGAACGCAATGGGGAAAGATGTACTTAAGGTTGGTTTTTCTCGTCAGCATGGTATTTCGATAAAGCCTATTGAAGCTGCCTTAAAAATGTTCCGTGAAGGTGGTCTCGGAGATACACTGGATCTAGGCTTGCGAGAAGGCCTCTCAATGAAGATTCCGCTTGACGTAAGTCAGACTATCATTGGGGATATTGGAAAGGCGGTTGATGCAATTACTCCAAGATTAGTTGGGCGGGAAGTTAAAGTTGGAACCGCGGTCACGAATAAGATTGACTGGGTAAACCAGAAACTTGACCATATTACTTGGGACTATCTCCACGCAGGGATTAAGGGTGCGTTGTTCCTGAAGGAATTCGAGACGCTTACCCTGAGGAATGCGGAAGCTCATGCGAAGAATCCTACAAAGATTCCTCTTAAGACTCGTCAACAGATTGCTCGGGAGGTGGCTACCTACACGAATGACCTGACTGGGGGCTTGGATTGGTTTGGGATTGCGGCTGAGTCGAAGACACGAGCTGGCCGCGCCCTAGGAATGTGGCTTGCGGGTCCCGAAGGAAGGCGCATTGCACAGATCATGGCGTTTGCTCCGGACTGGGCGTTGAGTACTTTGAGGGCTGGTTTTCGGGCATTTGGGGAAAGTGACCATACGTTCAAAGGATTGTGGAAACCGGAAAATGCAACGGATCTTTACAGACGGTATGCGTTGCGTTCAACCCTCTATTGGGTGACCTTGCTGAATGGATTGAACTTTATAACCTCTGGGCATTCTGTATTTTCTCCTGATCAGAAAGATCCTACACGACTTCAGTTTCGGGATGGAACTTCTATGCAGGTTGGCAAGCATACTTTTGAGGCGGTTCATGCGACGATGGATCCAGTTAGGTTCGCGTACAACAAACTTGGGTACTCGCCCAAAATGCTCATGGATTTGGCGTCTGGAAAGAGTGGTTACGGGGACACGGCTCCGAAGTATGATTCCTTCGTTGGCCACGCAGCGCAGGCGGCACTTCCATTTACTGTTAATTCTGCGACACAACCTGGGTTGTCTCTAGCCGAACGTGTTACACGCCCGATTGCATCAGGACTTGGATTCCCAACCTACGGAACAACGCAGGAACAGAAAACACAAATTAAGATTGAGAAAGCTGCGGAACGTGAGCGTAAGAAGCAAATTCGTCGAGAGTGGGGAGGGAAAGAAAAATGAAGCGATTTCCACCTCCGCCGAATGCGTCTGATTTGAATGAACCTTCCTGGAGACACTGGTTCTATCTAATCGCTGATGCACTGAATGGTGCGGTTGATATTACGACGAGTCCGGGGATTCTGGGGTCGGCGCAAGGAACTTTTCCGATGTCAGGGATGGGAGGGGAATTGTTTGATGGGGAGTCGGAAGAATATATCCTGACACTCGCCCCAAGTTTTACTCCAGATCCTGAGTCATTTATTGCGCGATCATCTACAAAAACGATGACAAGCAATACGTCGTTACAGGCTTTGTTTTCCGGAGTTACGGGAGCGACAAATGGAGAACTGACTGTTGCAGATTCCACATCGTATTTCTTCGATATGCAGTTTACAGTTTCCTCGATGTCGGGTACATCCGGGAATATTGGATTCAGTATCGTTGGGGCAGGTACTGCAACCTTTACGTCAGCGGCTTGGCAAGCTGTCGGCCTGGATGCAACGACATTGAGCACTGCGGCAGCTCTCGGGGGATCGTTCACGGCATCTGCGGGGGCGACTGGAGATATTGTTACTGCGGGAACAGGAACAGATGTTACGGTTAGTATTACGGGGATTTTTCGGATTAACGCCGGAGGGACCATTATCCCGAGTATACAACTAACGACTGCTGCAGCCGCGGTGATTGGTGCGGATAGTTGGTTTCGCTGTCGTTCGATTGGTTCAGATACAGTGAATATAAAAGGTAGCTGGAGCTAAGAAAAGAATCTTAACAATCTTTGAAGGGACTTGAATATGGCAGCAAATAAAACAATCCGCATTGGGCCAAAGGCTCTTAGCACTACCCTCACATCGGATCTGGTGAACCCGCCGACACTAACGGGGGGAACTATGCCTTCCGGGGGAACGTCGAATACGAAGACTTATTTGATCATTCGGCACGTGAGGATTAGTAATAAAACGTCTACGGCAGCCTCGTTCTCTCTCTGGATTGGGGCAACTGGGGGGAATACAGCAGGGACAGAATTCATGGGGACTGGACAGTTGGTTCCTCCGAATGGGTATGTAGACTGGTTCGGTATGATTCGCCTGGATACGACAGACTATCTGGTAGGTGGCGCTGGCACTACTGATGCGCTTACACTGGAGGCTGAAGGAGAGATTGGGGTGGCGTGATGACAGTATCAAATTATACGGATCTTGTTCCCCTTCATACTCTTTTGCAGGAAGTGAAAACTACGCTGGAACTTCACATTAAACAAGAAGAGGAATTCCGCCCACAAATTGAAGAAATGATTACCATCGTTCATCAGTTTAAGGGGGTGTTTATTTTCTTGAAATTTGTCCTGTACATTGGGACACCCCTGACTGTTATCGGGGCTTGGTTCCGAGATCATTTTAAATAAGGTTAGCTATATGAGCAAATATGATGCAACATTACGAAACCCAAACGTACAAGCGTTTCTGGCTCTAATCCGAAAAACGGAAGGAGCTGGTTATACAACCCTGTTTGGGGGCGGGACTGTGGAGAGTCTAGACGATCATCCCCGGATTGCTGTTACAAGAACTTTAGGCGGAAAACCGATTACGTCGACGGCTGCGGGTGCGTATCAATTCCTTAGTAGAACTTGGGATGAATGCGCTAAAGCATTAGGTTTACCTGATTTCAGTCCACCAAGTCAGGATAGTGCTGCAGTCTATTTACTCGATAGACGAAAGGCTCTTCCTGCTATTTTGGAAGGAGATTGGACTACTGCCATTGAACGTTGTAATAGGGAATGGGCTAGCTTACCCGGCTCCCCCTACGGACAACCTACAAAGAGCTTGGATTATTGCTTAAAGTTTTTGAAAGATCTACAGGAGGGTGGCGCTCCGGCGACCAATCCCTTTCCCGAACCCAAACCAACCAAAGAGGAATCTACCATCATGGCTCCATTCGTTTTTGCAGCTATTCCGTCGCTAATCCAGGCGGCACCGTCTCTGATTCGCCTGTTTGGTGGGGGAGGTGAGCATACAGAGAAAAACGCTAAAGCCGCAGAGATTGCGGTCGAGATTGCGAAGACTGTAACGAACCAACCAACGGCAGAAGGTGCTGTGGCAGCGATAAAAGCTGATCCAAATCTAGCTAGTAGTTATGCGCAAGCGGTTGAGTCTCAGTGGTATCAACTGGTTGGGGAGGCTGGGGGTGGTGGCATTAGTGGCGCGCGGGCGCATGACATGCAATCACAAATATCTAGCAAACCTTGGCTATCTCCTGCTTTGTGGGTGTCAATCCTGATTTTGCCACTTGTTTATATTGTCGTAGTTGCCGTAATGTTTGGAGAGGGTTGGACTAACGACATCCGAGCGATGGTTGTATCTTCTATCATCTCATTGATCCTGGGTAGTATTACTGGTTTCTTCCTAGGAACATCGTACGGAAGTCAGCGAAAGACAGATATAATGGCAGAACGTCAATAAGGAGGATTAGAAATGATCAACTTTGATAACTCGGTTCCGTTCAATCCGAATGCAGTTAATCGTATGGATTGGGAAACTCTGGTTGGGGAGGCGGCGAAGCTGGAGGAGGAGGATCACCTCTGGCAAGTTGCTAGAGCAAAGGAGACGTTGCAACTGGCGGGTCTGTTCGGGACTACGGATGTCCTAGGACCGCGGGATCACCAGGCTTATAAGGATGCAACCGGAGGAAGCCTGACGGGAAACAACAGTCCGGTGGATCGGGAAAACCCGAAGGAAGTTATGGGATCAAGCTATCAAGGAATCGGCGGCCCGAATACACAGGTTGTGAAGAGTCAGGCCGAGCTTCGAAACCAAGCAGAGATGATGGTGCGGAATGGACGACTTGGGACAGTTCAAGGTGCCATGAAAGCTATTCAGCAAGACTGGCTGGAGCGCGGCTACAAAATCCGGTGAGTTTCTTGCTCATGCAGGAGTCGCATCCTTGACACTGCATTTCACCGGAATTGAAGCGAGCCTTTGCGTAGCGAACGGCCCTGGTTGTTACCCCTAATCGGGCGGCAATCAGGGCTGTTCTTCTGAAGCGCATAAAGAAAACCCAGGCGCAGCAATATCCCAAACCCTCAGTTATGAGAAGTTCTACGGACAGGTGCCTGGGTTTCTTGTTCGTGTTATTGTGGGATATTGTGTTCATGGAACCACCATATCTAAGGTACTTGAAGGATCATTTCGCGGGGGAGTGGGTTGCTGCTTCGTCCGATTTGCGGTGGAAGTGAGCCAGAACTTATCTCCCCGCTGCTCTAGGACTAGTTGACCAGAGCGTACAGCACCAGAGACAACTCCTTCGAAATCTCGGAAGTCTGTGAAGTGGGAATAAACCATCTTGTAGGCTTCCTCGTAGGGGACTCCGCCCTTTCGTATGACGAACTGAACGAACTTCTCGGCATGGAGGGAATCTTCTGTGCGGCCGATTCGGGAGAAGACATTATTCATAGTCGCTTCTACATCTTCCAGCATCATCATTGAAAGTTGGAGATCTTCGAGGGTGATGATTCGTTCGTCGCGTTGGGAAGCGGCAATAATCAGAGCAGTCTTGAAAAGATGGGTTTGTTTCCGGGCGGCGTATCCTTCCAGGATGGTGTCGTCCATTCGTTCGGAAGCTTTATTCCAGAAGGCTTCGTAGATGGGACGATACCAATCACGGGCGGCAGGATGGATTTTATAGGGACCGGCGATGTTGAGAGAGATGTGTTCGAGATCTTTGATCAAGCGCTCCCGCGTGTGTTTGTCCGCTGAATCCGACATTTCGTCAACGAAAGGGATGAACCGTTCCTTCGTGTCAGCGTAAACAAAAATGCAGCGGGAAGTGAAACCTCCGCCAATAGTTGCTGCCGGCATGTTATCCGCGATCCAATGGGGAGTGGTGCAAGCTAGCATGTTGATCCATGGGGCTTCGACGGTATCATTACCTGACATCTTGGTTACCTTCTCGAAGGTCTTGCGACCATCCCAGAGGGTGATGTAGAGGTTCACCATCTCCCGATCTTGTGGATTGATTAGGGAACCCATTTCGGAGGCAACCAGTGTGAGGGGTGACATCGTGTGCCATTCATCTTCGTAAATGAAGGACTCGGAGGACGCGGCGAAGGCGGAGACAAGGGCGGGCCAGGTTACAACATCGGGACCGAACTTGATTCCGGGGACTTCCTTGAGAAGATCCATTGCGATGTCAGTAGTGGTGGACTTTGAGACGACTCCGGGAGGAGCGACGAATACGATGTACATATTGCAGAGCCATTGAAATCGTGCCATGTCGATCCAGACTTTGCGGCGAAGCGCACCTGCAATGGCGGATACCCCGGCCCAGAAGTGCATTCGCTTCGGGGCTTCGGTGACGGAGGCGTATTTAACATAGGCGTCAATCCAGGAAGGAAATTCGCGGCTCATTTGCACAATCTCCAAAAAGATTCTGGAACACGCCCACCTAAATTATAGAACCAATAACTATCTCTATACCAAGCGTAATAAGCCCGCAGCGGCGAAGAACCCTTTCCCTCGCATTTATTAGCAGATTTACAGGTCCAGATACCATTCTGGTACACAAGTTTTGGTTTCATTTGCAGTGACCCCAAGATTTTTCAGAACAGTTAATTCCGGTTGGGATGATAAGAGGGTCTTCATACGGAATAACGATGCTGGATTCTTCCTTCATCCGACGGAGACACCACTCTTTTTTATGGGTTGGAAATTCACCTGCAAGGGAATCGTGAACTTGAAGAAGGACCTTGACCTCCGGGAGATTGTTATGGATGTTAAGCCAGGCGCGGTCGATGACATTTCCAACGGTGGATTGCGGAATCCACGCAAGCGCTTCCGGGAGAAGACCATCTACACGGTCGAAGTAGTAGCGACGGTAGCCAAAAGCATTCTGGACGTAATGACGAGTGCGAAGTTGGTGTTCAGTCCGTTCGTGCCAACGCTTGATGCCGGGGTAGGTTCCGAAGTAGATGCGTTGAAATCTTTCGGCTTGGGCGACGGTAACACCAGCTGCGATTGCCATTGTCCGAGGACCGCCACCATAGTTTGTCCCGTGGATAAAGGATTTTGCGAGCTGACGTTCGCGCTTGTAGATAGAGCGAAGGCGGTCGTATTCAGAGTGACCTTCGCAAAGCCAATCGAGATCGGGGAGCTCCTTTCCCGCGAGAGTGATTGCATTCAAGATGTGCATATCGACGCCCTTACGGAGGGCTTCCTTGAGTGCAACCTCCCCGGATTCCCATACGACAACTTGCATGTCGGCTCTGTCTAGGTCCATATCGAAGAATGTAAAACCCTCGTCTGGAATGAAGAGCTTGCGGACATTCGGAAGGGTGAGGCCATCTTCCTCTCCCCCCATCGGGACATTTTGGAGGTTGGTTCCGGAGCCGAATGCGTTCTTGGATGAGTTGAGACGATAGGTTTCTGTACCACAGATGTTGTAAGAGCAACGCATCCGATCATCTTTGTCAAGGGGAGCCATGACAAAGGTGGATAGGAATACTCCGAGAGAGCGATATTCTTGGATGGCGCGAATCAGTGGGATAGTGATCGGCTCTTTCTTCATGATCTTGGTCAGAGCTTCGTCATCGCAAGTGACGTGCGCGGGGATTCCCTTTTTTGCGCGCGACATGATGGGAGTTATTCCGAGGTCCGTGTAGAAGAGTTTCGTCATCTGCACGGGGGATGCGGGATTCAGCGGATGACCGAGAACATTTTTGAAAAACTCCTCACGCCTTTCGATTTCTTCTTGAAGCTCCATCGCGAATAGATTGCGTTCCTTCTTGTCAATTCGGACACCGATCTGCATAGCCTTGAGGACTGGCCAAAAGAACGCTTGCTGAAAACGGTCGACTTCCTCAAGTCCCATCTGAGAGATCGCAGCAAGTTCTTTAGCCCCCACTTCGTCGGTTCGTACACAGTCAACACAGTTATACGACCATAGCTGGTCTTCGCCCACATCCGCGGTCCAGGTTTTTCCATCATCTTTCCAGTAAACATAGTGATCGCAATACATTGAGGCCTGGAAATCCAGGCGTTTCGGAAGACCTGCCCACATGGTGTGGTGGGAGATCATGGTGTCTTGAGCTACGCGGGGGACAAAGTGCCAGTGGCGGTAGGTGTATTGAGCGTCGTAGAGAAGGTTCTGGCCGCGCACAAGGACGTTGGGGTGAGTGAGGACTTTGTAGATTAGGTAGACAAGGGCGGCCTCTTCTTCAGGCTCCCAATAGCCGAACTGATTTTCCACACACATGAAAGGGATACAGATAGCATCAGTGGGTGTCCAAGAGAATCCGGCACAAGCAATATGACCTGCGCGCGTTTCAAGGTCGAAGGTAATCCAGAGGGGACCGAGGTTGAGTTGGGCTAGGAGAGAGCGAAGGGTGATGTCGGTGAGTTGGTAACTTGGGCGAATCAGGAAATTCCAAGCAGGGAGGTTGGTGTAAGTCTTCGTGGAGGCTTCCCGAGCAGCGCGACGAAGATCATTAACCATGATTGCGCGGAGATCGTAAGCCCACTGGATTTGAACGGGATGGTAGGTTGGAATGATCTTGGTGCGAGAAGGGTCGCCGTCGATATTGAGTTGTGAGCCGTGCCACTTCATTACACCCCAGGCTCCGGTTAAAGCCCATAGGGGGGCATTGCCGAAGGTGATAATGATATTTGGCTGGACGAGTTCGATCTCCCGGAGCAGGCGTTCATAGCCATCAATGATCTGCCGGGTGACATATTTCCCTTTCCAGAGAATATGATTAAGGGTGATGTCTTTTTTCTTCTCCGCAATCCAGGAAGAAATGGAAGAGCCGGAAGGTCGGGCATTACAAAGGTTCGTAGTGTAGCACTCTGAGCGCATAATCCCAACTTCATGAAGCATCCGGTTGAGATTCTCTCCCGCCATTCCAAGGAACGCTTCTCCTTTGTATTCCTCTGCTTCCGTGAAGCACTCTCCGACGAGCATGATGCGGCTGCCTGGCTGGCCTGTTCCCATACGACTCATTTTAAAATTCCCTTTCCGTGTATCCACACGAATAATCTGCGCAGGATATAGCTCCTGGCGAAGCTGATGAATGTAAACCAGACTCCAATTTCGATTGATATACTGAGTTTGCTTGATACTCCATAGTATGGAAGGATTAACCAGTTCGCAAGAACGGAGATACAGAAGCCGAGGACTACGTTAAGGAATGCTTCTATGGCGGAGGCTCGTCGGCTCTGCGGCATCTCAATCCCACCCGTTTTGACGAAGCCACTTGATGACCTTGCGAAGAACCTTTGTGGTCGAGTCACTTTTTCGGATTAAGACTTCGATTGGAATGTAGGATTCGCGCGACTTAGTAACTGGCTCTGGTGTGATTACAAGTGGTTCCCCTTCTTGGTGAGGAAACGTACTTCTAAACGTTGTCATGTTATTTCCCTGCGCGAGAGAAGGCAATCAAGAGGTAGGGGTCAGTATCCGGCTGTGCGCGATACCACTTGACGTAACCCTTGTCCACATCCTTGATTGGGGTTCCCTTGTACTTTCCGAAGGCCATGTGCGTGGGGATGCGCGCAGACTCTGAAAGAGCATACAGATCATCGAGAGAATTTATCTGCATTTTTTCGACAATGTGTCGCAGGATCTGATGCGTCATAGCGACATCGTGGAGTGCGCTGTGTGCGTTCCGAACAACATCGCGGGAAAGTTCATTAATCCCGTGAATGAAGTAAAAGAGGGCGGTGAGACTGTGACTGTCGAGTTCGGGCCAGATCCGACGAGCCAGGGCGAGAGTGCAGATTCTCTTTCCGGGAGGCTTGCCGAGAGCAGCCCAGTCGAAATCTATATTGTGCCCGATCAGGTAGGTGGACTTGGGGAGATACGCCAGATCGAAGGGTTGGCAGTACGTCAGATCCGACGGGAGAATGTGGTGCGTAGCGATTGCCCCAAGGGTAATCGGCTTGGTTGGCTTGAAACGATCACAGTCAATATTTTCCACTCGTTCGAAGGAGACATCCGCGATCTCCACCCAGGCCATTTCAATGACCTCGGGGTCTTTGATGTCAGTAGTTTCCGTATCGACGATGATTGCGCCGAGAGTTTCTTGCGGGATCATAGCAGTCCTTTCAAAGTTGGTTCGGTTTCAAGAGATTGGATTCGCTGGAGGGCGAGGCCATAGTGTTGAGAGTTGACTTCAATTCCAGTGACTTCACACTTTAGTTCATGCCCGGCCGGGAAGATAGAGCCAGAGCCGCAGAAGGGATCGAGAACTTTATCTCCAGGACGATACGAGCGAGAGAGAAGATCGATTAGGAGAGCGACGGGTTTCTGCGCTTGGTGTCCGAGGTTGTCATCGGTAGGATATGTGAGGACATCTCCGAAGAGTTTATTCACCTTGCGATCACCTTTGACGGCGTAGAAAATGATCTCGTATTTACGCTGCGGTCCTTGCTCCGGCCACGGTGCGCGGAAGGCGGTTGGCTTGAACCAGACGAGCGGAGTGCGGAAAACTCTCCAGCCCTCGTTAGTAAATATTGACTTGATTGTGGGGAACAAATCAATGTCACAGAACGCGTATAGATGGGCGTTCTCTTTCGTAACACGATACCCCTCTTTTGCTAACAGCATATAGCATTCGAGCGCGAAGTCAGCGGAATCGTTATAAGCATGCTCTGTGTATTCCCCGGCTTTGCCCGAGTTCCCAAAGGCATCTGCGTTCATACCGTAGGGTGGGTCAGTTAGGATGATGTCGAAAGTTTCCGCAGGAGCGTTTACTAGCCAGTCGAAGGAATCCGCATTGAATACCTTGTGGACGTTGTGAGTAAAGGTGGCCCCAACAGAGACTGCAAGAGCTTGATTGCGTTCAGCAACTTCCTTCCGCTTGAGAATTGTGAAGGCTTCTTTAACTGATTTCGCAGCGGAGATGTCAGGGTCGTTCAAGTGACGGGAAAGGATCAGTTCCTTCCGCGTGTTATCTTGGTTCGATCCGGCGCGAGAGCCGCGAACTTCTTCTGAAATATCTGCCACGGTTGGGGGAGCGACCCCGGCTGCTCCCGCTTGCATTGTGCGGAACTCCATCAGCTTTGCGACCGCCGCAGCGCGCTCAACCCAGGTGAGATCGGACCGGCGAATGTTTTCTTCGAGTTCAACTTCCGCGGCTTCGAGTGGAGAGAGGTCTCCGAGGAAGGTGTAAGGGACGAGGCCGGGAATAACTTCTTCATTGTCGTAGGAAAAAGTTCCGCCAAGTTCGTACAAATCCTTGATAGCCCGAAGACGACGTTCCCCCGCAACGAGGTAGTAGTGATCGCCTTCTATACGCAGGACGGGGGCATGGATCAGCCCGTTGTTCTGGATACTTTCTTGGAGCTCGTTCAGTTCGGCCTGATTGAATTCCTTTCGCTGGCGGTTCTCAGCAATCTTGATTGAGTTGATTGCGATAAAGCGTTTCATTCAAATTTCCTTAAAGAAAAAGGGGGCCGAAACCCCCTGGATGATGCGGTTGGGTTATGCAGCAACGACCCCCGTGACGCGCTCGATAGGCTGACCTTCCCACATATCGTGAGCGATCTTGACAAGAATGACCTTGCCTTCCATCTTGCGAGCAGAGAACACGTCGCCCGGCTTGTTCATATCCGTAGCTTCACGGTATGCGCGGAGGCGGCGATTCTTGCCAGGGCCGTTGTCGATGGTGCCGTTTTCAGTTAGGTCCAGCATGATCGAGTCTTTGAGATTCAAGGTCGACTGGTCCATCCCGAGTTCAGCTTGCACGGCGGCCGGAACGTCGATCGTCAGCGGGATGTCCCAGGCGATGCCGGACTTGCTGGTGTCAGCACGACCTTGCCAGGCACGAGCGGTGACAGCTCCGATGATCGCGGTGTAGTCGCCAACGGGAAGAGGCTTGCGCTTTTCGGTCGGATCGGTGAGGGTAGCGTCGAGGAAGGCTTCGGGATTGAATGCAGATACGTCAAAAGACATGATGTTGCTCCTTGGTTTGTGTTGCGGTTTGATGAAAGTTTACTCGGGTAGAAGGACCCTTGGCCTTTATGACTTGTTGCCGGTTTTCCGGATAACCCACTTGTCCATGATCTGCGCGAAGTCGGGTTTGATCTTGGAGGAAATCGGAAGGGAACGGGTTTTCACGTCGACGTTTCCCGCGGCAGTGTCCCAATACCAGTTCGCGCCCTCCCGGACTGCATAGATTACATCGGAGAATAGCTGCGGGATGTCATTCGCCATTGCCTTCCCGATGGCCTTTGTCATGAGCTTGATGCCGCCGGTGATTTCATCTGTCTGGCGATCAACGTGCGCTGTGATGACGAAGGTGGAGGCGATGCCCTGAGTGCAGAGACGAAGGAAATTCATCAGGTTGTTCTGACTGACTCCGTAGTCGGCGGGGGCTGCAGTTGGCTTGTTCCCGATGACCATCTTCATTGCAGCGTTCCCAAGTTCAGAGAGGGAGTCGATTGCGAAGATCTTGTCGGAACCCCAGGAATCGACGGGACCAAACTTTTCTCCGGTGCGATCGTCAGGGAAGTTGGAGCATGCCGCGAGGATCTTGTAGAAAGCGTTGTTCGCGCTCCGCCCCCCGTCCTGCATTTTCGTGAGGGCTTCATAAGAGAGCTTGCCAACTTTGTCCGCGCCGTCGAGGAGAGAGGCGAGGGTCAGACTCTTCGTCATTGCGACGTGCCAGTGAAGGTTGGCGGGAACTTCCTTCCCGTGATCGCGCCAGTATCCGAGAAGGGACTCCAGGCCGTTTTCGGTGAATAGGACGAAAACAGGGAGAGCTGGTTTCTGAGCTGCCGCCCAATCTACGAGGGTTCCTAGGGCGTGGGTCTTGCCGGTTCCGGAAGGGCCTTCGAGAAGGATCTTCGGTCCCATGAGGGTAGTGGCTTGGGTGGTGTCAGTCATGATAGTTTTCCAGAAGTGCGAGGAGTTCGCGAGTTAGAAGTTTGTGGCTTGTGTGTTCGAGCGGCTGTCCGGTCAGGAATGTCCCATCACCATGCTTAACGCATCGACGAGTTTCCACCACCCAGGAGTTTTTCGGTATGGGGGAGTACGAGAAGTGATGCTGATAGATTGCACGGCCCCAGACCTCTCCACACACGGGACAGAAATAAGCGGTGTGGGGCCAGTAGGCGGAGACGGAAACCCCTGGGGTAGGGGAATATCCGCAGCAATAAACTTCTCGCTCACCGACGGGGCGGGAACCTTCCAGGTAAAGGACAGTTGAGTTTCCAGAAGAAGCGTCCACACGTTAGATCCCCACAGGAGTTTCTTTACGATTAACCGGGTCCCAGATGCGGCGGGTGAAGGAACCTTCCAGCCAGGGCGTCGGATCTTTGCTCAGGCAGACCTGACGGAATTCGCACCCGCCATATTCTGTGCAAGCGTGATCGAGGGAATAATCGAAGATGCCGGATTCCCATTGCTGCTTGAGGCGGCGAACGTCGCGGAGAAGTTGCTCATACCAGCGCTCGATCATCCAGGCGGGGCGGTATGTGATCGCCTGCATGGTGTCGTATTTGGTCTTGAGGATGGAGACTCCCCGGACAAGAAAGCCCTGGAGGGGGAAGCCTGCGCGCTCAGCACCCCAACAGTAACCAGTGAATTGTGAGCGGAGATCCCACTGCTTCGGCCAGGATGCGCCGAGGGAGGAAGTGGTTTTATCGTCCTCCCCGAAGCGGCCGCCAGCGTAGTCGCAAATCATGTCCATGCGACCCACGTAAAGGATTGGATCTCCCGTCTCCGGATGCACTTCATCAATCGGCTCTGCGAAAGAGAATTCAATCCCTCGCTTACCGCCGGGGAGAGTGACGGGGATGGCATTATCAGACTCCATCGGGTAGCGCTCGAAGTAGAACTCGAAAGCTCCCATCATGCGGGGAAGGGACTTGGCGGAATCCTCCGGGCACTCGAAGTCACCGTAAAATTTCATCAGAGCACCTAGGCCAATTTCGATGGCTTCGCTTGAAGGTTTTCCGTCGAGATAGAACGCTTCCCGTGCGGCCTCCAGACCCGCAGCGTAAGCACCCCCGGCGTGAAGGTGGACGGAAGGGGTTTTCGGCTTGTAGTGATCGAGGTAAGCGAGTTGCATCTTACGGGGGCACGAGCGAAAGGATGCGATGATGGTGGAGTCGAGAACCCTAGGGAAGGGAGGGCGAATGTAGGACATTAGACTTGATCCACCGGGTTAGATTTAAGGTCGAGGCGACTTCCGTTACAGCCGAAGAGGACAATGGTGCAATCAACACCTTTGTAATCTGTAACAATGATGCGACGAACAGCGACATTCAGGGTTTGGAGAGTGGTGTACTCTTCCCGAACGGACTTGACGTTATGAATGCTAAGTTGGTGTGCCATTACAGTTCTCCAAGTTCAGCCAACAGGTCATCGGCAGAGGGTATTTCGCGAACCGCCTTTGCACGACGGGATTTGTCGGAAGCGACGGCAGCGGAGCGACGGTCGCCGCGAAGAGCTTCGATGGCTTCCCGGAGATCTTCCTGGGAAAGGGTGCCGTCGATGGCCGCTTGACGCCAGACGGAAATTTTTGCGTTGAGTTCAGGGGAAGTCATGCTGCATTTGCTCCTTGAAGGTGGGCGATAACTGCGCGAAGGGTTTCAGGGGTTCCGGTGATGAGATATTGACCGATGGTTGCTGAAGGGATGTAGGGTGCTACGTCGATGGTGCGCTTGCTGAAAAAGTCCCTGATCGAATCGCAAATGAAGGATTGATAAGCTCCCTGGGGAACTCGACCCTCGGCTTCTGACCAGAGGAACAGGTCAAGGCGAGCTGCGAGATCCGCAGGGATGGTCGTATGCAGGTGCTTGTTCGGGGTGATGGAAGGTTTACGCGGCATCGGGAAGCCTCGTGAGAAGAAGTTGGTCACGAATGTCTTGAGCTTGCTTGGCCTTGGGAAGGTGACCTTCCACGAAATCGGCAGTGTTGAAGTCGAAGCGACCGCCGGCCAGGATGTAGGGAATAGCGCGCTCCGCTGTCCAAGGGCGTGTTGCCCACAGCCGGAATTCGCGAACCTTCCCCTTCGGCAAGAGTTCCTCGCCAATCAAGCCTGTTTCGTAGTGATCGCGGGAAGGTGCGGGGGATGCAGTAAGTGGATTCATGTTGAGCCTCCAAGAAAATAGTACGGTTGGAATTGACCGTATGTGTTCATATTACCACCAAATAACGTGTTCGTCCAGACAGTTATGGTGGGGTGGCCGGCGCTGATCTCCGGCTTATATCGGTTACTTCAAGCCCCGCTGGAACGGTTAGAGCACTTAATACTAGACTTCCAGATCTGTGCGCATCAGCCTGCGCATTCACCCCATTGATCTTACTTCGAGTTGAACGCCGGGTTTGTCTGGGCTACGGCAGCGGCTTCGTCAGCCGGTGCGCACAGTCCCTTCTTGCGGGCGATCTTGGCCCACTTGGCATCTTCCTCGCAGGCGTACTCCTGCACAACCTCCATCGTGAGGCGAGCCTTGTCCTCTTGTCCGAGTGCCTTGTGCGCTTGGGAGTTCAGCCGGCCCTCGCACATCATGCGAAGCGTAGCCGCAGACACGCTGCCGCCGAAACCTGGAAGAACAAGCGACGCGCCAACTGCACCATCGCAAGAGTTGCTCGTGCTGATGTAGCTGTTGCCCATTGCCGGGGTATTGTTCGGCACACCGCTGTAGTCGTGCTGTACGAAGGAGGTAGACGTACCATTTGATCCGGTCGAACCGGCGGGAGAGGTGAAGTTGAAGCTCATGGCGCCAACCGACGCGACGGCGGTACCGCCTGCCGCACTGCCGCCTGCCCCGCCTTGACCGCCAGAGGCGCTGGATGTGCCGCCGGTAGCGCCACTGATCGAAGCCGCGCCAGCGACCGCGCCTGCTGCCGAAAACGCCCCGGAGGCACTGGAAGAGTTGGCAGTGCTGCCGCCGTTCTTCGGCCCGTTATTGTTTCCATGGTTGCCGTGATGGTCCTTGCCGGTGGCGAACACTTGGCCGGCGATCATTGAAAGTGCAACTGCGATGATGAGTGTTTTCATTTCTTGGTCCTTGTGTTGAAAAGTGCCGCGTTTGTAGCCTGGTGACAGCATATGCGGCGGTTTTGCTGTCTACTTATAGTTGGGCGTCAAAATCCGCCACGGTTCGAGCGCAATGAAAAATCCGTGGCAGGTGATCTTGGTCAGCCCGGTATCGTCCGGGTGTGGGTCAAAGACAAACTCGCCGTCCTTGGCAACGCAGGC
>Ga0116189_1001731_pt1 | contig 16756 bp, 14 predicted proteins | sample AD_JPNTR3_MetaG_FD_89895 | JGI IMG/M metagenome (GOLD analysis project Ga0116189, IMG submission 89895) | Active sludge microbial communities of municipal wastewater-treating anaerobic digesters from Japan - AD_JPNTR3_MetaG | ecosystem: Engineered > Bioreactor > Anaerobic > Digestate | place... | reverse complement strand
TTTTGGCAGAACCGGCGGAGGAAAACCACTTTTTCACTTTCAGGCACGCCCGTCAGAGACGCATCCCCTTTGTTTTCAAGGACTTAGATATAATTGCCCCCGATTTTTTGGGGAAAGTCCTTTCAACGTTCAACGTTCGGCGTTCACGACTCTTTTCGGCGGGGTGCCCCAAGCCGTGTTCGGTGCTGGCCCCATCTGCAACTCCAGCGTGCCGCCTGCAACGACTTCCTGTTGCGTGATCCATGCGCGTTCGAACGGCTTGCCGTTGAGCTTCGCAGACTGGATGTACAGGTTGTCGGGAGCGTTGTTCTTTGCGACAACGGTGAACGTGCCGCCCGCGTAATAGGCGGGATCGAGACGGATACTTACCTTCGAAAAAACCGGGCTGGTGATGAGGTAGATGTTGTCGCCGGGGCAGACGGGATGGAGCCCCATAGCGGCCAGCACGTACCAAGCGGACATCTGGCCGACATCCTCGTTGCCGCAGAGCCCGCGCACGCCAGTACCGTAAGCCTTCTTGCAGATCGTGCGCGTCCACTTCTGGGTCAGCCAGGGGCGTCCGACGTAGTTGAAGAGAAACGCCACATGGTGGCAGGGCTCGTTCGGGTGGTTGTAATAGTCGTTCCAAAGGAAATCTTCCGGTGTCTTGTCGAAGAACGCGGTCAACTCCTGAATGAAAAAGTCTTTGCCCATCAAATCGACGAGCCCGTACACGTCATGCGGTACGAACCACCCTTGCTGGTAGGGGTTGCTCTCTACGCAGCCCTGCCCGTGCCGGGTCTTGCCCTCCCACTTCGTCCATGCGCCGGTTTTATCGCGCGCGCGCATCCACTTCACTTCGGGGCACCAGAGATTGGTGTAGGCCATCGAGCGCCGGTAGTACTCGGCGGCGTCCGTCTCCTTCTTCAGACTCTCGGCGAAGCGGCCCATGCACCAGTCGGAGTAGGCGTACTCCAAGGTCATCGAGAGGCTGTTCGGCGTGAAACCAGCGGGACCGTTCCCGAACCTCTCGACCGTATTCTTGCACTGGCGGTAAGCCTCTTCGACGTCATACTTGCGGATGCCCTTCTCGTAGGCATCGACGATGACCGAGACGGCGGGGTTGCCGATCATGCAGCCCGAATAAGCGTTGAGCAGTTCCCACCGCTCAAGGTAATTGCGGCCGCTGAGCTGCGCGAGTTGCACCAGCGAGTTGACCTCGTCATTCACCACATCCGGACGGATGAGGGTCAGCAGCGGGAACTGACTGCGGAAGACATCCCAACCGCTGAAGATCGTGCGGTAGACAAAGCCTTGCGCGCGATGCGGCTTGCCGTCCGCGCCCATATAGTTTCCGTCGATGTCAGAGACGCTGCGCGGATCGATCATGCAGTGGTAGAGCGCGGTCGCGAAGATCTCGCGGTCGTCATCGGTGCCGCCTTCGCAGTTGACGCCCTGGAGGGCATCGGCCCACAGACCGCGCGAGTGCGCCCGCACACCGTCGAAGTCGAATTCGGGAATGTCGTGTGCGAGGTTGGCGCGCGCGCCTTCCACGCTGACGTAGGAGAAGCCCGCGCGCACCAGCACCGAATCGTCCTGCGCCGTAGTGAACTCGGCGAAGAAGCCGGTGTTCGTGCCTTCGTAGGCACGCAGACCCTCGAATACGCGGTCTTTATCCCATACGCCGAAGGTTTGGAACGGCTTGCTGAACACGGCGCAGAAATGCTGCGTGTAGTTGACGCGCCCGGCGCCGCGCCCCCAGCCGCCATCTTTGTCGGAACAGACCATGAAACCCTCGATGGTGCGGTCATCGACCACGCGCACCACTTGGCGACTGTGGGAGAGCCAGCGCTCTTTCTGACCGATGCGGCGACCGAGGTCGATCTGGATACGTGATGTCTGAGACTGCGGGAAGGTAAAGCGGATGATACCGGCGCGCGGCGCGGCCGTGAGTTCTGCAGTAATCCCGTAACGCAACAGGTCCACGCGATAGTAAGCGGCCGAAGCCTGTTCGCGGTCATGGCTGTAAGGCGATTTCGCCTGGTCACGATCGAACTGGCGCGGACCGGTGGTGGGCATCACCTGAAAGTTGCCGAGGTCGCCGTACCAGCCGATACCGCTCATGTGCGTGAAACTGAACCCCTCGATGGTCTCGTGGTGATGCGAATAACCAGGGCCGTTATCGCCGCCCGTGATGGTGTCCGGGCTGAGTTGGATCATGCCGAAAGGCGTGGCCGCGCCGGGGAACGTTTTGCCTAGGCCGTGCCCGCCGTAACCGCTCAGCGTGATCGCGCCGATCATAGGGTTAATGCAGTCGACGAGCTGTTTTTCAGCGGCCCAGCCCGCGCCGCGAAACGCGAAGCATAGAGCCAGTAGAACGCCTGTTTTTTTCAGAGCCATAGCAAGATTTCCTCAGGAGCAAGTGTCGGGTGATACACGACACCGTTACGTGTGGGAAGGATGGCATAAAAACGCCCAACGCTCAACACACTTAATCCCATCCCCTAGTGGCATGGGCGTCCCGCCCATGAAACACGGGCAAGATGCCCGTGCCACGCCTCTGTACTAAAAAAACCGAGCCGTGCCCTCTAAAACCCTTTGCGTTCTATACGTTCTTTGCGGCTTTTCCCGTAGCCACGTCTTTTCGTGTTGCCTTACACGCGATTACCCTTGCCCCACTTTTCTCATATCCGGCTTGATGCAACTGTGCTATAAATAGTGGCACCTTTGGAACAAATGATGGATGCTGAACGAATGAGTGATACTTTGCAGGAGGATATCCTGAGGCTGAAGCGTGAGCGTTCAGCCGTTATCTTGGCGCACAACTATCAGCCTGGGGAGGTGCAGGACATCGCCGACTTTACGGGCGACTCGTTGGAACTGGCCCGCAAAGCGACCGACATTCAGGCGGATGTCATCGTCTTTTGCGGCGTCCATTTCATGGCCGAGACCGCCGCGATCCTCAATCCCGACAAGACGGTGCTGCTGCCGGCCGCGGATGCCGGCTGCCCGATGGCCGACATGATCACCGGCGAGCAGTTGCGCACCCTCAAGGCGCAGCATCCCGACGCTAAGGTCATCTGCTATGTCAACAGCACGGCCGAGGTCAAAGCCGAAAGCGACTGCTGCGTGACCTTTGCCAACTCGGTGCAGGTCGTGAGCAACTATGCGCCTGACCAACCGATCATCTTCGTGCCGGACCGCCATCTCGGCACCAACACCGCCGGACAACTCGGACGCGAGTTCATCTTGTGGCCGGGTTGCTGTCCGATACACGCCCGCCTGACGGCATCCATGATCCGCGATGCCCGCGCCCGGCACCCTGGAGCTCCGGTGCTGATCCACCCCGAATGCCCCAAGCCGGCATGCGACGCCGCTGACGCCGTGCTCTCGACCGGCGGCATGTGCCGCTATGTCCAGACCCGCAGTGAAACCGAGTTCATCATCGGTACCGAGATCGGCATCCTGCACCGCCTCCGCAAAGAGAATCCCGAAAAAACGTTCCACCCCTTGATCGAGCAGGCAATCTGCCCAGACATGAAAAGAATCACGTTGGAAAAAGTCTTGCTGAGTCTCCGCGACATGAGCACCGTCATCACGGTCCCCGAACCCACTGCCAGCAAGGCCCGGCGCGCGATTGAAACGATGTTGGCCGCACACTAAAACACGACAAAAGGGAATGGTTCCTATGAGCACGACAGCACCCCGTTCACACACTTGGCGTTTCTTCCGCACCTGCGGACTCGACCAGGCACTCCTGACAACAGGCAGTGACATCGAGAATCTCGCCACGCTGGATCAGAAACTGTGGACCGCCCTGAGTTGTCCCACGCGCGGCCTTAGGTTCGACGCCGAGACGCTGGCACTGCTGGACACCGACAACGACGGCCGCATCCGCGTGCCCGAGCTACTCGACGCCATCGATTGGCTCGCCGTGCGTCTGGCCTCGTTCGACTCCCTGCTTGACGGCTCCGACACGGTCAAGCTCGACACCATTTCGACCACCACGCCCGAAGGCAAGGCGCTGCTCGTCAATGCCAAACGCATCCTCTCTAACCTTGGCAAGCGTAAGTCAGATACCATCTGTCTGGCGGACGTTACCGACACCGCCAAAATTTTCGCTGGCACTCGCTTCAACGGCGACGGCATCGTGCCAGCCGAAGCCTCCGACGACCCGGCGATCCAGCAGACGATCACAGATATCATCACCCTGTTCGGTGCCGAGACCGACCGTAGCGGTAAGCCGGGCGTAAACCAGGCCAAGACCGACGCCTTCTTCGAGGCGGTCGCTGCGCGCCTGCAATGGGAAGCGGCAGCCAAGGCCGATCCCGCCATTCTGCCGCTCGGCAAAAAGACCGCAGCGGCAGCGGCCGCCACCGCCGCCGTGCGCGTCAAAATCGATGACTATTTCACGCGTTGCCGCATGGCTGCCTTTGACCCGCGCGCCGCGCAGGCGCTCAGTCGCACCGATGCCGATCTGGCCGCATTGGCCGACCAAGAGTTGAGTGACACGCTACCGGCAATCGCCGCTTTCCCGCTCTCCAAAATCGAGGCGGGCCGCGACCTGCCGCTGCTCAGCGAAGCCAACCCCTACTGGGCCGACGCGCTGGCGGCGTTTCATGCCACGGCCGTCAAACCGCTACTGAAGAAAAGCGTGACCGCGCTTTCTGCCGCGCAGTGGCAAACCATCAAAACCAAACTGGCCCCTTACGACGCCTGGCTGGCCGCGGAGACCGGCAAGGAGGTGGCCGCGCTATCCGCCGACCGGCTGGAAGCCTGTGCCGACGACAAAGTCAAGGCTGCCATCACCGAGTTGATCGCCAAAGATCTGGAGTTGGAAGCCGAAAACGCGCAGATCACCGAGGTAGAGCGCTTGATCCGCTATCACGCCAATCTGATGACCCTGCTGAACAACTACGTCAACATGGGACGGCTCTACGACCCTAACGCCACGGCGATTTTCCAAGTCGGGACGCTCTACATGGACGCGCGTGCCGCTGACCTCTGCTTCCATGTCGATAGCGTCGACGCGCACGCGACGCTGGCGGCAGCCAGCAAGTGCTGCCTCGCCTATTGCACGCTCACCCGTTCTGCCACCAAGGAGACGCGCACCATTTGTGCCGCCTTTACAGCCGGTTTTGCGCAGACACTGTGGGTGGGCCGCAACGGCATCTTCTACGATCTCGACGGCAAGGACTGGGATGCGACGATCGTCAAGATCGTGGACAACGCGATCTCTTTGAAGGAAGCATTCTGGGAGCCGTGGCGCAAGATCGCAGCCATGATCTCCACGCAGATCAACAAGCTCCTCGCCTCCAAGCAGGATGCCGCGCTGGCCGCAGCCTCCAAGCAGGTCGACTCGGCAAGCGCCGCTGCGGTGGCACCGGCATCCACCGCCGCGCCTGAAGCACCCAAGAAAATGGATGGCGCGGCGCTGGCCTCCTCGGTCGCGGCGCTCGGCATCGCGATCGGCTTAATCGGTTCGGCTGTAGGTGGCTTGGTCAGCGTGCTGGCCGGACTGCCGCTCTGGAAGACGCTGGTCGGCGTGGCCGCAGTCATTCTGATCGTCTCCGGACCGTCGATGATTCTCACATGGTTCAAGCTACGCGCGCGCGATCTGGCACCGATCCTCAACGCCTGTGGATGGGCGGTCAACCGCCGCCTGCGCTTCTCGCTCAAACTGGGGCGTCTCTTCACGAGCGAGGCCACGCTACCGGAGAATGCCACGCGCGAACTCAAGGATCCGTATGCGGACGACACCTCAACGCGCAATACCGTGATCACGCTGCTGGTGCTCGCAGCGATTGTCGGCGCGCTCTGGATGGCCGGTGTGCTGGACAACGCGATGCCCGATTGTCTCAAACGCAAACAGCCTGCCTGTGCAGATCCAGCGACTATCGAGGCACCTGCCACACCGGCCGCCGCACCTGACGCCGCACCGGCCGCCGCACCCGCCGCCACACCATGATCCCAACCGTCGATCAACTGAAACAACGCTGTTACCGTTACGGGCCGGCCGTCGTGCTGTCGCTGCTGATCCCGATGATGTCGTTGCTGCCCGCCCGCTTCTTTTCCCGTTTTAGCAACTCGTCGTCCATCCCCCATGTGGACAAATGGATACACGCGCTGATATATGCCGCCCTGAGCCTGGCGCTGTATCATGCACTCTCTCCCGAAGCGCGCAAACGCCCCGGGCCACCACTGGTGGCCGCTGCGGCCGCCTCGCTTTACGGAGCGCTGATGGAGCTCGCTCAAGGATTTTTTACGCGCTCGCGGGGACAGGATCCCATGGACGCGCTTGCCAACGCTGTGGGCGCCTTCGGTGTGATCCTCGTCATCATGTTGGGCACGCGTATACGCCGTTCAAACCATGAGTGACCCTGACACAGATCTCTTTGCCGATAGTGATATCGACGAAGGCACCGCAGCGGAAAGCGCTGCCGCGCAACACCGGCAGCCGCTGGCGGCGCGCATGCGCCCTACCGCGCTCGAAGACGTGCTCGGCCAGGACCACATCCTCGGCCCCGGCAAGCTGTTGCGCCGCGTCATCGAGGCCGACCGGCTTACCAACCTAATCTTTTACGGACCTCCGGGTTGCGGCAAGACCACGCTTGCCGAGGTCATCGCGCGGGTCACCCGCCGCCGCTTTGAACGCACTTCCGGCGTGCTCTCCAATGTCGCCGGACTGCGCACAGTGTGCGAGACCGCCCGGCTGTTCAAGGACGGCCCCGGCACCGTGCTGTTCGTGGATGAAATCCACCGCTTCAACAAATCGCAACAGGACGTGCTGCTACCCTATGTGGAGAACGGCACCGTCACGCTAATCGGCGCGACCACCCATAACCCCAATGTCTTCATCAACAGTCCGCTGACATCGCGCTCGCTGGTCTTCGAACTGCGGCCGTTGAACGAAGAGGCGATCACCGCGCTGATTCAGCGTGCGCTCACCGACACCGCGCAGGGGTTGGGCCACCTGCAGATCGATCTTGCGCCGGCCGCCATGACCTTTCTGGCGACCATCTGCGACGGTGACGCACGACGCGCACTGACTGCACTCGAGGTGGCCGCACTCTCCACGCCGCCCGACGCCGACGGCGTGATCCGGCTGACGCACAGTGTGGTCGAAGAGTGCGTCCAACGCAAGATGGTGCTCTACGACAGAGATGAAGACGGACACTACGACACGATTTCCGCTTTCATCAAATCGGTGCGCGGCTCCGATCCGCACGCGGCGGTCTACTGGCTCGCCAAGATGCTCGAAGCCGGCGAAGACCCGCGCTTCATCGCGCGCCGCTTGATCATCCTTGCCTCCGAAGACATCGGCAACGCCGATCCGCGCGGGCTCACGGTCGCCGTGGCTGCGATGCAGGCGGTCGAGTTCATCGGCATGCCCGAGGCGCGCATCTCCCTGGCGCAAGCCACCACCTACCTCGCCACCGCGCCCAAGAGCAACGCCTCCTACCTGGCCGTGGAAGAAGCGCTCAAGGATGTGCGTTCCGGCCGAATGCTGGCTGTGCCGGAGCATCTCAAAAACCTGCATGTTAAGGCGATCGGCCGCGACGAACCTGATGAGCCTTACAAATACCCGCATGATTACGACCAGCACACCGTCCGGCAGGACTATCTTCCGGTCGACAGGCACTATTACCGGCCTACCACCCAAGGTTATGAAGAGACCATCGGCAAACGTATGGCGCATGTCGAGGTTCTGAAGCGCAAGCCTATGCAAGATCCATGACACCCGTCTTTACAATCACGCAAACGAGGTTCTTGCAAGACCCCTTGCTTACAGGTGTGGCACGGGCATCTTGCCCGTGTTTCATGGGCGGGACGCCCATGCCACGAGAGATTTTGCAAGAGCCGCAAACCTGAAAGGAAGCATCATCATGAAGAGCACACTGAAAATCCCCGGCTTCGTCGATCTCCAAGTCAATGGTTTCGTTGGCGTGGACTTCAGCAGCGAAGCCCTCACCGAAGAAGGCTTCATCCATGCCGCACGCACATTGCTGGAGCGCGGCACTGCGGCGTTTCTGCCGACTCTGATCACCAACCACGAAGCACTGCTGCGCCGCAATCTCACGATCATCGTGCGCGCGCTCAAAAAAGATGCCATGCTCGACCGCCACATTCTGGGCTTCCACCTCGAAGGCCCGTTCATCTCGGCGGAACCCGGCGCAGTCGGCGCACATAATCCGGCGGCCGTGCTCGCGCCCTCATGCGAAGCCTTCGACAAGCTACGGGAGTGGGCAGACGGAAGGCTGCGCCTGCTGACGATTGCGGCGGAAGCGCCGGGTGCCGATCAGCTCGCGCGTCACGCCGTCGCCTGCGGCGTGGCGGTTTCATGCGGCCATCACTTGGCCGGTCCCGACGACGTGGCACGACTCGCCGAGGCTGGTGCCACCGCGCTCACACACCTTGGCAACGGCATGCCCAATCAGGTACACCGGCACAACAATCCCCTGCTCGCCGGACTCGCCGAAGAACGGCTCAAGATCCTCTTCATTCCGGATGGCCACCACCTGCCCCGCCATGTGCTCAAAGTGTTCGCACGCGCGGCCGGGGTGGAACGGTTGATCGCGACAACCGATGCCGCGTCTGCGGCAGGTCTGCCGCCGGGGCGCTACGACGTGCTGGGCAACCATGCCGTGCTCGAGCCGGATGGACGCCTCCACAATCCCGAAAAGCAATGCCTGGTAGGCTCTTCAGCCACCATGGTTGAGTGCATGAACGTGCTGCACGCCCTCGGCTGCTTTTCACTGGACGACCTGCTGCGCATCGGATTCTACAATCCCCTCCAGTTGATCGGCACCGATCCGGCCGAAATTCCATCGTGCAAACACGGCATCACCTTTGCGCCGGACGCCGGCTTCGCGCTGTCTTGACGCACACAACCGCAATGCGCTAAAATCTGTACCGAATTTAGGACTAAAAGGAGCACCGAAATGCTTACCATCCCTGCACAAGAGGTCAAGCGGCGCGGAATTAGCGCTGTGAATGACCAACTGCAAAACGGCCCCGTCTGGATCATCAGCAACAATCAGCCCAAGTATGTGGTGATGGACAGCGAGATGTTTCAGGCAATGGAAGATGAGCTGTCGGCACTGCGAGTCGCGCTTTCCGAAGCCGATATCCGCGCGGGACGCTACACACGCGGTTCAGCCGATCAACTGATGGCGGAACTGGACGAGGACTGAACTCCGTATGCGGCGTTTCTCTCTCGTCTGGTCCTCGTGCTTCAAGCGAACTGCGAAGCTTTTTCTCCGGCAACATCCGGATTTGCGCGATGTCCTGAGCGATGTCCTGCACAAACTGGAATGCGATCCCCATGATCCTGCGCTTCGGCTTCATGCGTTGCGCGGCAAGCTCGAAGGCAAACAGGCCGTGAGCTTGACCTATTCCTATCGCTTAGTGGTGACGGTCGAAACCACTGAAAGCGAAATCATTCTTCACGACATCGGTTCCCACGACAAGGTTTACAAATAACCAAGAGGGTCTTGCAAAAAACCTTACTTGCAGGTGTGGCACGGGCATCTTGCCCGTGTTTTCATGGGCGGGACGCCTATGCCACGAGGGGTTTTGCAAGAGCCTCAACCGAGGAAAAGAGGAAACAGCAGATGAAACTCATGGTGATCTCCGACGTGCACGGGCACACCAAACAGGTTGGTGCGTTGCACGAGGCCTGCGCCGGGGTTGACGCACTGATCATGTGCGGCGACTTCACCACCTTCGGTTCGCACGACCAGATCCAACGTGTCGCGGATGCGCTGCGCGTTCCCGACCTGCCCTGTTACTTTGTGATCGGCAACTGCGACTGTATGGAGCTTGATGGCGCGCTGAATGGCTGGACCAATCTGCACGCGCGTTGCGTGACACTTGGCGAATGGACGCTGACCGGCCTCGGCGGGGCACTGCCCTGCCCCTCGCCGACGCCCACCGAGTTTCCGGAATCGGAGTACGACGTGCATCTCAAGCGTCTGTACCAGGCATGTGCGACGGATGCGTCGCGGACCATTCTGGTCGTCCACCAGCCTCCTTACGGCACCTCGACCGATATGCTGTACGACGGCACGCATGTCGGCTCGCATGCACTGCGCGCTTTTATCGACCGCTACCAGCCTGCCTGCTGCCTCTCGGGCCACATCCACGAAGCCGCATCGCGCAGTCACTGCGGCTCTACACTCGTCGTCAACCCCGGCCCCTTTGCCAAGGGCATGTTTGCGCTTGTCGAGTTATGACGATCAAGAAAGATGACAAATGAAAAAGCTCGTTAGTATCGTTCTGGTTTCGCTTGCGGCTCCGCTGCTAAGGGCCGAGTTCTCAGCCGGTTTCGCGCGGCTGGACATCACGCCGCCCCTCGGGCTTCCAATGCCCGGACACTTCCACAAGCGTATCGCCGACGGTGTTCTCGATCCGTTGTGCGTGGAGTGCATCGCCGTCTCAGACGGCACGAATGACGCATTGATCTATTCCGTGGACGACCTCCAACTCCCCGGCCCGTTCTTCGAAAAGGCGTTTCCCGCCATCACGGCGGCGACGGGCGTGCCGCGCGACCGTATCTACGTTCATTCCACGCACACGCATACCGGCGTCTCCTCCATGCTGGGAGAAAAGGTTGCGCCGGAGAATCAACCCATCGTCGCCCATACCGAACTGCGCATCACTAAACTCGCCGATGCCGGGCGTGCCGCGCTCTCCAACCGCGCGCCGGCGACGATCGCCATCGGCCAGACCGAATGCAAAGGCATTTCCTTCATCCGGCGCTATCGCATGAAGGACGGTTCCGTGCGCACAAATCCGGGCCAGACGAACCCCGATGTCGCGGCGGCGCTCGGCACACCGGACGAGTCGCTTCGCGTCGTCCGCTTCAAGCGGAAAGGCGCACCGGACATCGCCATTGTCAACTTCGGCACGCACCCCGACTCGATCGGCGGCACGAAGTACTCCGCCGACTGGCCGGGTGTCGTGCGCCAGACGTTCGAGAACGCGATCGGTGGCGGCGTGAAGTGCCTCTTCCTCAACGGTGCGCAGGGCGACGTGAACCACTCCATGCGCTTCCCGCCACCGGCGCGTCTGGCGCTTCGCGCAGCGCGGCAGGACGGAACAAACCCCAAGGCCATCGCAACGTTCATAGGGCGCGCCGTCGCCGGCGCGGCGATCTCTGTGTGGGATCTTTGTGAGGATGTGCCCTCCGGTCCGGTGCGCGGCCTCGTAAAGGCGCACCCGTTGCCGACGAACCGCCCCACCGCCGAAGAGACCAAGTGGATCGAACTCTACGACGCGGGACGCGAGAACGAAATCCCGCTCAAGGGCATGGAGCTTAAGACGCTCACGGGCCAGTGGTCGCGCGCGCGGAGATTAAAAAACGGCCCCGATCACAGGGACATTCTCATCAGTACGTTGGCGATTGGCGACGTACTCGCATTCGCGGGCGTCCCCGGCGAGCCGTACGTCGACATCGGCCGCGCGATCAAGACACAATCGCCATTCGCGACGACGATCATCTCCTGTCTCACCAACGGCAGCCACGGTTATTTCCCGAGCACGCAAGCCCATCAGGAGGGCGGCTACGAGGGCCTTTCCGCCTGGTTTGCCGCTCCGGCAGGCGATATGATCATCGCCGCCAGCGTGACGCAGCTCAAAGAGTTGCAGGGGAAGAACTAGCTGCCGATACACTTGCCGAAGATGTCGACGGACTCCTTCAGGGCGGCCTCGTCACTACGTTGAGTCCGGGCCCAACTGGCCATCATGAACCCCTTGAGCCGTTCAGGCGCAACCGCCTTCTTGCAATACTCTATCGTCTCTTGCATGTTCTGCGGACAGTTCCTGTCCCAGTTTGATCCGGTCGGCACCTGATCGAAGCCGCCGGCCTCCAGCCAATCGTACGCCTTGATGTACGTTTCGCGCGCGGACCCGGGTTTGACATCCTTGAAGCCATGATAGTACCAATTGGACTGCAGCACGCTGCGTGGCATCCGCTTCAGGAACTCATCCTTATGTCCCCAAATGTAGTCAGACCATATCCACGGCCGCACGCCTTTATCCTCAACCTGCTTCACAAACCACAGGAAATCGTGCCACCAAAGATCGCCCTGACGGATGATACACATGCGGTAGCGTTCGGCGCTTTGGTGCCCAGCGGTCTCCTCGTCGTAGCCGAGATGGAAATAGCGGGGCGTGCCGAAAATCTCAATCGTGTCGCGGATGACGTCGGAACACACCTGATAGTATTTCTGCGTTGACAGCATCCGTTGATAATCCTTGAGCCAACTATCGTGCGTCGCTGAAAAATTGAGTTTCGGAATGACCTCAAGCCCCATCGCCTCCAGACGCTTCTTCTCCGCCTGCATTTTCTCCGGTTCCCACGACCCCTTCACCGCGAGTTCGGGATGGCTCGGGAACTTCATGAATTCACCGAGATCGATAATGACGGTGTTGATACCCGCCTTAGGCAGTTGCGGCGACACTTCTTTCCATAACTCTTCGTCAAAGCGGACGTGATCCGCCATGCAACGCGTCAGGTAATGCGGCTTCGCGTCTTTGGGCGCTTCGTCAAGCGGCGTGTCGTACCAGTTGTTGAACCCGAAGTGTACAAGAAACGCCCACATCGTGCCCTTATTCGCGGGCGATACCGCAAATGCCGGATCAATCACCGTCGTGGCTGCGGCACCAGCAATCGTTCCGATAAACTCTCTTCTGTTCATGTTCCTACCCTTCCTTAGGTCTTTTCCAGATCATACAACACCCCGTGCATAAAGCCAATCGCTAACGCGGGCGAAGCCCGCATTCCAAGTTCATTAGTGCCTTACGGCTCGACAAGCGCGATAAAAAACAGGTTGTTTCCTCACACGAAGGCACAAAGGGCACTAAGGTTTTCATTTTTGCGCGCCATCCAGATGCCCCTCCAACTCTTGTCATCGGGTTTGCGAAGCGTTGGGAGGGGCAAGCGTCTGCTTGCCCGCGGACGAGCGATGCTCGTCCCGGCGCTCTGCGAGGAAGCCTGAGACCATCCTTGCGCAACGAAAGGCGGCTCGTGGGGACACTCGCCCTCCAATCTTCGCGTCTTCGCGCCTTCGCGTGAATCGCGACCCGCGACTTGCGACCTGCAGCCAGTCATCCCCCAAAAAACCTCTGCGCCTCTGCGTCCCTGCGTTAAATACACCCGCTTTCGCCTTGATACCCGCGCCCGCAAAGCCTATGCTTTGTCCTATCGGTTTTACAGGTTTTCTATGTATCTTATTGCCCTTTACGCTCTTCATATCGCCGCTCTGATTTTTTGGGTTCGCCTATGGTCGACACCGGCGCGCGAGTTTTACTTCAACCCCTTTCTTTCCGGCACGATTCGGCTGACGGACAACATCTTCGCGTTTCTGCGCCCGGTGCTGTTCATGCCGGAGCGTGCGGCGGCGTTGTTGCTCCTGCTTTTTGTCCTGGTCTTCAAAACGATTTTCGTCTGGCGCTTCGGTGGCGAGTGGTTGATACGGATCGGCCACAGTTTCATGTTCGCCCCACCGCCCGCCAAAAATCACGCCGTCTCGCTGTTTCTGTTCAGTACCCTTCAGACGGTCGTGTTCATCCTACGGCTTTGGACCGTTTATCTGCTCGTGCGACTGATCACCCCCCCTGCCCGCACCTCGCGTGCCGGTGAGGCGCTGGCCTTCTTTGTCCGCCCTTTCTCTTATCTCCCGTTCCTGCTTCAACCCATTGTCCTGCTGGCGCTGCACGGTGTGCTGGCCGTTATTCTGGTGCATGTCTGTGTGCTGAAACCGGTGATGATACAGAGTGCACAAGGCCCCATCAACCCGTTCCTTACCGGGCCTCTTTTCGCGCAGGCACTGAAAATGGGGTGGCTGGCCGTACTCTCCTTCTGCGACGGCCTGATGTTTCTAACGCGCGGCCTGTTCGTGCTGATCATTGCCAGCTTCGGCGCAGCGCTGTTGCAAGCGCGCGGTGCCGTCATCATCTGTAGCGAGGGCGTAGAACTGCTGCTTGGACGTTTCGCGCGGCGCGGCGGCACCGGCATGGGATTGGACTTCACACCGCTGATCTTCTTTTTTGTGGTCGACCTGCTCTACTCCTCAATCGGTCAAGTCCTGACTCAACTCATACACCTTCCCCTACTCAACTGAACCCCATGTCCTGGCTCACTCCAACATCTGACGGCTGCATCATCACGGTCAAAGCGACTCCGCGCGCAAACCGTTCCGAAATCATTGCAGCCGACCCCGACTGGCTACGTGTGCGCCTAAAGGCACCGCCGGTTGATGGCAAGGCCAACGCCGAATTGATCGCCCTGTTCGCATCGGTTTTTTCTATTTCCAAACGCGCGGTTGAAATTTTAACGGGTAGCACCGCGCGCCTCAAACGTGTTAAATTACACGGAGTTTCGGCCAAGACCGTGGCCACCGTGATTGCCCCATTTACCCATGACACCTGACTGTCCATACTTTATCCGTCGCGCGTTATCCGCGCTGATCGCCATGTTGCTCGCGTGCAGCCTGTTTGGCGGCGTATCGGTCTTTGAGATGCCGGACCTGCACGTGCGGCACATGCGTCTGTTGGCGCTGATGGACAAATCCCATCAAGAAGGCGACTACATCACCATGGAGGTCGCCAGCCGCGAAGGGATCAAAGCCGGCACCGCCGACGAACTCTGGCATTACAATCTAGCCTGCGCGCTGGCCTTGCAGGGCAAGCGCGAAGAAGCCCTCGATGCGCTCGACCACGCCATCACACTCGGCTTCCTCGACATTGAACACCTCACGCAAGATCCTGATCTCGCCACTCTACGCGACACCGAAGCCCTGAACACGCGCATCGCCCGCATGCGCGAACTGAGCGACGCTACCGACGAGAAATCGCGTCAGATCGCCGCCCTGGCGCCTGATGCCGACGGCACCGTCATGCAGAGCGCATCCAACACGCTCTGGAGCTTCGATGCCGCCCTATTTCACACGCGGGTGCTCCTGCCATCGAATCCGCCAGCCAACGCCGTGTATCAAGGTCCTGAAGCCGAACGAATCAACGCTTGGCTGCGCGAAGGAACGGCGACCGGCACAGCGGGCCTGCTCTATGTGAATCGCGACAACGATACGCAGGCCGTCGACCTCGCGCGTTTCCCTGGTATGACGCGCCTCGGCTATGTGCCGGAGATGGTCGACCGAAAACTCTCGATCGGCCTGCCGAACACGCTCTTCTCGCAACCGGGACTCTCGGGGCTGGTGCCGGTCATCGGACACTCCGCCATGGGTTACCTGAACTCCGCCTACTGGCGCAGCCAACCGCGCGCGGTCAGTTGCGACTTCGAACAGGCCAGCCGACACTCGATCCTGCTGTTCGGCAACCAACTCTTCTTCTACCCTGCGTTCAGCGATTACACCATGCAGGGCGGTGACCTCTTTCCGGCCAACGTGCCCTCCTTCATCGCCGTCGCCGGGCAAAGTGGTGCCGAGCGGCCGTTCGTCGAGGCGGCCGTCGCCGCCCTCGCCGCGATGCGCCCAGAAACACGTGCCGAGTTGACACGGAGCTTCCTGCTCATGCCGACACTCTCGATGCTCTTCCGTGCCTCGCAAAAAACTGTGCGCCACCGTAGCGACTACCTGACCGGACGGGCACACCCGACTGTCTTCGACGGCAGCCGCTTAGATACTGCGCGACTGGTTGAAGCGGCTCACGCGCTGACGACCAACAACCTGCCGCCGCTGGTGCTGATCAACGTGCGCCGTGAAACACAGACGCAGGCTGATCGAGACTTCTTTGATCTCGCCGACTCCGAGCAGCTTCTTGATACGCCCGTGGCTGTCGCACGTGTCTTCCGCGGCATCGCCCGTACCCGCGACTACGAAATTCAGGCGCTATGCCGGCAGGACGACGTAAAACTCCACTGGGTCGTGCTGCACGGCGACCCGGCCAAGGTGACCTTCACGCCCTCGCCAACCAACGCCGCGCTCATGACCGTCACCATGGCCCACCACACGCCCTTCGATACCCCGCTCGACGACGACACGCGCATCCGCACCAGCCGCGTGGACATCGGCGTGATCGCTGAGGCCGCCCAAACATTCTCCATGCCGGCGATCCTCAGCGTCTACTTTCTGGCAAATGAAAAGCGCTTTTATGCCGACGACGGACGTCCACTGGCTATCGACTACACGCGATCGCAGGCGGTTTATACCGATCCCCTGTTGAGTGTCATGCGCCACTGGAAGGATGTGTTCGAATACGACCCGCAGGGCAACCTCATCGGCTGGCGGCGCCTTCGCGGCTTCAACACGGAAACCTTCACCGCACACGGCCACCGCGGCGTCGAGTTCGACGCATCCGGACGTGTAACGCGCGCGCACCTCATCCGCTACATGCCCCGCAAAATACAGAAAGACGAAGACGAAGAGAGCCTGCCCGAGCTGGCGCAAGTCGATGATGCGATTTCGATCACCTACCGTTACGCCAGCGAAAACGATCGCGTGGGCGAACCGGATATCACGGCATTGCCTCAGGAGATCCCGCCGTTCGGGATGTCCATCGACCCATGACGGTCATTTTTAACGCAGAGACGCGGAGATTGGGGGGATGGCACTGCTCGGTTTTTGGAACCGCCAAGGCACCAAGAACGCCAAGGTTTTTTGAAGGGGCAACGAATTGCGCGGATGATGCGAACAGGGTAAACGCCTTGCGTTTAACGCGAAAGATGATATAGTTGCAGACGGAAATCTGGGAGAGACTATGATTCTGGGATATCGATGCCGCGATACCGAAGCGTTGAAACGGACAGGCGAAAGTC
>Ga0116189_1001695_pt1 | contig 16923 bp, 11 predicted proteins | sample AD_JPNTR3_MetaG_FD_89895 | JGI IMG/M metagenome (GOLD analysis project Ga0116189, IMG submission 89895) | Active sludge microbial communities of municipal wastewater-treating anaerobic digesters from Japan - AD_JPNTR3_MetaG | ecosystem: Engineered > Bioreactor > Anaerobic > Digestate | place... | reverse complement strand
TAAAAAAAGAGATCCGAAGAAATTTTTTGCTTGAAAAACTGAGGATCGCCGCCCCGCCCGCTCCTAATCGCGCTATCCAGCAGCCTCGCAACTCGAAGAATTCTTGATTTGGAACCGCTGACAAACCATGCAGCATATTCAGCGGCTGTATACGCCCCGTAATCGGTTAGCGCCAGGGGTTATGCGAGTCCGATGCGTGTTTGATGCGAAGCACAGTCGGGAGCGTGGGCGTCCCCGCCCGCTCTGTGAAAGTCCGCACGCAAGCCAGATACGCCCCCGGTAGGGCGGTCTCGCCGAGACCGCCGCGGACGCCTCGGCGAGGCGTCCCTACCAGAAGCGGTTTTGCGTGACCGTCATGACCGCTCAACCTATTGCACGGCACGTTGTTGCGGGCGGGGACGCCCGCGCTCCCGTCTCGCCATCCTTCCTTTCATCAGAAACGCACGATCTTCGCATACCCCTGGTCGCTAGCCGATTACATACGCCCCTTGCGTTGAGCGCCGGATTATGGCATTCTGAGTATATAGATCATTGAGTAACCGCAGAATCTGTCAAAGAAAGAAGGTTTTTGCGCAGTGCGACCGAAGGATGATAGAGCGCGCACACTGTTAAGAACGCACGGCAAGTGGCTTCGCCCGCAGATATACGGGGCGGGTCTGGCAGCCTTGGCGATCGTTGTTGCGGGGGGTGGGTGGTATTACCGCAGCCAGAGACGGTTTGTCCGCCTGCGCGCGGTCGAGACGCTGGAGTCGATCGGCCGGCTCAAGGCGGACGAGATCGTGGCGTGGCGCAATGAACGGCTGGGCGACGCCGCCATCCTGCAGGAAGACCCGTACGTCAGCGAGCAGGTGGCGCGCTTTTTTGCCGAACCTAACGACCAGACCGCCCGCCCGCTACGCGGCCGGTTCCGGATGATGGCGCGCCATTTCGGTTATGCGGACGTCGTGCTGGTCGACGCTGCGCGTCAGATCCGGCTGAGCCTCTCCGAGGAGGCGTGTCTGCATGACGAATTCGAGGTCGCGCTGGCCCAGGCCGTGCGTGAGCGGCGGCCGGTGCTGACGGATCTGCATGCCGGCGGATCGTCCAAGCCGCACCTCAGCGCCGTGGCGCCGCTGTATGTGTCAGAAGCGCAGGAGGCGCCGCTGCTGGGTGCCGTTGTGCTGGTGAGCGACGCTTCGCGCTATCTCTTTCCGTTGTTGAACTCCTGGCCGACGCCGTGCCGCACGGCGGAGACGACGCTTTCGCGCCGCGACGGGGAGGACGTGCTCTTCCTGAACGCTCCGCGCCACCACACCCAGGCTCCCTTCGCTCTTCGTGTCCCGTTATCGCGCACGGACATTCCCGCCGTGAGGGTCGCGCTGGGAGAGGAGGGCGTGATGGAGGGCGTGGACTACCGGGACATCCCCGTCGTCGCGTTCGCCACACGCATCAAGGGCACCGGCTGGTCGCTTGTGTCCAAACAGGACACTGAAGAGATTTTTGCCGAATGGCAGTTGCGGTCAAGGCTGATCCTGGCGGCAATGGTCGCGCTGGCCTGCGGCGTTCTCGCCGGGGCGCTGGCTGTCTGGCGACACATGCAGACGAAGCATTTCCAGGCGCTCTATGAATCCGAAGCGCAACTCAGGGCCAGCACCGAGCGCCACAGCATCACGCTCAAGGCGATCGGCGACGCGGTCTTGGTGACCGACAGTCAGGGCCGGGTGGAGCTGCTGAATCCCGTGGCGGAGCGCCTGACCGGCTGGAGCAATGAAGAGGCGAACGGATTGCCGCTGGAGCGTGTCTTTAACATTATCTGTGAAGACACCCGCGCACGCGTGAACTCGCCGGTCGAGCGGGTTCTGCGGGAAGGAGAAGTGGTCGGTCTGGCGAACCACACGCTGCTGATCGCCCGCGACGGCTCAGAATGTCCGATCGCGGATTCCGCCGCGCCGATCCGCGACGCGCAGGGCGGCATCACCGGGGTGGTGCTGGTCTTCCGCGATCAGACGGTTGAACAGAATTACCGGGCGTTGTTCCAGCGGATGATGGACGGGTTTGCCGTGCATGAGCTGATCCGTGACGAGGCGGGGCACCCGGTGGATTACCGGTTTGTTGCGGTCAACCCCGCCTTCGAGCGCATGACCGGCCTGCGCGCGGCCGACGTGGTGGGGCGGTCGATCCGCGAGGTGATGCCCGGCATCGAGCAGCATTGGATAGACACCTACAGCCGGGTCGTCGAGACCGGCGTTCCGGTTCACTTTGAGCGGCACGCGGAACAATTTGGCAAGTATTTCGATGTCGCGGCATTCCGCCCGACCATCAATCAGTTCGCGACGATTATTCAAGACATCACGCCGCGCAAGCAAACGGAAAGGGCGCTGCAGGAAAGCGAGCGCAAATACCGTTCATTGACCGACGACGTGCTGGACACGACCGAGGTCGGCATCTTCATCCTGGATGCGGCGTTCAACATCGTCTGGGTCAATCGTACGATGGGGCGGTTCTTCTGCTTCGAGCGCGACGAGGTGCTCGGCAAGTCCAAGCGCGATCTCATCCGGCAGTCGATCGCGCAGATTTTCGAAGAGCCCGACGAGTTCGCGCGCAAGGTGTTGGCCACGTACGACAACAACACCTATCCGGAAAAATTCGAGTGTCACATACTGCCGGCTCCGGGACGCGAGGAGCGCTGGCTGCAGCACTGGAGCCAGCCGATCCATTCCGGGCTTTATGCCGGCGGCCGGGTCGAACATTACTACGACATCACCGAGCGTAAACAGAACGAGGCGCAACAGAAGCGGTTGGTCTCCGCATTGGAGCAGAGCGGGGAGAGCGTGATGGTTACCGATCAGAACGCCACGATCCTGTACGTCAACCAAGCCTTTGAACGGCTCACCGGGTATTCCTGGGAGGATGTCGCCGGGCAGACGCCGCGCATTCTGCATAGCGGAAAGCACAGTAAAAACTTTTATCGCGCGATGTGGGAGACGCTGACGCATGGCGAGGTTTATCGCGGGCGGTTGGTCAACCGGCGCAAAGACGGCACGCATTTTACCGAAGACATCTCGATCGCGCCGGTCACAGACGATGCGGGACGGATCGTGAATTACGTGGCGGTGGCGCAGGACGTTTCCGACCGTCTGCGATTGGAGGCGGAGCTGCTGCAGGCGCAAAAAATGGAGTCGATCGGAAGATTGGCCGGCGGCGTGGCGCACGATTTCAACAACATGTTCGGGGCGATCCTCGGCAATGCAGAACTGGCGTTGGACTCGCTGGAACCCCATTCGGCCCTGCGCGAAGAGCTTACCGAAATCGTGCATGCCGCCAAACGGTCGGCGGAGATCACGCAGCAACTGCTTGCGTTTGCCCGCAAACAGGTGGTGACGCCCCGCCGCCTGAATTTGAACGAGACGATCGAAGGCATGATCAAGATGCTGCGGCGCTTGGTGGGCGAGAATGTGGCGGTGGAGTGGGTGCCGGGGCCGGAAAAGATCATCATCGAAATCGATCCCTCCCAGCTCCATCAGATCCTGGCCAACCTGTGTGTCAACGCGCGTGACGCCATCACCGACGTGGGCGTCATCACGATCCGCACGCAGATCGAACATTTGGACGCCAAGGCGATCCGGGACTGCCGGCATGCGGGATCTCCGGGGCCGTACGCGCTTCTTGCGGTGACGGATACGGGATGCGGCATGGACGCCGAGACGCTCGCGCATCTGTTTGAACCTTTCTATACCACCAAAGCGATCGGCAAAGGGACTGGCTTGGGCCTCGCGACAGTGCACGGCATCGTCATGCAGAACGGCGGATGCATCCGCGTCCACAGCAAGCCGTGGGAAGGTTCTACGTTCCAGATCTATCTCCCCCTGTGCGCGAGGGAGACCGAAGCGACGGAAGCAGACCAAAAGCCGACCGTTGAGCACGGGCTGGGCGAGACCGTGCTGATCGCTGAAGACGAGGAATCGGTGCTGCGGCTCACCCGTTCGATGCTGGAGAAGCTGGGCTACCGGGTGCTCACCGCGTCATCCCCGAAAGAGGCCATTCAGATTGCCGAGGCCTTTGACGGCCACATCGACGTGCTGCTGAGTGATGTCATCATGCCGGGGATGAACGGGCGTGATCTGGCCACGCACCTGAAGAATAAATATCCCGGCCTGCACTGTCTGTTCATGTCGGGCTACACGGCCGATGTGATCGCGGATCATGGTGTTCTGGACGATGGTGTGTATTTCATCCAAAAGCCTTTTACGATCCAGCAGCTCGCGCAACGCGTGAAGACCGTGCTGGGTCAGCACCGTGACGCCCCGGCACAGGGGGATGACGCGTGACGTTCCGGCGCAGGCGTCCGGGTGTCGTTGAGAAGGGAGAGGCGCAGATGATGTTGAGGGAAGTGAGACAGGTGTTGCTCGCGGCGGGATGCTTGCTGGGCGTGTGCAACGGCGTGCCGGCGGCAGACTTTTTTGCGGTGCGCGGCGGCATTCCCAACAGCCAGTACTTTTTCAAGCATGACAAGGTCGGCAACCAGTATCTCTTTTTCATCGGTAACGAGGTGTTGTCGGGCGCGGGCCTCAAGGATCAAAAATTGCGCTATTCGACGCAGATGACGCAGGCTTTCAAACGCCACTATCCCGACGCCAACCCGATCGAGACGCGCCACATGCAGCCCGGCGGAAGCTGGTTCGGCCTCTATCGCTGTAGCCGCGGACAACCGGTCTTCGGCGAGGTCATCTGCAGTGGACATCTGGCGATCCTCGACTTCGCGGCGGACGACCGGCTGACAGATCCAGGCCAGGCCGCGTGCGCCCTTGAAGGCCTGCTGCGCCAGATTACGCGCTACCGCGCCACCCACAGCCGCATGCTCGTCTATACCCTGACCCCCGAAATGCTTGCCGACTACCGCGCCGGACGTGTCCCGGAGTACATTCGCGTCTGCGAGCAGCTCGCCGACCACTACGGCGTGCCCAGCCTGAACCTCGCGCGCTATGCCGCCGACAGGATCCTGGCCGGCCAGATCAGTGCCGAGGCTTTTTCTGCCGACGGGATCCGCCCCACCGACGCTGGCGCACGGCTCTATGCCGAGGCTGTGGCGGCCTTTGTCGATGCGCTGATTGCGGCTCACCCGATGCCCGAAAAGCCGGTTCCCGTCAAACTGCCCGCGCCGCTCTTCGCGGAGAGCGATGACAACGGACGTATCGTGGCCTATGAGCATCCGGCGGTGCGGCGCGAGGGCGCGTGGCAACCGGGGCAGGCCAGTCCGATACCGCCGTTCCGCCACGTGCTGGTCACGGACCGTGTGGGCGACGCGCTGACGCTCACCTTCAAAGGCTCGGAGATCGGGCTGATCGACGTGGCTGCGCCGGACGGGGCCGCTCTGGCCTACGCCGTGGACGGCGCGCCGTTCCAGACGCTCGCACCGCCCCAGGGCGCGGCGGCCCCCACCATGCGCCCGGTGGCGCTGGCCAGCGGACTCGACCGCAATGCCGAGCATACGCTGGTGCTCAAGACCGCCTCGCCCGGCACGGCGCGCATCGGGGGTTTCCTGCTCAACGGTTCGGTCAAGGATGCCTTCGCGGGCCTGGATACGTTGCAGCGCATTGACGCCATCTACGCCGCCATGGATCCGCTCGTCTACACGCCGCCGCCTGGACGCTTCGCGCATCTGCCCAAAACGATCGCCACCCTGCGCGGCGGCGGGACGTTGCGCATGGTGTTGCTCGGCGACAGCATTATGGGCAACACCTCGGCCTCCTCATTTGAGCTGCTGCTGATGCGCGACTATCCCGGTGCGAAGATCATCAAGATCCCGTCGCTGCGCAGCTCCACCGGTTGTCCCTACTACCGCGAGGAGAACCGTGTGCAGGAGTACGTGCTGCGTCACGAGCCTGACCTCGTGCTGATCGGGGGCATCTCCAACCGCGGCGATGCCGAGGCCGTGCGCGATGTGGTGCGGCAGATCCGCGCCGCGCGGCCCGCCACCGAATGCTTGCTGTTGACGCCGGTCTTCGGTGCCGTGCGTGATGAGCACATCACGAAATACACACGGGAAATCGATACCTCCACCGACAATTTCCGCCACAACCTGATGAAGGTGGCCGCCGAAGAGCGCTGCGCGTTCTTCGATATGACCGGTCCCTGGTGGCACTACATCCAGGAGAGCGGCAAGTGTTACGGCTGGTTCATGGGCGACTCGGTTCACGCCAACGAACGCGGCTGCCAAGTGATCGGCCGCCTGTTGCGCGAATGGTTCAGGAGCGAGAACTAGCGGCACGGGCCTTTTGCCCGTGAACCACCGCGATCATCCAGCTTGGCGCTCCGCCTGTCACTCGTTGAGTCTGCCCTGATACGCGCAGCGCCGCACTTTCTGAATGGACGTCCGCTCCAGCGGCTCGCGCTGCACGACAATCTTGCGCGGATGCTTGTAGTCCGCCAGGCTCGCGCACTGCGCATGGATGCGATCCCGAATGAGATGCTCGACCTCCGGCCAGGTCGGCTCTGTACCGTCGTGGGCGGCGGCAATCGCCTCCATGTCGGGTGTCACGATGGCACCCACGCGCTCGCCCGGCGCACCGCCGACCGTGTAGCCGATCACGATGACATCCGCAATCAACGGGTCGCGCACGATGACGTTCTCGACCTCTTCGGGATAGATGTTCTTTCCCTCGCGGTTGACGATGAGCGCCTTCTTGCGTCCGCGGATGGTGAGAAACCCATCGGCATCTATCGAGGCCAGGTCGCCGGTCCGCAGCCAGTCGCCGTCGAAAGCCTCGCGGGTCGCGGCGATGTTTTTGAAGTACCCCTTCATGACGATCGGCCCGCGGACCTGCAGCTCCCCGACCCCCTGATCGTTGGTGTCCGCCAGCCGGATCTCGATGTTCGGCAGCTTCTTGCCGATGGTGCCGATGCGGGCCTGGCGGATATTGGTGATGGAGACGACCGGCGAGCACTCCGTCAGCCCGTAACCCTCAACGATCGGCACACCCAGTTTGCGGAAGCCCTGCAGCACATGAATCGGGCAAGGCGCTCCGCCGACAATCAGAAAACGCAAGCGCCCGCCCAGGCCTTTGAGCACCTTCTTGCCGACCAGCGAACCGAGGCCGATTTTCAGCAGGCATTGGGCAACGGCGCTCTGCCTGAGTTTGTCATCCACCTTCGCGAACAGCTTTTCAGCCAGCAGCGGCACCGCAATAAAGATCGAAGGGCGCAGCGTCTTCATGTCGTCGCCGACGGTGCGCAGATTTTCGACGAAAGACATGCCGCACCCCTTCACCAGCGGCACCACGAAATTGGCCGTGAACGAAAAGGCGTGGAAGAGCGGCAGCACGATCAGGAAATCGTCCTTGGCGGTGATCATGTCGCCGATGGCCTCGAAACTGCCGAGCGCGTCGCTGCAGAAGTTGAGGTGGGTGAGCATCGCGCCTTTGGGCTTGCCGGTCGTGCCCGAGGTGTAGATGATCGAGGCGACATCCTGAGGCGCAGGAACATGGGCGGCATACCAGGCCGACGGCCGGCCGCGCACGCTTTCGCGCAGGGATTCGTAATCGTAACAGGGGCGGCCGGCGACGGGGGCCAGCGGCTCGCTGCCGCCGTCGGTGACGACGATCGCGCGGACAGCGGGCAGGTCAGGCAGAATGGTCTCCAAGAGATCCAAGTGGCGGGTGTCGGTAAAGACGGCAACGGCCTCAGAATCTTTCAGAACATAAGCCACCTCGCTGGCGCGCAGCTTGGGATCAAGGGGGACGACGGCCACGCCGGTGCCGGCGTTCGCGAGATAGGTTTCAATCCACTCCGGGCCGTTTTCCAAAATGAGCGCCACCGGTTCACAGCCCGGCTTGAGATGAAAACGGCTGAAGGCCTCCGCCATCTGTCCAACGCCTTCGGCCAGCTCGGCATACGAGCGGCTCTGCCAGGCCTGGTCGCGACGATAGCGGAGCGCGATTGCACGCGGATTGCGGGCAGCCGCCTCATCGAGTAGGGATCTGATGGTCATGTTACTGTATCCGTCACACCTGCATTCACCTGTCGGACAACTGGCGCAACGACGTCTTACCTTCCCAATGTCTCTTTGATGGTTGGCAGTATCGCCTGTGCCCAGATGCCATATCCCTTCTCTTTGGGGTGGAGCAGATCCGGCATCATTTCCCGGGTGAGCGTCCCGTCCGGCTCCAACATCTGCGGACTGAGATCCATGTAAATCACACGTTGACCATCGGCATAGCCTTTGATGATGGCGTTGACCCGATCATTTCGCACGCGCAGATGATCGGTGGGCGTGGCGCCACGCGGGAAGATGCCGAGCAACAGCACCTTGGTGGTGGGCGACTTGCGGGCGATCACATCAAGAATCAATCTGATGCCGGCGGCGGTGTCTTCAGGCTTCTCCTGCACGGCGTCACGGTGGCCGGTATTGTTGGTGCCGATCATCAGGACCAAAAGCTTGGGCTGATAACCCTCCAGTTCGCCATTTTCCAAGCGCCACAGCACATGTTCGGTGCGGTCACCCCCATAGCCCAGATTCAGCGCCTTGTACGTGCCGAAGTTTTCCTCCCAGACCTTCTTGCCGGCACCCTCCCAGCCGTGCGTAATGGAGTCGCCCAGAAAGACCAGTTCCCAACCGCCCTGCTTGGCCAGCGCCGTCTTCTGCTCGAAACGGGTTTTCCACCAGGCCTGATCCAGACGATGATCGGGCGTCACCGCCGTCTTGACATGCTTCTGCAGGAAGGGGAGGATCGCTTCACCCCAGATCGCATAACCTTTCGCGTTGGGATGGAGCAGATCCGGCATGATCTCTTTGGAAAGCGTACCGTCCGGTTCCAGAAGCTTATCGTTGAGGTTCATCCAGAAGACGCGCTTGTTGTCGGCAAACTTCTGAATCTCGGCGTTGACCGTCTCGTTGCGCACGCGCAAGGGATCGGTGGGGGTGGCGCCACGCGGGAAGACCGCGAGCAGCAGCACCTTGGATTGCGGGGCCTTCTGCGCCAGCCGGTCGAGGATCGCTTTGATGCCGGCGACGGTATCGGCGGGGCTCTCCTTCTCGATGGGACGATGACCGGTGTTGTTGGTGCCGATCATGACCACGAAAAGTTTGGGCTGGTTGTTTTCGAGCTGGCCGTTGTCGAGCCGCCACAGCACATGTTCGGTACGGTCGGCGCTGATACCGAGATTCAGCGCTTTGAAGGCACCGAAATATTTATCCCACTCGGCCTTGCCCCGGTTCTGCCAGAAATCGGTGATGGAGTCGCCGATAAAGACAACTTCCCATCCGCCTTGGCGCGCTAGCGCGGCATCGCGTTCAACGCGTTTACGCCAGCCTTCATCGCGCGGGGCCGGAGTGGTGGAAAGTTGCTGCGCCAGCACCATGCCAGCCGTCAACACCAGCGTCAGCAATGGCATCATGATTCGTTTCACGTTGTATCTCCTCTTGAATACGAGTGGACATCGGCATCCCGACGTCACCCAAAAAAGTCAGCGCCAACATGTGCGTGCCTGGGCCAGCACCGCGCCATCGGCATCGCGTCGGATGCGGTGAATCAGCGTCGCATCACATCCGGCTGTTTCACGTGCCGCTTCGGAGGTCACCGTATCCCCCCAGCGCGCCGCTGCACGGAAGGCGATGTCGATCCTCCCCATACGGCGCTGCGCCCGCCAAGTGTCCGGCAGGCATTCCAGTGCCCATGCGGCATAGTGCACATTGTTGACATGGTCGTTGAAATCGTGGTCGCTGTGGCGCACGATGATCGCCGTTGACCACTCCGGTGTCACAATGTCCGGCAGTTTATCCGGCGGTTCCATCGCTGTCGCGCGCGGCGTGCCTTCCGGCGCCAGCAACGCGAACGAGGGCGGCAGGCGCACGATCCGCTGGGCTGCCGTATCCACGTAAAGCCATTCGCTGACGCCACGCAGCAACGTCGCGCCCGTCTCGTCGACCATCTGGAAATCGCGCAGCGCCGTCAGCCTCCCGCGTACGCCGGAGGGCCAGGTGCGAAGACGGATCGTCTCGCGCCAGGCGGCGTAGCGAGAGATTTCCAGGTGCAGCCGCGCGAGCATCCAGGTGAACCCGGCGCTCTGCAACGCATGGATGCCAACCCCCAGCGTGCGCGCATGGTTGCCGGCCGCCTCCTGCAGATAATTACAGAGGGCCTGCAGCGTGACCTGATTGTTCACGCCGGACTCATACGCGCGCACACAAAAACGCTCATCGTGCACATGCAGCGGGACAGGACAGTCCATGCGCAGGGCCCGCTACTTGTCTTTTTTCTTGTCGTAAAGCTGGTCGCCTGCGACACCACCCGCGACACCACCGACCACACCGCCGATCACCGCGCCGGTGCCGCGGTTGCCGCTGCCCGCCGCCGCTGCGCCGATCAGCGCGCCGCCGGCCGCACCGGCCGCGGAGCCGACCACCGCGCCTTCGTGGCCTTCCATCGATTGACAGCCTGAGAGCAGGCCGGCCGCACACGCAGCCAGTGCCGGCAGGAATAAGCGTTTCACACTCATGGCATCCTCCTGATCAGAGAAAAAGTTCCATCAACACGCATAGCATACCACATCCGCAGGCGAGCGGCTATCTGAATACGGGGCTGCGCAGGGCCGGCGCATCTGTTTTTTTGTCGTCATGGCCTTGGGCCGTTTGTGAACACGCGTTGTTTGGGTCACAACGCGCCGATCATCGTGCCGGCCGGCACGTTGCTGAGCCAGCGCGTGTCGTTTACATCATCACATAGAAGAGCACGGCGAAAAAGTGGCAGAGGGTGCCGGCCAGCACGAAGAGATGCCACACCGCATGGTGGAACGGCATCAGCCGCCACAGATAGAAGACCGTGCCCAAGGTGTAGAGCACCCCGCCCACCAGCAGCCAGGCCAGGCCTGCGGCCGGCAGTGTCGCCATCAGCGGCTTGATCGCGCATACCACGATCCAGCCCATGCCGATGTACGCCAGGGTCGAGACCATACGAAACTTCCCGGTGAAGAAGACCTTGAAGACCACACCCATGACGGTCAGCCCCCACACAATGCCGAAGATTGTCCATGCCAGGACCGGATAGTGCGGACGCAGGGTGACCAGCGTGAAGGGCGTGTAGGAACCGGCGATCAGGAAGTAGATCGCCATGTGGTCACACACCTCCAGCACCTGCTTGGCGCGCGGGTGCATGACCGCGTGGTAGACCGACGAGACCGTGTAGAGCAGGATGATGGAAAACCCGAAGAGCGCGCCGCTGACCACCTTCCACGCCACCTGGTCGCCGCTCTGCGCGCCGAACACCACCATCAGCGCCAGCATCGCCGCCCCCAGATGGCTGCCCAGCGCGTGGATCGCGCTGTGCGCCACCTCCTCGTGCACCGTGTAGTCTCTGGGAGTCAGGCGTTTCATGAGCAATCGGCTAGTCACAGGCATACGCGCAGTTCATGCGTTTCTGGTGAAAAGGTGGCGGGCGAGTCGGGAGCGCGGGCGTCCCCGCCCGAAATGTGATGAAAGTCTGCACGCGAGTCGGGCGCGAAACCGGTAGGGCGGTCTCGCCGAGACCGCAGCGGACGCCTCGGCGAGGCGTCCCTACCGGAAGCGGTACTGCGTGTACGTCATGACCGCGCGGCCCTTTTACATGACACGTTGTTGCCCGCGCTCCCGACTGAGCTCCGCATAAAACACGCGCTATACTCGCATCCCCTTTCGCTGACCGATTACTTTTCATGATGTAACTGTTTTATCACAATCATGTTAATCCTGTAATCATGGCTAGAGAAAATCGGCGGTCTTGGTTTTACAGACTACCAGTGTCATTTCGCGGCCAGGTACGCGTTGATCGCGGCGGCGGCGCGGCGGCCTTCGCCCATCGCGAGGATCACCGTCGCGGCGCCCAGCACGATGTCGCCGCCGGCGTAGATGCCGTCGATCGAACTCTTGCCGTTCTCATCCACAATGATGTTGCCCCACTTGTTGACGGCCAGCCCCTCGGTGGTCTGGCTGATCAGCGGATTGGAGCCGTTGCCGATCGCGACGATCACGGTGTCGACCGCCATCAGGAATTCGCTGCCGGGGATCGGCAGCGGGCTGCGGCGCCCCGAGGCGTCGGGCTCGCCCAGCTCATAGCGCAGGCACTCCATGCCGGTCACGCGGTCCTGCTCGTCGCCGAGAATGCGCACGGCGTTCTGCAGCATGTGGAACGTCACGCCCTCCTCGCGGGCGTGGGCGACCTCCTCGACGCGCGCGGGCATTTCTTTCTCGGTGCGGCGGTAGACCAGGTGCACCTCCTCCGCGCCGAGCCGCAGCGCCATGCGCGCCGCGTCCATCGCCACGTTGCCGCCGCCCAGCACCGCCACCTTCTTGGAGGTGTAGAGCGGCGTGTGGGCGTGTGCGCTGTCGTAGGCCTTCATCAGGTTGGCGCGCGTCAGGTATTCGTTGGCGGAGAAAACGCCCACCAGGTTCTCGCCCGGGATGTTCATGAACTTGGGCAGCCCCGCGCCGGTGCCGACAAACAGCGCGTCGAAGCCGTCCTGCGCCAGCATGTCTTTGATCTTGCGCGTGCGGCCGACCACGTAATTCAGCTCCAGTTTGACGCCCATGCGCTGTAGCAGGTCGATCTCGTTCTGCACGATCGCCTTGGGCAGACGGAACTCCGGAATGCCGTAGATCAGCACGCCGCCGGGCTTGTGGAACGCCTCGAACATCGTCACCTCGTGCCCTTCGCGGCGCACGTCGGCCGCGACTGTGATGCTGGCCGGACCGCTGCCGATGACCGCGACCTTCTTGCCGGTGGCGGGCTTGATCTCAGGCGCGGCCTGCCGGCCGCTCTCGCGCTCCAGATCCGCGACATAGCGTTCGACGCGCCCGATCGAGACCGCCTTGTCCACGTCCTTAAGCGCCTTGCCGAGCGTGCAGGGCGCCTGGCACTGCACCTCCTGCGGGCAGACGCGGCCGCACACCGACGGCAGCAGGCTGTTCTCGCGGATGATCGCGACCGCCTCGTCGAACCGCCCGTCCGCGGCGGCCTTGAGGAAATCGGGAATGCGGATGCGCACCGGGCAACCCTGCACGCACGGCGCGTTCTTGCACTGCAGGCAGCGCTGGGCCTCCACCCGCGCCTGCTCGGCCGAGTACCCGAGTGCGACCTCGCTCATGTTGCCGCGCCGGACCGCCGGATCCTGCGACGGCATGGCCTGCGCCGGGATCGCCATGCGCGCTTTCGGGGTGAGAGTCTGGGCGTCAAGCTGCCGTAACAGCTCTGCGGCGGCGCTCAACAGGGTTTTTGTGTCTTTGTGCATGGTCTTTCTTTCTTATTTGAGGACTCATTGCCACTGTTAAACTCCAAGAGTTTTTCCCAGTCAATCGCACCGTCCTCGGCACAATAAGTAATGGTGAATTCCCTAACGAACCGATTGACCGCTTTGTCCCACTCTTCCCGGAATTTGAGTTTGTGTTCTGCGGGTTTAGATTTCATCGCGTCTATAATTTTCAAGTAGAACGTTGGATCCCCTGTCAATTCTTCCCAGAACGCTTGCCCCGCCAACTCTCTAAAGATGACTTCGGTTGACTTGGCAGAAGATTTCTTTTTGCCGTAGCAATAGCCAACAATTGCGTCAAAATGCTTCTGCAGTTTCAACATGCGGTTACGAAGGTTCATAAATTCTTGATTCTGCCGCCGCCGACTCTGGGCATTAAAGACAGAAGTGCCCGACTTAACGGCGATCGCAGTGTAGGTTGTTGAAGTTTCACGGATGATGTCCGCGCCTTCACCTCCAGCGGTTGACGCACCAGAAACTAGTTTAGCAAGCGGTTCAAAAAAGGCGTCACCAAAAATACCTTCATCAGACGAAGACATGTATGCGCTTAAGAGCTGCATAATGAATTCAGTTGCCGATTCAGTACCAATCGCCCGGAACAAATAGGGGTTTTTCCTCTTTAAGGTGTCTCGCAGTTTCAATGCGGACAGCTTAGCAATACGTCGCGTGTAAAATGCCTCGAGGCATTTCTGAACGTGCTCCTCGATAATTGCAGGCGTTAAATGCATTTCAAAGCTCCTCGTCTAGCGCTTGATAATTGATTATAAAACGTTTGAGCGCATTACCGATGGCGTAACCGAGCCCAACGGGTACGGCATTGCCGATCTGCCGGTATTTGTCGGCTGTTGACCCCTCGAAAACCCAATTATCTGGAAACTGCTGTATGCGGGCATATTCTTTCACGGAAAGCGGGCGCAGCTCAGTGGGATGGCAGAGGCAGGTGCTTTTCTGGACTGGACTTGTTGGCACAGTGGGGGACGGTTCATCAAAACGCAGACGGCGGAAGAATCCCACCCGGCCGCCAGTGGACGTAAAGGCCCCGCCCAACGCTTCAGCCTGCAAGTTGGCGGGTAGGCTCCGCCAGTTTTCCCCTTCTTTCAATAGCTTGAGAAAACGTTGACGATTCTTTGAAAAAGGAGTGAACTCCGGATGCGGATCGGTCAAACCTTGCACGGCATCCCCAAGCGTACGCCATTGGGGGCAGAACAGGTTTTCCGTTCGTGAGTATTGAGCTGTCGGCATCGTGACTTGGAAGCCGTCACGGCTGCCAAGAAAAACAACGCGTTCCCTTTTCTGAGGAGTGCCGTAGTTGGCGGCATTCACGAGTTCCACAGAAACGGTATACCCCATTTCATTAAAGGTTTCCGCAAGCAACTTGAGGACGGTGCCCCTGCCGGTGTCCTTTTGGCCTTTGCGTTGCGAAATCGGCACATGGGTCAGAGAAGCCGAGAGAATCCCCCTCACGTTTTCCATGACAAAAAAAGGCGGACGCAGTTCTGCGATAATCCTCAAATAATCAAACATGACTTGGCCGCGCGGATCATTGAACGACTGCCTCTTACCTGCTGTACTGAATGAAGGGCAGGGAGGGCCGCCAGCGATAAAGGCGACATCATCGCGCTGAAGCCTAAAGGCAGACAACAGTTTGTCGCCTGTCCAATTTTGGAGGTCATCACAAATGAGCGGTACTTCTGGACGGTTTCTGGTGATTGTCGCGCAGGCTTTCTTGTCGAGTTCGAGGCATCCGGCAGCCTGAAAGCCAGCGGCTTCAAGGCCAAGATCAAGTCCCATCGCGCCGCTGAAAAGCGAAATGAATTTGATACTTTTCGCCTTCGGTGACGGACATGCGACATACTGACTTGCCGCCGAAAACTCGCGCGACGACGCAGAAAAGGACTTGCGGCCCAAAATATAGAACCGGTTCTTATGCATGACCTGACCAGCAAGGATACGAATGTGGAATTTTATGCATCATGCACCTTCCCGCTTACGCCATGCTTAGCGAACGGCATCCAGCCGGCAGTGGTGCGCCTGGTGGTCGGCGTCCTCGCGCGGCTTGTAGGCGCGCAGGCGTTTCATCATGTTGTCGAAATCAACCAGATGGCCGTCGAACTCCGGCCCGTCGACGCACACGAACTTGGTCTTGCCGCCCACGGTGACGCGGCAGCCGCCGCACATGCCCGTGCCGTCGATCATGATGGTGTTGAGCGAGACCACCGTGTGCACGCCGTAGGGGCGCGTGGTCTCGGCGCAGAATTTCATCATGATCGGCGGCCCGATGGCCACGGCCAGATCCGGCTTGGGCGTCTGCTCGCACAGCTCTTTCAGCGGCTCGGTCACCAGCGCCTTGCGGCCGTAGGAGCCGTCGTCCGTGACGATGATCAGCTCGTCGGCGATGCGGCGCATCTCCTCTTCCAGAATGATCAGCGAGCGGTTGCGCGCGCCGATGATGATGGTGACGCGGTTGCCGGCGGCCTTGAGCGCCTGCGCGATCGGGTGCAGCGGCGCGACGCCGATGCCGCCGCCCACGCAGACCGCATACCCGACCTTTTCGATGTGGGTGGGCTGGCCGAGCGGTCCCAGCAGCGCGGCGATCGTGTCGCCCTCCTGTTTCTCCGCCAGCAGGTGGGTCGTCCGGCCGACGGCCTGAAAGATCAGCGTGATGCTGCCCCGCGCCGGATCGGCGTCGGCGATCGTGAGCGGGATGCGCTCGCCGAGCTGGTCGTCGATCTGCAGGATGATGAACTGGCCGGGCTTGCGCTCGCGCGCGATCAGCGGCGCTTCAACCTCCATGCGGTAGACATCGTCTGAAAGCTGCGTTTTCTTAAGAATTCTGTTCATGGGCGGGTCATCCGTTCGGGGTTCAGAAAGGAGCCAAGAGCATAGCATATTCGCAGGGCCGTTAAAACGGCAGATTGTGCTCTTTGATCTTGCGCTGGATGGTGCGCCGCGAGAGGCCGAGCTGGTCGGCGGTCAGCGTGCGGTTGCCGGCGTTCTGCACGAGCTTGGCCTCCAGCACCGCGCGCTCGAGCTGTTCCAGCGTCATGCCGGCCGGGATCGCGAGCGCGCCGGGCAGGACGGGCGCGGCGGCGCGCGCCTGCGAAGAGGGCACGTTGACGGAGGCGGCGGAGAGCACGCCGCCCGGCGAGAGCAGGACCGCAGACTCCACGATGTTGCGGAGCTGGCGCACGTTGCCGGGCCAGTCGTGCGCCTCGAGGGCGGTGTAGAAGTCGGGTTTCACCGCCGCGATGGCCTTGCCGTTCTCGGACGCGGCGCGCACGATAAACCGGTCGGCCATCGGCCGGATGTCCGCCCTGCGCTCGCGCAGCGGCGGCACGCGCAGGGTCACCACGTTGAGCCGGTAGAGCAGGTCTTCGCGGAAGCTCCCCTCGCGCACCATGGCGTCGAGATCCTTGTTGGTGGCGGAAACCAGCCGCACGTTGACCTTGAAGACCTCGCGGCCTCCGACGCGCCGCACCTCTTTCTCTTCGAGCGCGCGCAGCAGCTTGACCTGCACCGAGGCGGGCGCGTCGCCGATCTCGTCGAGGAAGAGCGTGCCGCCGTCGGCGCGTTCGAACGCGCCCTTGTGCGTGCCGGTCGCGCCGGTGAAGGAGCCCTTCTCATGGCCGAACAGCTCGGACTCCAGCAGATTTTCGGCGAAGGCGCCGC
>Ga0116189_1001693_pt1 | contig 16935 bp, 13 predicted proteins | sample AD_JPNTR3_MetaG_FD_89895 | JGI IMG/M metagenome (GOLD analysis project Ga0116189, IMG submission 89895) | Active sludge microbial communities of municipal wastewater-treating anaerobic digesters from Japan - AD_JPNTR3_MetaG | ecosystem: Engineered > Bioreactor > Anaerobic > Digestate | place... | reverse complement strand
TTCCTCAGCCAGGCCCATTGATATGACTATGGATATAAAGGAGATAGAAGGTAGACCTGTAGCAAAACGGGGTCGGATTCCGGGCATCATAGATAACCCAAAACTGAAGCGTTTTCTATAGGTCCATAGATGCGCGCTATGGGTTTGGAATCAGTCTGAATCTCACCTTGTTTCCTGGTCTGAGCTGAGAGGCTATGGGTAGGTCGGCAGTTAACAATGTTGCTGCTCTCATGTAGCCTCCTGTGGTCTGGCTATCACAAAGGAGAAGCATAGGTCTGCCATCCGAAGATATTTGTATTGTTCCTATTACACAAGGAGCAGATATTATATCTGCTCCTCCTTCTAACAACCGGGGTCCGTCTAGCCTCGCCCCCATGCGGTCGGAATCTGGCCTAATCTCGTAAGTAGTGCTTGTTAGCTTTGATAATATGGGCTTAGAACTCTCGGGACCGGGATGTATGTGCAAGAAAACACACGGTGCATCTAGGATTCGAAAATCCAGAGGCTTGGTTATCTTCTGCTTATTTTTCTGGCTCTCCAAGATTGATCTATAGGATGGAGCGGGTCCAATCTGTAGAGTGTCCCCATACTTCAATTGCCTTCCCAAATACCCACCAAAGCCGCTTGCCAAATAAGTTGATTTTGAGCCGAGAACTATCGGAACCTGTATTCCTCCTGATACTGCAATATATCCACGCAATCCGGCACTTGCTTCTCCAACATCCAAGGTTTGCCCTTCTCTGAGCAAGAGAAGAGTGTCTGAAGGTACGCGCTGTCCATCTATTCTGACTGGAGCTGGGGCTCCGGTTACAGCCACGGTCAATTCCGTTTGGGCAACTAATGTAGGGCCTCTTAAAGTGAATTCGAGGCATGCTTCATTTGAATTGTTGCCGCACAAGGCGTTCGCAAAGGCATAGGATCGCAAGTCGGCTGCTCCTCCGGTCGGAACACCAAATCTGCGGTAACCGAATCTGCCCCTATCTACTACGAGAGTCAGGATACCTGGATTATCGACAAAAAGTCCGTCTATTGCCCAGTTCATTTTGCTATCCGAGCCGGATGGTTCTGTCTGAGAGCCGGTCCCCCCAGTTACCTGAGAAGAATTTAGTATGTCGGCCGGCGTCGTATCTTCGTGTCTGAAAAAATGTTCAGCGGGGACAAACCTTACGTAATCTCCCGGTTTGAGCAAAGAAGGTGGGTCCTTGTCAAGGGAAAACAAATCGCAGTCTGTGCGGCCTATGATTCGCCACCCGCCCGGAGTATCCCACGGATATATGCCGGTTTGATTGCCGGCTATTCCGACTGATCCTCTCGGCACTCGTTTTCTTGGTTCAGGTAGTCTCGGAAGGGAAATGCTCTCGTCCATTCCTCCGAGGTATGGAAACCCTGGGGTAAAACCTATCATATAGACTCTATAGAGTCGGGAGCAGTGCTTTTTTATTATCTCTTCCTCGGGCAAATTGAGGTATTCTGAGGCCCAGGCAAGATCTGGTCCTGCGTCGCCTCCATAGCGAACAGGTATCTCTATCACGTTCGGTTTTCGCTGTGATGATATGCATTTTTCGGCGTTTAGGCACAAAGAGACGACCACTTTTTTGATGTACGCTGCTGAAATCGTGCCTTGGTCAAAATGAACCGCTAAAGACGAATAGGCAGGTTGAATCTCAATGATACCGGGCAGTCCGATTTTGTCTAGGCGGTCACATAGATCGAGGACCGCATCGTTTGTCTCTTCAGAAATGTCATCGCTCAGTTTGACTGATAATGCACCGTCTCCAAGCTGTGCGAATTCAAGTAACTGATCGTCCATACTATTACCTCCCTAGTATTTGCCATAAGGGAGCAACTTTGCAATTGTTTTCAATGAGACTACTCCTCACGGCTTTCGCTATAGCTGTGGCTCCGGGAGTGTCTCCATGTATGCATATGGTATCTATCTTCAGGTGAATCTCTTGTCCTGAAGAGGTGAGGACCACCTCGTCTTTTACCATCTGCACTGCTCGCCTCGCTATTTCACTTATATCTTCAATTACTGCGCCAGGCATGCCCCTTGAGGCGAGCGTACCATCGGGGTTGTACGAACGATCCGCAAACCCCTCGCTTGCCCCCGGGATCCCTACTTTTTTGGCGGCGTCTAACATAAGGGAACCAGCCAAACCTACCATTATCAAATCCGGGCCGGATCTGGCTATAGCCCGAGCTACCGAAAGGGCAACATCGGAGTCGATTGCAGCCATATTGTATAGGGCTCCGTGGGGTTTGACGTGAGTTAGTTTCATTCCTTTGCTTTGAGCAAAACCGTTTAGCGAGCCGATCTGATAGAGAACGTAGCACTCAATCTCTTTGGGTGACATGTTCATATTCCTGCGTCCGAAACCTTGAAGGTCAGGGAAGCCTGGGTGAGCACCCACGCAGACTGATGCTTCGCGACATTTCTCAACAGTATGGTCCATGATAAGAGGATCTCCGGCGTGAATACCACATGCTATGTTGGCTGAAGTTATGTGTGCAAGAATTCCTTCATCATCGCCCAACTTCCATCGTCCGAATCCTTCGCCAATATCGCTGTTTATATCAACCAGGTTCATATGACGGCCTCCCTTTGACCTTGAATAGGTAATTCAGTTGAAGGGTTATCTATGTGAGCATTTGTTTCTTTTAGCGTAATTATACCTTAACCAAACTGTCAACAGATGGTTACTCGTGTTAAACTGAGGTTGTTTTATTAGAATATATGAATGTTGATATAATCGTACTTCGGAGGGTGTTTGACGGAAATGGAATGCAAGAAACTCAATATAGCCATAGATGGCCCAGCAGGAGCCGGCAAGAGCACTGTGGCAAGAAGAGTGGCTAATTCCCTTGGGTACACTTATTTTGACACCGGCGCCATGTATCGAGCGTTGGCCGTTCTTGCCATGGAACGGAACGTGTCACTAGATGATTTTGAGTCCCTCGGTGCTCTTGCTTCAGAAGTGAAAATTGAGGGGCGCGAAGATAATGGAGTATTCCGCGTGTGGATTGATGGGAAGGAAATCACCGACAAGCTTAGAGAGCCTGAAACCGATCGAGCGGTGGCTTTGCTTTCGAAGGCCACTCCTGTGAGAAAGGTCTTGGTTTCGATGCAACAGCAAATTGCAAAGTGTGGCGGTGTGGTGATGGAGGGACGAGACATCACTAGTGTGGTGATGCCAGATGCCGAAGTGAAGGTCTTTTTGACTGCAGATGTAAATGAAAGGGCCAGACGCAGGTGGCAAGAACAGGTGAATAAAGGAATAGACGTTTCGTTTGAGGAGGTTCTCGACGACCTGGTGAAGCGAGACGCAATAGATCTAGAGAGAGAATGGGGCAAACTCATAAAGGTCGATGATGCAGAAGTAATCGATAGTACCGATCTGAGTATTGAAGAAGTATGCGCCCTGATAATCAATCTTTGCAAGGAGAAACAGAAGTGTTCTACACGATTGTAAGATGGGTAGTCAATATAGTGATGAGAATCTTGTTTAATATCCAAAGTGAAGGATTTGAGAACTTCCCTGAATCCGGTCCGGTGGTAGTATGCAGTAATCATACATCGTGGTGGGACCCATGCGTCATTGGCTGTTTGGCTCCTAGGCCTGTATATTTCATGGCAAAGGAAGAATTGTTCAGCAATCCGATTTTTGCCTGGGTGTTGAGAAATCTACACGCATTTCCGGTAAACAGGGAAAAAGCTGATATAGGAACTGTTAGGCGATCGCTAAGAGTTCTTGAAAATGGAGAAGTCCTGGGGATTTTTCCGGAAGGAACGCGCAAGTCGCATCCTGAAGTCACCGATGCCCACGCGGGTGCCGCACTTTTGGCCATGAAGGGTAAGGCTCCTGTGATCCCTATTGCCATAAGAGGTACTTACAGGTTTAGGAGAACAGTTCGCGTAGCGTGCGGCAAACCATTTGATATAGTTTCGAGCACAGGCAAGAGATCTTCTGACCTAAAGCGGGGTTCAGAAGATATAATGAAGGCCATAGTTGAACTGTGGAACCATCTCGGATCGGATGAGGGAACATCATGCAAATAAAACTAGCCAGACATATGGGTTATTGCTTCGGTGTGAAACGGGCAATAGAAATGGTAGAAAGAGCTTTGGAGGAAGGTCCTTATCCTATATGGACACTAGGACCCATAATTCATAACCCTGTAGTCGTAGATTTGCTACGCGACAGGGGTGTCAAGGTGGCGACAGACCCCTCTCAAGTCTCCTCCGGTACATTAATCTTGCGAACTCATGGCACAGGGGCTGATGAGAGAGCAACGTTTTCTCCGAGCATCGGAAAGATAGTCGACGCAACGTGCCCATTTGTACAGAAAGCGCAAAACAAGGCTAGACAGCTTGCTGAACAAGGTAAGAGCATAATCGTTTTCGGAGACAAGAACCACCCTGAAGTTAAAGCGATATTGTCGTATGCAGGCAAGGGCGCATTGTGCATTGGGAATGTGTCTGATTTGGATGCGATTTGTCTCGATGACACGACAGGCGAGCTCGAAGTCATAGCTCAGACTACGTCAAGGCGACAAGACATTGATGAAATCCTGAAAGCCCTTGAGGAAAAGGGTATACAGGCAAACCTATCGAATACGGTATGTACCGCTACGGAGTTGAGGCAAGAAGCTGCTAGGGAATTGGCACAAGAATGCGATCTTGTTCTCGTGATTGGCGGCAAGACAAGTGCCAACACAGGACAGCTAGTTAGAATAGTAGAGGAATTTGGTGTAGAATGTTATTTAGTAGAGTCGGAGAAGGATGTTTGGCCCCAGTGGTTTGAGGGAAAACATGTTGTAGGCGTAACTGCCGGTGCGTCTACTCCCGACTGGGTGATAAAGGAGGTTGTAGGCAAGGTGGAAGAACTAGAAAAAACCAACTTGGAAACGAAGCCAGAGGAACTACATGAGGGACATGAACAAGAAGAGATAGGTACAAAAGAATCAAACGAACAAGTTCCCGAGACTTCTCCCGAAGCTCCGCAAAGTGATGTTGTCATAGAGAGTGCCGAGGAAATGGTTGAGGATAAAGCAACTGCCGAACTATATGATGAGACATTTAAGACATTGCGTGAAGGCGACATCGTCGAGGGGAAAGTAATGTCTGTGGATGAAAATGGAGCTTTGGTGGACGTCGGGTACAAGTCTGAAGGGATCATTTCGCCTCAGGAGCTCGAACGCCGTGATGAGATTGGGGATTACGACATCTCTCCTGGAGACGAAATAATGGTCTATGTCCTAAACGTAGATTCAGTTGATGGGAGCCTACGACTTTCTAAGAGAAAAGCTGATGAGGAATTAGCGTGGAAAGACCTTGAACAGGCCTACAGAGAACAGAGCGTCATCGAGGCCCCTGTTGTTCAAGAAGTAAAAGGTGGGCTCGTGGTTGACGTAGGCGTTAGGGCGTTTGTCCCAGCATCACAGGTGGAGCGCGGCTATGTAAATGACCTTTCTAAGTACGTTGGTCAGACTCTTAGGCTAAAAGTTCTTGAACTAGACAGGTCGAAGAACCGAGTGATCTTGTCGCAAAGGGTCGTTCTCGAAGAGGACCATGAAAGACTGTGCAAGGAAACGTGGGATACCATTGCTGAGGGTCAGGTAAGGACAGGTACTGTAAAGGGGATAACGGACTTTGGGGTATTCGTCGATCTAGGCGGCGTGGACGGTCTCTTGCACATATCGGAGCTTTCGTGGGGAAGAGTCAACCATCCATCGGAAGTAGTCAAGGAAGGTCAAGAAATACAGGTCAAGGTTCTCAAAGTGGACAAAGAGCGAGGCAGGATCTCACTTGGGAGAAAACAAGTTCTTCCGGATCCCTGGGACGATGTAGAGGCGAAGTATCCTGTAGGAATCGAGATCAAGGGTGAAGTAACACGGACTGCACCTTTCGGAGCGTTTGTTCAAATTGAACCTGGTGTAGAAGGGCTTGTTCACATATCGGAAATTTCTCAACAGCATATTGCGAAACCTGAGGAAGTAGTAAATTCCGGCGATCAGGTTATGGTCAGGGTATTGAGGACCAGACCTGATGAAAGGAAGATTAGCCTCAGCATTAAGCAAGCAGACCAGACTCTCTTGGAAAGTCATGGGGAAGAATCTCCAGAGACACTTCCTAAGGAAGCGGCAGAAGAAGTCTTGCAGGAGGCAGTAGAAGAGTCTGTGGAACCAAAGGAAGCGCCGGTGGAAGAAGAGATACTCGAAGAGCCAATCGCTGAAGCGGTTGAAGAAGCGAAAGAAGAAGTATCTGAAGAGGAACCGGTGCAAGAAGGGGATTCCGACGAATCTTGCTCTGCCGATAGGGAGGTTCAACAAGACTCCGCGGACGTGAAGGAACCTGAACCCGACAACAAGGAGACAGGAACCGTTTCTCAAGAGGAGTAGTGCTTCAAACCAAATAAGAGCTAATTGTAGGTGTTTTTAAGTAGCAAACTCGCAGGCTTCTCATACCTGCGGGTTTACTTCTTCTTGACCTAATCGAATGGGGGAACGATAATTAGAAGCACATTGACATATGGGGGTTTTGCTCGTTGATTTGTATGCATGGCGGAGGTTTGGTAAGAAGTGTTGAACCTGGCAGCTTAGCTGAGTACATAAATATTTGTCCGGGAGATAGGATCCTATCTGTTAACGGGCACGTTCTGAGGGATGAAATCGACTTCAAGTTCTACGCTACAGAAGATGACATAACCCTGGAAGTCCTCAAATGCGATTCTACTACAGAGGTTTTTCAAATAGAAAAAGAGCCCGATGATCTTATAGGTGTAACTTTTGATACACCGATTTTCGACGGTATAAGGACCTGTGTTAACAATTGCAGTTTTTGTTTCATATCCCAACTTCCACAAGGTATGCGCAGAAGCCTTTACCTTAGAGACGATGATTACAGACTCTCGTTTCTTTCCGGAAATTTCATATCGCTGACCAATCTATCTGAAGCAGATTGGAGGCGTTTAGATGAACAGAAACTATCCCCCCTTAGGGTTTCACTGCACACGTCTAATCCAGAGGCCAGGGCCTTACTTATGGGTAACCCCAAAGCCTCTTCAGGGATGGAAGATCTACAACATCTAGGTGATATAGGCATCTCTACCCACATTCAGATCGTACTGCTAAAGGGCGTAAATGACGGAGAGATGCTGTTGTCAACCCTCAAAGATCTTGATTCGTTGGGAGAATGCATTCTTTCAGTTGGAGTAGTGCCTGCAGTTTACACAAAGTATAGGCAGGTGCTACCATCTCCTTTAGGAGATCGGAGATGGGCCCTTGACACTTTGACCATGCTCGAAGGATATGCGCGAGAGGTTTATGATAGACGTGGGTTTCACTGGGTCTATGGGGCTGATGAGTTTTACTTTTTGTCGGGAAGAGAGTTCCCGGAGTACGAATTCTATGATGATTTCCCTCAGTTTGAAAACGGCATAGGACTTGTGGCGAATTTTAGGCGGGAACTCAATGAAACAATTTCAAGCATAGACGGCAATGTTGGCGAATCGGGGGATTTGTGTACCTATAAGCGTTCTAGGCGAACGATGTCCGGTACAAGCAGGGTGCTTGCAGTAACCGGGACAATGGCATATCCTGAGATAATTGCTGCAGTGAGGAACCTTGGGCTTGAAGAGAGGGTTTCTGTATTGCCGGTGGAGAACAAGTTCTTTGGGAATTCGGTTACTTGTTCCGGTCTCCTTACAGGCGCCGACATTTCGTCAGCCATTTTGGATTGGAAAACCTCACACGGAGAATGTGACGTAGTGCTCATACCTTCTTATTCAGTGTTTGAAGATAAGTTCTTGGATGATATGACAGTAAAAGAGTTGTCGGAGATTTCACATAGTGCTGTAAGGGTTGTTAGTCCTCTGCCCTATGCCTTACTTGATTCCGAAAGGGAGTAGAAAGATGGATTTTTCTGTAGCGATCGTTGGCAGGCCGAATGTAGGCAAGTCTGCTCTCTTCAATAGAATAGCCGGAACCAGTTCTTCAATCGTGCACAAAGAAAGCGGTGTTACGAGAGATAGGCTATATTCGTGCTGTGAGTGGCAGGGACAAGAGTTCACTTTGATAGACACGGGCGGTTTGGATCTGTTGTCCTCGGGTGAGATGGTAAAAGCCATTATCTCTCAGGTCGAGCAGGCAATTGAAGAAGCGGATATCCTTGTTTTCGTGGTTGACGCGCGGACAGGGATTACACCAGAGGATTTGGAAGTCGCACAGATACTAAGAAAAACGCGAAAACCGATCCTTGTAGCGGCGAACAAATGCGATGCGCTCGGCCAAGAGCAAAGAGCGGTAGAGTTCTATTCTCTCGGGTTTCCCGCTGTGTTTCCCATATCAGCTTCACACGGGCTAGGGATAGGTGATTTGCTTGATGCAATAGTCGAGCAAGCACAGAAACTAGAGGGAGCAGCTCAGAAAGACACTGAAGAGGTTTACGATCAGGCTACACAAGCTATAAGGGTGGCCATTGCAGGCAAGCCTAACGTGGGGAAATCGTCATTGGTAAATCAGATTCTGGGTCAGGACAGAATGACCGTTTCATCAACCCCTGGGACTACTGTAGATTCCGTAGACGTAGAATTCTCCTATGATGGTAGAGATCTCGTGCTTGTGGATACAGCTGGTCTTAGGAGACCTGCCCGGATCGATGAAAAGCTGGAGGAGCTTGCAGTCGGAAGGGCGCTCAGAGCAATCAAAAGGTCCGATGTCGTTTTGCTTCTTATCGACGGAACAGACTACCCTACGTCGCAAGATCGTAGAATCGCCGGCTATATAAGGCGTAATGCAAAGGCGTCCATAATCTTGGTAAATAAAGTCGATCTAGGGCTTGCATATAATATGAGCCAAGAAGAGTACCGACGCCGCGTTTTGCACGAATGCAGGCCTATTTCATACTCAAATGTGTTTTTCATTTCATGCCTTACAGGCAAGGGAATCAATATGGTTTTGCCTGAGGTCATCTGGACCTATGAAGAGTACCACAAGCGAATTGAAACATCTGTGCTAAATCGAGCGTTATCCGAGATAACTGATTTCAACCCGCCTCCAAGGGAAGGCAAGTTGTTCTACTGCTCTCAAGTTGAGAAAGGGCCGCCTAAAATAGTCTTTTTTGTAAAAGATCCATCTGCGATTCCGGATTCGTACACCAGGTATTTGGAGGCCGAAATCAGAAGGAGATTTGGATTCCGGGGAGTACCAATAATAATGGAATTTCGTCCTAGAAGGTAAGAAGGGATGTTAAAATGATAGATAACTGGGAGTTACTGCTGCAGTTATGCATTTTTGGGTACTTTTTGGGATCGTTTCCGTCAGGGGTAATAGTCTCTCGGCACGCAGGTGTAGATGATATAATGTCTCGCGGCAGTGGCAACATAGGCGCGACGAACGTCTTTCGCGTATTGGGAGCCAAGTATGGGGCAATTGTTCTTGCTCTAGACATGCTTAAAGGCATTATACCTGCTTACCTAGGTTCGAGATGCTTTGGGACTTTGGGTGCGTTAGTAGTGGGAATGTGTGTTATTTTAGGGCATAACTGGTCAATATTTCTGAAATTCAAGGGCGGAAAAGGAATTGCAACAACAGCAGGGGTTGCTCTTGTCGCTTTTCCTAAGACCGTAGCCATAAGCGTAGTTGTGTTTTTGGTGACGATTGCTGTGACGAAGTATGTGTCGCTCGGGAGTCTCTTGGCGGTCTGGGTTGGGTTTTTCTATACGCTTTTCACACCGGCTGCTGTTTCCGAAAAAATACTCGTACTTTGTCTTGCGGCCATTGTTACTTACAAACATAAAAGTAACATAACGAGACTTATTTCTGGTAAAGAACTGAAACTAGGAGACAAAGAACGAAAGGATTGAATCGATGCAATTGAACAGTAAAGCTTGCATTTTGGGTTCAGGGGCTTGGGCGGGAGCTCTGGCTGTTGTTCTATCGGACAATGGTTTCAAAGTCTTGCTTTGGGCACGTAACTCGGACACAGTGGACTGTTTCCAAGCTACTCGCACTTTGCCCAGGCTACCAGGTATTATCTTGCCTTCTACTGTAAGCGTTACTGACAGTGTTGAAGAGGCCCTGTCTGAATCTTCTGTTATAGTTGCCGCCATACCTTCTTCTGCAGTTGCCTCCCTCGCACATAAGGTTGCGTCTGATCTGCCGTCGGAATCCTTGTTGGTTTCAGCTACTAAGGGGTTTGACTATGCGACCTTGCAGAGGCCATCTGAAGTTTGGGCTGAAGCAAATCCCGATCTCAAAGGCAGGATATGTGTTTTGTCGGGTCCGAATTTTGCGGCTGAGATAGGGCGTAGGTTGCCTGCAGCTACAGTAGTAGCTGGGGAAGAAGAGACCGCAAGGCTCATGGCTCAACGGTCGTTTATGACCTCGTACTTCAGGGTGTACACCCACGATGATGTAGCGGGAGTAGAGATGGGTGGCGCGCTTAAGAACGTGATTGCTTTGGCGTGCGGCATGGTTGAAGGCATGGGGCTAGGCGACAATGCGAGAGCCGCCCTTATATCCAGGGGAATAGCGGAAATGGTGCGATTAGGGGTACGTATGGGGGCGGATCCTCTTACTTTCTCAGGCCTTTCGGGGTTAGGCGATTTGGTGCTTACAAGCACAGGGGATCTTTCTCGGAACCGGCAAGCAGGTATCGCTGTAGGGAAAGGCCAATCGATCGATGAGTTCATTGAAGAAACAGGATACACCGTAGAAGGTCTTGAGACGGTTAAGGCCGCAAGAAAACTCTCGGTCATCTACGATGTCCAGATGCCAATAACATGGGTTGTCTACAAAATCTTGTACGAGGGATTGCAGGTTTCCGAAGGAGTGTGCGAAATCATGAGGCGAGAAGGGAAACCAGAATCTGAGAAGTACTTCAAGTAGCACATTGAATCCAGTTATCTTATCCTTTGTGCTCCTCTCCTAGTTATATCTTACACTCGAGATTAATCGAAAAAGAAGGATTCTGACTTACCTCTTGTAGAAATCCCTACGCGGGCAAGGCTTTCTTTCGGGAAGATCTTGCATAAGAACCCTCCTGCTTGGGAGGAGAAGAAGGAGCACAGGGTATGATATACGATTTTGATAAGGTCTACGACAGGAAGAAGTATTTGAGTAGCAAGTGGGCTGTAGAGCAAGTTTTTGGCAGAGGGGACATCATTCCTCTATGGGTTGCCGATATGGATTTTCCAGTAGCGGAGCCTATCGTGAGCGCAATAAAGGAACGCGCAGAACACCCTATCTTTGGCTATACCATGACGAGTCCAGGGCTATATGAGTCCATTATTGACCGACTCAACGACAAGTTCGGATGGAAAGTGGAAAAGGACTGGATAATCATTACACCAGGAGTTATGCCTGCAGTCAATGCGTCGGTAATTGCGGTGACGGGCCCAAACGATCCAGTTGCACTTCAGAGCCCGGTTTATCCCCCTTTTTGGTCCGCGATAAACAACAACGGCCGTAGACAGTCTGTTAATTTACTCAAGATTGTTGACGGCCGATTTGAAATTGACTTTGATGATCTCAGACAACGTTTTGAGGTGGACGGAGCAAAGGCTATGATCCTCTGCAATCCCCATAATCCTGGCGGTAGGGTATGGTCCAAGGATGAACTCGTTGAGATGGGGAACATTGTGGTAGGTGCCGGCGGAGTCGTGATTTCCGATGAGATCCATTGTGAGCTCCTCTTAAACGGCAACAAGCACATCCCTTTTGCTTCCCTAAATGAAGAATTTGCGATGAATTCTATCACCTGTTTTGCGCCAAGCAAGACCTTCAACATTCCGGGATTCCATACATCTGTGGCGATCATACCCAGCGAGAAATTGCGCGAGAAGTTCAACAGAGCGCGGGGTGGCATAATGGGTTCGCCCGGCATTTTCGGACTGATATCTATGGAAACTGCTTTCAGATACGGCGACGAGTGGCTTGAACAGGTTCTTAGCTATATCGAAGGAAATGTCGATTTTGCTTGTTCATATTTTGAATCGAAGATTCCGGAAATAGTACCCATGCGACCTGAGGGAACATATCTTATATGGTTAGATTGCACCGGATTAGGACTTGGCCACGAGGAGTTGGTGAAGTTCTTTGTCGATGACGCAAGAGTTGGGCTTAATGATGGTGCAACTTTTGGTCCTGGAGGAGATGGGTTCATGCGCCTCAACGTAGCGTGTCCTAGATCTATCCTGCAAGAAGGTCTTGAAAGGATAGAACAAGCAGTTGCCGAAAGGCGCGCATAGCTCGTCGGCTAGGTGTCTTCGCATCGCGAAGGCAGCCCCGCTTTTTCACGGATAACGACTGAGGATGCTGCAACATAGGGAGTAGGCTCGAGATTCACGATCCCTATCTTTTCCCCAAGGGAGGGAAGGTAAGAGACCGGGGCAACTTGAAGACTCGAGCCTATCACCAGCATGAAGTCGGATTTTTGTGCCTCTTTCGGTGGAGATACCCTCTCCTGTAAGTTCTACAGCGTACTTCGCTTCTGGCAGATATTGTGCCAACTGATTGATCGCTGTTTTTGTCTGCATAGTTGACTAGTTAACCATGTGAGGTTAACATTTAGTTAACGTATTAACCAATGCAACAGATATTGGATGTAGTCAAAATGTTGCAAAGAGGAGAAGAGGTAAATGATACTGGTAACTGGTGCTCCCGGGCATCTAGGCAATAACCTGGTTAGGGCTCTGCTTGAAAACGGCGAAACGGTCAGATGCTTGGTTTTGCCCGGAGAAAAGCTGGATTCTCTCAAAGGACTGGATATTGAGATTTTAGAAGGCGACGTGCGCGACATAGATTCTCTGTATAGGGCTTTCGACGGTGCCGAAATAGTGTATCATCTAGCTTCGGTGATAAGCTTGCTGCCTGGGTATTCAGAGATTCTTGAAGAAGTGAACGTAAAAGGCGCGAGAAATGTCGCTGAAGCATGCCTTAGGACAGGCGTCAGACGACTAGTCTATACCAGTTCGATTCATGTTTTGGTTGAGTCTTCTAGCGATGAGGTCATAGACGAGTCGTCGCCATGCGATCCCAAACGCGTAAGCATGGCATATAGCAAGAGCAAAGCTAGAGGCACTCTTGAGGTTCTTGAGGTTATTTCCAAAGGGCTAGATGGGGTGGTGACCCTTCCTACAGGAATCATAGGTCCCTACGATTACAAACCTTCTGAGACGGGGCGTATGATCATAGACTATGTGGCAGGGAAGATTCCGGTTCGTATCAGCGGCGGGTACGATTTTGTGGATGTGAGAGACGTGGCGAAAGGGCATATCCTTGCGGCAGAAAAAGGAAAAACCGGGGACAAATACATCCTTTCGGGTGAGTGGATATCCATGGATGATGTTATGAAAGAAATTTCGGCAATAACTAATGTACCTGTACCGCGGTTTCAGCTGCCGGCAGGGTTGGCTTCTGCAGTAGCCTATGCTCTCACCTTATATAGCGTTGTTACGGGCGCGAAGGTTCTTATGAATCTGGATTCAATATCTACTCTTAGGAGCAATTCTTTAGTCTCATGTGCCAAGGCAAAGCGAGAACTCGGCTATTCGCCACGGCCCATACGAGAGACTATACGCGATACGGTGAGATGGTTCCAGGAGACAGGAGTTTTGTAATTTTGGAAGAATGAGGAGGGTGAAGGGCAGGTGTACGATTTTCAGGTCATCGTTGGGTATGCAAGCAAGATGATTCAAATAGGTAAGACATGCATCAACAAAGCCCTGAAGAGCATAGGGCTAAGCAGTTCAGAGGCGGACGTGCTCATGTTCCTATATGCTAACGGTGACGGTATCAGACAAGATCAGATCGCCGCAGGCGTAGAGGTGAGTAAACCTGCGATTTCAAGAACCATCCGTTCTCTGGAGAAAAAAGGATACATAATACGGGAACAAAGTCCAAAGGACCGCAGGGAATACTACGTCTATTTGTCAGCCAAAGCCCTTCAACATAAGCAGTTCATACAAAAGCAGTATGCTGATATTGTAGAGGCTGCTTGTCGCGGTATTTCAGAAGAAAAGGTGACGGAGATCGTAGGGCTATTTAGGAAAGTTATTGAGAACATGGAGGATTACAGGATTGAGCATGGCGCTTGAACACTTACTCTGAGACGGTATTTGTGATGTGAGTATTTGATGGAGGCTTGAATGATGATTACAGGAGAATTGCTAGAACTTGTCTACGAAGCTGCAAGTATTCAGCGGTGGAATGACCATATGCGGCCGGCTCAGGGTTTTACCGAACTCGACAAGCAAGCCCAGAAAATGGTGTACATGTACGTGTTGGGGAGATTTGAAGAGACTGAAGGTGAACTTGATTTTAACTGGCAGCGACTCATAGAAGGCGGCCTGTTTGAGTTTTTGCATAGGATAAAGCTCACAGACATAAAGCCACCGGTGTTCCACAAAATGATGGAGGAAAAGGGTACCGAGATCAATGAATGGGTCCTGAGTCAATACGAGCCGGTGTTTGAGAATATCGAGCCCCCGATATATGCACGATTCGAAGACTACCTGCTTGATAAAGATTACGCTGAGAATGAGAAAAGGATCCTAAGTGCATCTCACTATCTTGCAACAAATTGGGAATTTGAACACATATACAGATTGAATACAGGCCTTTATGGGTTAGACGAGGAAAAAGAGAGTATAGAAGCCCGTTTAAGCGGATACCGTTCTCTAGTCGGAGTGGTTAATCTGTCTTTTGATAGGCCCATTCAACACTTCATGGACCTAGTAGGTCAACTCCGCTTTCAGCAAAGGTGGGCGCAGTCACCTAGAATACCTCAGACATCGGTATTGGGGCACATGTTAGTCGTTGCCATAATCGCTTACTTTGCTTCCCTTGATATAAATGCATGTCCAAAGCGCGTGTATAATAACTATTTCTGCGGGCTTTTTCACGATTTGCCGGAGGTGCTGACGAGAGATATCATTGCCCCGGTGAAGCGGTCTATACCGAATCTGGATGCCATAATCAAGGATATAGAGTCTTCTTGGGTTGAAGAAAGAATATATCCGTTGCTACCAGAATCTTGGCATAGTGAGATTAGATATCTTATAGAAGACGAATTCGCCAATCGCATCGTCAAAGACGGAAAAAGGATGAATACTGAGGTCACATCCGAGTATAACGATGACATCTACAACCCTCTGGACGGGGCAATAGTTAGAGCATGCGACCGATTGGCAGCATACACAGAAGCATCTCTTTCGATAAGGCACGGTATCAAGTCCAAACACCTAAATGACGGGCTATCCATTTACAAGGAATATGAAGGAGATAAGGGTGTAGTGTCAGGAGCAGACTTTAGACCGGTTTTTGACCACTTTCATTCCTAGACCTTGAAGATGGGTGAAGAACTCGCGATGAATCTGCGTATGGGTAGAGCCAGGTCTAGACAATCCCACCCGCAAAGGTTAAAATAAGCACATGAGTCGGGCTGTGGCGCAGTTTGGTAGCGCGCTTGAATGGGGTTCAAGAGGCCGCAGGTTCAAATCCTGTCAGCCCGACCACTGTGACTTCGTCTATTTCACTTCCTAATACTTCGTTGACTTTAAGCATAGTTTCTTATCATTGCATTTGGGCCTGGGGCGTCAGTGGAGTCGCGTTGTGCGGAATCGGCTCCTTGGTGCATAGATTCACGGGTATTGTCATACTAGTTCAGCAATTGTATTATAATGACAGAATAGCCTAGGGTGATTATTTGTATAGGTGATCTGTTGGACGGTTGTCGGGACGTAAATCCAATAGAGAGCTTCCACTCAGAGCCCGAGACCTAGTCCAAGCAGGTATCATTGTGTGGAGGGGATCGCGCACGAAACTGTGCCGGCGAGATTATAACCATAAGATACTTTTTAGCGCCGGGCATGTTGTGGAGATGGAGGTTTCTTTGGCTATTTGAGGGGGTGAGACCCTGTAACCAGCACTTCTTAGAATAAGCATAGCACTCTTCTGGGCATTAAGGCGTTTTAGGAAATGCAGCCCAAAGAGATTGTTGTTTGTTTGATGGTCACAGAGGGAATTTGTTGCGAATATCAAAATTGTTTGAAAGGGGCGTGTATGTAGATGAAGAGAATTCTGTCGGTTGTTCTTGTAGTTGTATTTGGCCTTGTGCTTTTTGCTGGCTGTGGTCCCAAAGAACCTGAAGCGCCGCAAGAGCCGGTTATTACAAAGATAGGGCTTGGCCATAAGACGACGATTGCCAAGTCAACTGAGATGACCGTCAAGGATGACCAGATAGTACCCCCGGTTGCCCAAGTGGACACTGTTTTTGCGGCGGTAGCTTTTGATAAGGATGGCAAAGTAGTTAAAGTCCAGATCGATACTGCGCAGACCAGAGTGGCCTTCGACTCAAAACTTCAGGTGACTTCGGATCTATCTGCTCCAGGCAAGACCAAGAAAGAATTACGCGAAGAGTACGGGATGAAGAAGCTTTCGGAGATCGGGAAAGAATGGTATGAACAGATTGAAGAACTCGAAAAATGGATGATTGGCAAGACTGTAGAAGAGATCAAATCCATGAAGACCAAGGAACGCGACGAGAATCACAAGGCCGTTCCAGATGTGCCTGAATTGACTTCGCTGGTAACCATCACTGTGGAGGATTACCTCGCGGTGGTTGAGGAAGCATACCAAAAGGCTGTCGAGGTTCCCGAAGGGGTCACAAAACTGGGGCTCGGTCACGTCATATCGACTGCTAAGTCGGTAGGTTACTCGGTGATAGAAGGCAAGGAGACTTTGCCAGCGGCACAAGTAAATCTTACCATGGCGGCTACAGGCTTTGATGAGAACGATAAGGTAGTATCTACTATTATTGACGTGTCGCAAGCAAAGGTGAACTATGACAAAGATGGAAAGCTGATTAGCGATATCACTGCGGAATTAAAGACCAAGAAAGAACTTGGCGACGAGTATGGGATGAAGAAAGTATCC
>Ga0116189_1001686_pt1 | contig 16954 bp, 25 predicted proteins | sample AD_JPNTR3_MetaG_FD_89895 | JGI IMG/M metagenome (GOLD analysis project Ga0116189, IMG submission 89895) | Active sludge microbial communities of municipal wastewater-treating anaerobic digesters from Japan - AD_JPNTR3_MetaG | ecosystem: Engineered > Bioreactor > Anaerobic > Digestate | place... | reverse complement strand
CTGTAACATGGCCTGATACGTATCTTTGGTCATACCAAACGTGCTTTTTAGCTTTCTCCAGCGGACCCAGTCAGGCTGGCACACGTAGCAACAATAACTGCGGTCTAGCGGGTAACCCTTATTTTTTCCAAACTCCGCTATAGGCTTTACAAGCTTGCAGACACAACAGGTTCTAATATCGGAGCGGCCTAGGGCTGCTGGGCGTCCCATGAAGAGGTGCCTCCTGGCATCATTTGTGTAACGAAAACACACCCTTATTTGTGACAGAAATTTTACCTGGCGGGGTCGGACCACCAGGGTTTGGTTTAGATTTTGAACACAGATTTCAGCAACTGCGCTTTCCGCTCTTCTTTCTGGTCCGGAGCAACCACACCGCGTTTAATGTCAGCAACCGCATGGGCCTCAGCCAATCGATCCGCCGCCTTCTTAATCGCGTCCTTCTCGGTCGGAATCCACGCCCCGCTGGCCAGAGCATCCTTGGCTCGCGGAGACACCATCGCCGCATCATTCACCGGAATCAATGCAACCTTAGCGTCCCGGTAGTTCCCGTTCTCCAGCATGATGCCGGGGGCCAGGACCTTCATCTCGAACTTAGGCATTATAGCCTCCTGTCAAAAATTGACCGTCGTTTTTTGTTTGGTGACGGCCAGGCCAAATGCTACGCGCGTCTGCTTTTGGTGATAATTAAACTCCAGGGCAGAGAACTGGAATAGTCGTTATTTGGGGCAGACCAAGGCCTTCACAGTGGTGCTGGACGTCGTAACTTCCAACGCCCGAGCAATCACGGTGCCAACACCCGACACGACGCCAGCAATATCGGCGGAGGTGGACGTTCCGAGCAATGACCCAACGGCAGTCACAACACCAACTTTCACGGCGGGGTGGTATCCATAGATCATGATCGTGCCAAACGAGTTGGCAGCAATCGTGGTAGGATACACAACGCCAGCCCCTAACGTCGAGCTAGCAGACGTGGTGCTAGTAATCGCCAGACCATAGGCGGTATTCGCACCATACACCACAACCGATCCGTTCGTGTGAGCCACTCCGTCGGCATTATACACTTCGACCAAGATGTTCTTATCGGTCGAGGCGCCTTTGAAGCCCGCAACGTTCAGGACTTGATCGGCAGATGCGACTCCGGCCACCAATACGGCCGCCAGAGCAAACAGAAACTTTCTCATCGGTTTCTCCCTTATCGTGTTACAACCATCAGGTCGAGAGCCAGGTTATCGGCAGACGTCGCAAACGTCACAACTTGCGAAGACGCCGTGAACTTGGTCGATTGACCTTCTTGGAGGCATCCAACGTATTGAATCTTCCCCGCCAACGTCGAAGTCCAGGTATCACCGTTATCGATGTCCGCAAACGACACCTTATGAACGATATACCCATCACCACTTTGAGGTCGGGGCCTAACTGTTCCAGTTTTGGCCGCCATAGTAACCTCCGAATTAGCTGGTGAACGTCAGTTTGAAGTTGGACAAGGGGCGATCGCACACGATCTGGAGCATCAATCGGAGCATCGCGGACTCAGCCTGCGCACCGGGGGCGCGAAGGAAGGGCGATTTGTCAAATTTCATTTTGCTGTTCACATACATTTTCGTATGCTTGGTGTTGATCCCGAGGATCGTGTTCGCCAGCATAGCGTCCGAATAGAAGAACGGCTTTTCCATGAACAACAGAGAGCCGAACCCGAGTTCACCTTTGTCGCCCTGCGACAGGCGCTGGTGGGCAACCAAGCGGGCATCATACGCTTCCAGGAGGGTCTGGGTTCCAACCAAGAAGCTGATCGGGTCCATACCGTTACGACCGGAAGTGTTATACGCCGTCAAGAGCGCTTCACGGATGTTGGCGGAAGCCAAGGAACCCGTTTCCACACCCTGCCACCAAGCATAGGACGACCGGTCGATTTCGCCGTAGTTCCCAACGCCGGGGTTAGCCGAGTCAACCACATCGAGCAAGGACCAGATCGAGGACGTTGAAACCGTCACAGCCCCGAGCAGGATGCTTTCCAGCGATTGGTGCATCTCTTCCATCACGTTCTCAAGCTGCAGCGCCAACAGGTCGAACTCTTTGGAGTCGCCAGCGTTGCGGGCTTTGTCCCAGTCGCGCAGGGCGACAGATCCGCCAAGACCGGCCCAGTCAAACCGGGCTTGAGACGCCATTTCGGCGACAGTCGTAGGCAAGCTGGAGGTCGCGGAGATCTGCGCCACAGTGCCGCTGTTCGCGTAGTTAACGGGCACAACGATGTCACGCCCGCCAGTAACTTCTTTCAAGCCGTTCCCGTTCAAGAACGATTTCGTGATCGGGGATTTCTTATACCATTGTTCCATCAATTCCTTTCCGTGAAGGGAAAGGGTGGTCGCCAACAACGTGTCAACGTTGGCGGGACCTCGCGCAAAATACTTTTCAGGCATTGTGTTGCTCCTTTAGTGTGATTCTATCGTCCAGAATATCCCATCTGTTTCGCTTGATACGCAAGTGCCTCAGCTATGTTCGTGAACTTCGGCGTCGTTTTCGTGGACGGTTGCGGTCTGCGATTGATTGGGTTTCCAGCGATCTTTTGGGCTCGGGCCTTTTCCGCGTTCAAGGCGGAGGCTCCGGCCCCTTTAATACGTGATTCGGCGGTAGCAAGCGTGTAAGCGTCTTCCAAGTTCCTAGCCCGTCCACCAGAGACCATCTGCTGCAGTTTAGGCATGATCGCCTTGGCGTCCGGGTATTGGCGGGTAAACGCCGACACCTCTTGTTTTCCAATATACTGCACCATCGGGTTCAATCTCTGTTCCACCATACGCTCAAACTTCGCGGACAAGGTGGTAGCAAGCGCATCTCCGAACTGAGTGTAATGCTCGCGGTGCTCAGGAGAGACGTTCTTTTCCAGAAAGTTCATGAGCGGGGCAACGTCAGGGTCTGGCCCATCGTCTTTAGCCTCGGTGGCCGCCGGGGTAATTCCGAGAGCTTCCTGCAACTGCGCCTTAACGGTCGGGTCATTCTGTGCCGCCGTGAGGAACTCAGAGATCGCATTGTGCTTCTGCGCCGTTAGCTTGGCTATACGGGCATCGAAAGCCTTGCGGGGGATGAACTCTTCCCCATTCTCGTCCTTCACAGCCTCTTCAGTCTCCCCTTCGGGAGCTTCTGCCGCACCTTCTTGACCTTCAGCCACCTCCTGCCCTTCGGCAGGCGTTTCGGGCGCTGCTTGTTCCTCGCCAGAACCTACTTCAACATCACCTGCAGGCTCAACAACATCGCTACCGCCTTCGATGTTCTCGTCCATTTGTTTCTCCTTTATCGTCCGTATCGCCGACTTCGCGGGGCCTAGCCCAGGGTGGAGCAACACTCCTATTTATATACCGCCGGGGAGTGGCGGAAATCGTTACTCGTCAAACGCCGTTTTATACGCAGATTCGAACCCCTTGCGCTTCATGGCCGCACCAGAAGTTTCTTGGCCCAACGGCATACGAATTTGTTTAGCTGTTTCTGCGTCTGCTGTATCGTCTTCCGCGTCGCCTTTTTTAGAGAACAACTCGATAAGCTGGTTAAGTGCGTTTTTCGGAAGTTTCGTGATCCAACTGAAATCCTGTAACTTTGGGTCAGCCAACGCCTGTTTGGCAGCAAGCTCGTTCATATCTTCTGACATATTAGCCCCTTAAAACGTAGTTCTTCTGTTTCAGATAGTCCGCATACTGGTGCGAACTGTGGACCGGCTGCCCGGTCGCGATATTGATCTTGCCTTGGTATTCCAGTGGCACACGCACCTTGGTCCCATTAGGATCTCGTGGCGTCGTGTCCACCACCCGCCCACAGGCGGAGCAGGATTCGTCTGCCCCAACCTGTTGCCACATCTGCGGATTCTTCATACCACAATTTGCACATACCAGCACGTAACGATCTACGTCAAATGTCATGCCCATCGTGGCCTCCTACGCTTTGTTCGCTTCCCGGTTAATCGCGATCTTCTGGTTCGTCGGATTAGGCACCGGGGCGTTCATCATGTCTTGGTTCACAGCCACACCGTTGATCGGCATGCCCTCCGGATTACCCCCTCCCGGACTTCCCGGCGGAAGACCCTGCATTTTCTGTTGGTGTTGCAGGATGTGCTGGCCCGATACCTCGCCAGGAATCAATCCGTGGATCAGGATATGGATCTTGTCGTTATCCTCAGGGAGAACCGAAACTTCGTTAAAGGCTCCAGCCATCATCGACTCGTTCTCTTTCAAGGCGTCCATGACCTGCATCTCGGGCTTAGACACGTCAGAGTAAATGAAGCTCTCAACGTCACGTTCGTCATACGTCTCCAGGACGCGCTTCACGATCTTGCCCATGTCAACCGAGTAGCCTTGCTCTTTCAATACCATCTGCACAGGAGGGGCGGACAACAGATTCATCGCATCCACCCACTGTTTGCGCCGGATCACCGGGTCTTCATAAGACATCGAAAAGGGCTTTACTTCCAGGTCGAAGTTGCCCTGAATCTCGTCACGGCCCCACCGCGTTGGGAACGTCTCGCCATCAATCAGCGTGTAGTTCTCGGGGCCTGCATACTCTTTGAACAAATCCACCCAATACCGCAGCAGGTCGCCCATGTAATCAGACACGATGTCGGCCAGCTCTTCCATCCGAATCTGCTCGCCCCGGCTAGCCAGCTTCAAGCCTGTCGCCAACTGGTCGTTGTTCGTGGTAGGCGTCACGTTGCCGAGCATACCCATCACTCGGGCAATGTCGGTGTCAATCTTGCCGTCCAGCGTGTGGAAGCCAACCGGCAGGTCGGGATATTTTACCTGACCAAACACGTTGCCAGCAGGCTGCGTTCCGGAGCATACGCGCGGGATCTGCCCGCTAAGAACTTGTTGCTTAACCTTCTCGCCGTCCGTCATGCCAGAAGTGTTGATATACAACGAAGGAAGCGTCCGTTTGACCCACTCCATCTCGGTGTTTCGGAGCTTATTCTTCGCTTCCTGCTGGCCATAGAAGTATCGGACCAGAGGCACCGGCAGACCGCCCTCGGGGTCAGCCACAAAATACAGCAACTTCACCGGGAACGTCTTGGACTTGGTGGGCCACTCGCCATCGAACAGCGGCCCCTCTTTGACTTCCTCAGACACCATCAGATACTTGCCTTTGCGGTATTTCGCACAGGGCTTGATGAACACTTCAAAATACTCAACCATCTTCTGCTTCGCGGCGTCCGAACCGGCCATATCCTTGGCAATCCCGGTCGGCTCGGCCTTCCCCTCAAGTTTGTCGGTGTAGTTCAGCCTGGTATCTTCTTTCAACTGTTCCAGAGGCACGACATACCGCACAGCGATCCACGTGGGGTTATTGAAATCTAGCGGGTCAACCACGACATCCCATGGAGGAAGCCGTTTAGCGTAGGCGGAGTCGTCATAGACGTCCTCGCGGAGTGACGGCGGGGCTTCCCCGTCGCCATCGTTCATCATCTCAACGCCTTGATCGTTGCCCCAACCGCATTTAATGGCACCAAAGAAGCCCAGCATGGCGTCTTCAATGGCGGACTTGGCCTCGATCTTTAGCCCTGCCTTGGTGATGTTTTGGTTGATTGCGGATTGCAGGATTAACGCAGATTTGGGGCCGTCAAACTCTTGTCGCAACGGCTCGCCGGTTTCGGGGTTTGGGACGGGGACTTCCACGACCTCTCCATTCATTTCGATGGGGGCCATGACGGTCTTATAAATCTTCTCTTGCAACGATTTGATGAACACTTTCGGGTTCTTGAAATACAGCACCGGAAGCATTGATTTGATCGTCTGATACACGACGTTGATGTCAATCCGCCGTGATTCGTTGCGGTTCTCGAACTCGTGGCGATACGCCTTGTAGTAATCATGCGTCTCGGACTTGAACTCGCCGGAAATGTGCTTGTAGGCCGCCTGGACACGATTAAACCAGGTGTCCCGCAACGCCGCCGCATCCTTCTGTTCCTGAAATTTATTGTCTTCGTAATCCAGCGTATCAGCCATTTGTGTTGCTCCTTCCTAGAGGTCTATGCCCCAGGTGTGGTTGAATTCTTCTTGCAACGACGTGCCGTTCTCGGCAGCCAAGTCGGACGCTACCTGTGTCACCGCGTCCAAGTAAGCGACTGTGTTCTTATCCAGTCTCTTGGTTGGAGCTGCGCCAATATCTGGGTGTGACAACAAGATATACTTTTGAGCATCCCAACTGTGGTTGTTGCGGTCCTTGATCTTTTCCTTGAGGTTTTTATCGCCTCGGGACTCTTCATGCTCAAGGGCTGCAATCTCGTCAATTATATTACTGCATGATTCTAAGATCTGATATTTCTTTTTCTCGCCTACCCACAAGTTCCGAATAAGATTTATACACACCTCGTCGCTTCTGCCGTGGGCAGGCATTAACTTCTTCAGGGCGTGTCTGCCAGCGTGGATCTCGGAGGACAACAGCTCGGCGACCGTGGTGTGCCCTGACGCAGTAACGACGAGGTGGCTTTGGATTGCAGGGTCGCAAGCTATGAACTGCAGGTCTTCATACAAAGGGTGATTCTTGATCTCTTCCGCCACGACAACCGGAACGGCCTTCTTCCAGGTCTTCTCAAAGATGGTGGTGAATGACCGGTCCGGCTGGGCCGCCACGATAACGAACGCCGTGTTGTTCTGGATACCCCAGTCTAACCCGCCGTAGTAACAGGTGGCCGACGTCGCGTTGAATGTCGGAACAACGATGTCTTTCTTATCCCGCATGAAGGTCGGGAACACCAAGTCCCCGCCAGATACCGAGAAGTCAATCTCATACTCGGCCCGCCACTTCCCTGGGTTCAGGTCAGCCATGATCTCGGCCCGCTCCCGGTCAACCCACTCACGGCCCTCTTTGGTTTCCGGGTCTTTCTCGGGGTCTGCTGAGTAGTGAAGCAAGACAACGCGATGACCCGCAGAGTTACGCTTTAGCGTCAGGCCTTTGCATGGTTGCGTTATCTCGCCCATAGTTTAATTTTATCCTTGTTTGGGTAGTGTGGCTACCCGTTCCCCAGAAAAACACTATCGTCGTTCGGCCCAATCCATACTGACTGCGACGCCAACATTTCCGCTTGGAACGGAATATGCTACGATCGCAAGGATATCGCTACTTGTGCCAAATATGTTAGTTGCAAATCGGGCGCGGGATGGGCGAAATGCCTGCGACCCAACGGTTTTTGACGTCCCGCTAGCCGCTCCAATATAGCCACCAAAGATAGTTCTCCCGCCCGATACAGTTCCCGTAGACGAGAGAACATCTATTGCGGAGCCCGGAACCGTCACCCAGGTTCCGGCGGTAACGACGGGATTATACCTAACCGAATAGTATATGGCCCCGTCGGAATAAATATCTGCGTCTAACGGTAAGACTGTGGTTCTAACACCGGGCGTTACCCGGATCGCAAACACTGTTCCGCCTGTAGCAGTAACAGTCCTGGGCGTATTGACAGAGGAAGAGGAGAAATAGACGCCCGCCGTCTCCGAAGAACCCCCCTCCGATATAACAGCCGCACAAATAGCGTTAAGAGTGTTTGGAGTGGCCACCGCCGTATTGACGTTTTCAAACCTAATCGGAAGGTTTGGGGTTCTCATGTAGACGTCGGAGAAAATGTTATTATGATGGGTTTCGTGAACGTATGTGATCACGCCATTCAGGTCGAGGCCATACCGTATCCGCCCCACGCCGAGCCATTGGAAATCAATCACGTAGATCTGCGTCTTCTGAAACACCACTGTTTGTCCAGATCTCCCAGATCCATCTACTGGGTCTATATTCCACGCGCTCTGATTGACACACGTATCAACGATAGCTCCACCGACATCCGATCGTTCACACACAGCTACGCCAGATCCGTTTACACGAAAATAGATTCCGTTGTTGTTATCAAATAAGCCTAGTTGTTGGGAGTTATTAGACGTGGAGGGACCAAACACCGCAGTAAGTAATACAAGTTGTGATTTTCCGGGTTGATAGTTGATATAGCCGTGAGACTGTAAAAGGGCTCTAGACCCCGACGTCACAGAGGTTCGTAATTCAACCCGGGATGCGGTAGAAATCAAAAGGGCCGAACCCCCCAGAGTTGTGCTAGATTCAAGCGTGTCGGAAATAGCGCCTGATTGATTGGTAGCCTCAAACAGAATCTCGGGATTAGAGACTCTCAACCGGCTGAAGGCGTCAAGATTAGCTGAGTCACCTAAAGCGGCGATTACCGGAATACCAGTAGCTCGTAACTCGCTATTCGTGAGGGGACCAGATACCGGTTGCGTAGTCTGCCAGAATGTTCCGCTAACAGGTTGGGTGGCTGGGAAGTTAGATACCGCAACCGAGCCGGAAACGGTCTGAGTGGCAGGAAAATTAGAGACATCCACAGTCGTCGTAGAGCCAGTTACGGGCTTAATATAAACTGGTCCAACAACTCTCACATCTCCAGCAGACCTCGCCACAGAAACCATACCGCCTAGCAATACGCACAGAACTATAAAACGCTTAAACATATGTCTCCGTCGCTCGGTTATTCCAGACAGCCTGAATACCAGTGAACGTGCTTTTGATGTATCGACCCAACCCATCATACTCCAACTTTTCAATGCACCATCGACCCTGGGAGTCAGTAGCTCCAGACGGAGCCCACGCGATATATATGGGGTTGCCGTCAGTATCATACTGCAATCGCCGTTGCACTGGTTTCGGATAGGGCGAGCCAGGGTGGCGAATCTGCGTAATTTGGTTGTATTCTGAAGCGTCCATTATTTACCTCGCAACGAGGCGTTGTTGGCCACCTTCAGGGCGTCCACTGCGCGATTGACCTTAGCGCAGAACGCGATCGCCCCAGCGCTTCCAAACAGTTGTAGGAGTGCGTCGCGGGACGGGGCGTTCAGGTAGCCAAAGGAATAGGCCACCTCAACCAGAAAACAGGCAAGAATAGCATAGTATGTCTTCTTTCCTTGGACATACTGGACAACTTTCGCCACTTTTTCTTCAATCGCCATAACGCCTCCAAAATTTATTCACAGCACAACTGCCGGAAGAACCCGGGCCCGGCGGAACACACAGTGACGATTCGCGAGCTACAAGGAACGCACGCGGCGTATGTCTGGGCCAGCTCGTCCTGGTATGCCGCCTCGTCCAACAATGCTGTCGCGGGCACCAACCCTCGGATCTTATGGGCCCCCTGCGGTAAGCCCAATACCATCGACCCATTTGCAAACGTGATGTTCTCGCGCGGTAGGTCGTCCACCTTCCTGTCCAGCGGGCACATGCTCTTTAACCACGCAGGCTGATTGTTATACATCAGCTTCACGCGATCAATGCCAGCCAGCGAGTCATCCAGCGCCTTGTTAATTACCACACACTGTTTATAGTCATAGAACTGTGTTTCCCACAACAGCATGGCCAAGCAGAACCATGACATGCCCATTTGACGCGACTTGGCGATATGCATTATCCGGTTGTTCTGCCACTCGTTAATCAGGATAGGCACATATGGCCGGATTGGAAACGGTTGTATAGCTTGTTCGTCCGGCCTACGGTTTTTACCTGTCTTCGCCGTCTTGACGAACTTCGTCATCCAATACAGCGGGTCCCTACGGCATTTCTCCAGAAGAAGAACTGCCGTCTGCTCCGTTAGCTGCGCTTCGGCCTTGGCTCGGGGAGTCTGTGGTTTCGACATCTATCGCCTCAACGCCCAGAAGGGCAAGTTTCTCGGTAAGCGTGGAGTCGTTCATCTGCTTCACGAAGGACAATAGTTCTGGAAGGTTCGATTTCTGCTCCACCTTCACCTCCACACTCTTCGGGGCAGGAACCGCAATCGGCTGGGCCATCTCTGCTGCCCAGTTGCGCTGTTGCATGTCTGGGACCGCATACGAGCCGTGGCACATTGCACACAGCCCGTCCGCGTCTTTGTATTTCCCAGAAACATGCTTCCCGTCCGGCCCTATGGAGCAAGCCATACACGGTTTGGTTGCCAAGAAGGAGGCTACAACGTGATTATATAGTTTCTCCGACAGACCGGTGAACTTCGCCAGCGCACGTTCGCGCAAGGCGTCGATGTCCACACTGGCGTCGGGAGACGCCTCCTTCTTTGGCCGACCCATATTACCTCCAGAACTTCCTGCGAGAGAACGGATAATTCTTTGGGTTAAACTTAAACTGCGGACTTACCACAGGCCCACTTGGTGTAGAAGTCCCTGGAGTGAGATAGCGAATAATCACAATTCCAGACCCACCAGCCCCCCCATTTCCTTCCGCGCCTTCACCACCACCGCCACCTCCACCGCCGCCAAGTCCGTCGGTTCCTTTCTCTCCGTTTCGAGATCCAGCGCCTCCATTTGCCCCGGCACCGCCACCGCCTGTTCCGCCAGCTCCGCCAGCTCCGGTTCGAATACCACCGCCTCCACCACCAGCATATATTATCGAGGAACCAGTAATGCTGTTGGCTTTGCCGTTTCCACCAGCGCCTGCTTGCCCAGAGCTACTACCTTCGCCAGCCATGCCCATTCCACCGCCGCCACCGCCAGGATATCCTTGCCCGGCAGTCCCTCCGGCCCCACCAGCTTCGCCTTGACGAGGCGGACCAGCCGTTCCATTACCACCAAGTGAACCATAACCACCCGCTGATCCACCACCGCCACCTGACCCGCCCGTCGCCCCACTCGTAGGCCCATAACCCCCAGCCCCTCCACCTAAAGCAGTTAAGGAATTAAACGTCGTATCCGCGCCTTGACCGCCAGCATAAGGAGCAACATTTATGTCGCCACCATAACCGCCGGAACCTACGACAATCTGATATGACCCCGTAACCAAGGTGGCAAAACCCTCCAGGTATCCCCCAGCCCCTCCGCCAGCAGCAAAATATGCCCCGCCTCCCCCACCCCCAGCCACCATCAAATACTCGATATCCAGAACCCCGTCTGTTTCCAGAGAACCGTTAGAATAAAAGGTTTGGACGGTATACAACCCATCAATTGTTTCAGACCCGCCGATCACAGTAACTTGCACGTTGCCTCCGCTAGAACCAACTGGGCCATAATTTGCTTCACCACCCACCAACTCTATAAATGTCGCTGGAGATACAGGAGCCGTGGTGTTGTTGGTCGTAAACGTGGTTGTCGTCGCCAACGCATCAGCCACCAAAACGCTTAAATTATATGCTCCTGTCGTGCTAAGGTGGACGTTATCGGTAACCGATTTGTTCTCCGGTTTTAATTGCCAGACATTCCCAACATCCCCGGACGCATAAAATTGCCCCATAGGGTCGGGGTCTACATAGAGCCCGTTGTATGGGGCTCCAGTAACCAACGGCTCAAGCGCAAGGTTAACTAAGTCCCGTTGTCTCCACACGTCCATAACGGAGTGTGGGGCTTCCGGCAGAATACCAACGACGACCGGCAAAATACCTGCCGCCACAGCCTTATCAAGCACACTCGTTATGTTTGCAACAATTGTTGCAGAACTAACATTAGTGTTTATGTCATTCACGCCACTCAGCACCACAACCGCGTTTGGCGACAATGCAACAACATCTCGATCAAACCGAGTTACCATCTGTGCAGTAATTTCGCCTCCGATCCCGACGTTTTGAACACCATATCCCGTCGCCACAGATAACCGGTTAGGATAGGAATAGGTGGCGGTCGATTGGGACGAGAGTGTATCAATGCCTGAAAGCGACCCAGGATATCCGCCAGTAATAGAGTCCCCAATGCACACAACATTCGGGGCGTCCATAAAAGCCTTTACAATAACCACCTTGTCGGTCCCTGTTTGTGACAACCAGTTATAGCTTGTGGTAGAAACAACGGTATCGAGTACCGAATAGGTGCGCGGCGACTCAAATGGATACTGGGTTGGATACGACTCCCAAAACCCGTTCGCGCCTGTGCTGGCAACAGTAAGAAAAACTCGCCCCCCAAGGCTGGAATGCTCCGCCACAACCCCAATGAAATCTCCATCCTTCGCAGGAAAAGCCGACGACATAACAAACGTGTTGGTGCTGTTTGGCGTAAACGAGGTAAACTCCTGGCTTTCGCCAGTCAACGTGAATAACCCGCCCGTCGCCGACCACGACCTGAACTTGAGGGAATTCAATCCGCTCGTGTCACCAAGATATATTTGGACAACCTTAATGTCGCCGGTCTGTCTGATTTGATACACATGTCCATGCACAACAAACTCAAATAACGTGGTAGCCTGAATTGACGCTAAGCCAAAAACCAAATGAAAAAGACCAACCAAACCAAAAACCTTTCGGTTTTTAAACACCATGTTATTGCCCAATTTCCTGCACATGGACAGATTCAGCTGCGGAGTGGAGGCTCAACACCCAAAGGCACACGTCCGATCCAACCGGAACGAACACAAACCCACCTTTCGCAAATTCCAGGGGGCGAACCGTGGTAGCAACGGCGGTGCTGGTGCAATCAGCCAAATGCCCCACAACCACAGCGTTCAACGTGGTAGGCAGGCTAACCATGATGCCTTCCCGGCCGGTCAGGGTAGAGGCGGCAGGAACCCTCGTCCAGGCGGACGTGCTGACAGAGACGGTCGTGGGGGTTCCAACCTCACGGATCGAAGACTCAACCGACAGGGCCGGGCTGGAGGCTGCATTCACAACCTCAACCTTAATCGCAGCAAACACGCTCCCAGACACCAACAACGCACCAACCAACATCAAAACTCGTTTAAGCATTTGATTCTCCAGTTTTACCGAGATTCTCGGGAAGTGTGTGATTATATTCAAATTCAAGCACATAACACGGATGACAAAATACCCGGTATGGCTCTTTAACCGTTCGGAAATATGCAACAGACGGCATCAACTGCTTACATCGGTCACAAGGAAGTGCCTGACCCTCCCCGGGCTCTACAATCGCCCATTCCATCTTGCTCCTGTCCAGCAACATCGACTTCTTTCCCTTAGCCATCAAATACACAGCCAGCAAGCTCATGACGCACCCCCAGCCACAATCAACGTAAACGGCCTTCCCAGCCGATTAGAGACACGATAAGCTCCCACAAGACCACTTCCACCCCTATCAGGAAATCAATCGTCAAACTCAACGGCAGACGCATTAAACGACGAATCGACATCGTATCCCCCAATTGGCGTGAAATAACACGTTTTCTTAAACATTCGATAGGCGCGATATCATTCTTGATCTGGTTGATTTTACGATTCAATTTGCACCTGGCAGGCATTTAAAGATATTTCATGCATATCCGTCCAATAGAGGCTACTCGAGCTTTTGTTGTTTGGGCGGGGACTATTGTCGGCGCGCTCCTTGGACGCTGGACATAGCCTCGATTGGAGGGACATGTGTAGGAAAATGGCGTTTTGTATACACTTCGTGCCAGACATGTATATGTTCGGCCAGGTCGGATTAAATAACCCCGGCGGCCTTACGGAGAGCGTAGCGGATCACGTCAGCAACCGACTTCCCGCCAAGCGACACCCGCAACTTGTTTATAAGCTCCCAATCCTGGAGGGCCATATTTTTAACGAACAAAGGCTTCGTTTCCACACCCTCCGGCGTTACGTAACGCGAAGTGTTAACCACAGTGGCTGCCATGATATAATCCCTCCCTACGACTACACAATTTTAAAATTTTATTTTTCACGGGCCGGTTTCAATAATATCCATGGCCGAATTACCGGTGGCGAAATACGGGCTTCTGAAGATATTGTTTGGGGCCCGACCATGTATAATTTTTGCCCACGTTTTCTACCGAAACGCATCGTCAATCCCACTCGTATCTTATCTAGCCATTTGTGTGTCATAAGATAATATTATATACCCCAAATTTGGTGATAAATAACCGGAGTTGACCACTACTTCCCATTCCCGTTTCTCTATTCGTGACCCTTACGCGTCTGTATCATCACCTTTCAGCGTGTCAATAGTCTAACTTAGCGTGTAGTCTGTAACCATTAACAGGCGTCTAGGGGAAATTTCCTGGAGCGTGTATGCTACTCGGTTTATGTTATCAGGGAATTTCCTAGCAATGGGAGGGAGAGAGGGAGCGTGGAGGGGTATTTTCCTGTAGGTCTGCGTATGACTTACTTGGAAGCTTGTCCTGTTACTTCCCAAGGACACACACCCCTCTCTCATGTATACTCTGTAAGCCAGGTAATTTCATGGGTCAATCGTATTTATTTTCTTGTATCTCATGCTTACCGCCGATCATTTCCCGAGGTAGGCCGTGTTTTGGATAGTAGGTGGCAAGTTTAACCTTATCGTTCCAAGTGTTGGCCGAACGTTTCTCCCGTAAGTATGATGGCGTTTTTGTTTGTATCTCCCTGGAGCCGCCGTATACTCTTGTAACACCTGTTAAGCATTCGTTAAGTGATTGTTGCTTAATCTCATCCTCGGTTACATTTCGTTTAATACCGTCATAGACATTCATGATAACCCCAGTTGGGCGTAGTTTTACCATAGAGCATAAAAATTTAATTTTATGCCCTCAACGTTGACTTTGTATAACGATAAACAGGAAGGGATTAATGGACCGGGTTAGGGCACACACTCCGGACGTTACGGACCGGAAGTTTTGAGAGTTTAAATTCACAGGCCTTTCGACAAGTGATGGAAACGTTACGGGCAAACTGACCCGCTTCTAACTCTCTATCAATCTCTCCAAGTAAAGCCCCTCTACATATAAATACGCTGGGAATGCCCATATTGCAAGGGTATATTTTATCGGTATTGCTCCCGCAACATGTAGCGCCGTCGCATTCCCTCGTGCTGGGCAATTTGGGCGCGGTCTAACGCCGTCAACCCCTTCTGCTTAGGCTGGGCGGCTTTCTCTAACGCCCGGACGTGGTCTAGGAACATATGGTCTGGCATCCACTCCATTGCAAACTCTTTTTTAACTTTTGACATGGAGCCCCCTTCTCTCATATATACTCTGTGCGCCCACCTATTTAAAGGGTGAATGTTTGCACGCCATGAAAATATGTCAATGGCCGAAATAAAATAATTTGCGAATATCCAGCCCGTCCCCATAGAATCAACACTTTTCGACAAGTGAAATAGTTAAAATAGAGCTTGACAAATTGCGGGGAGTGTGGTATACTATAAACAAGAAAGATGAGTAAGACGAACGCTGAAGCACGGGAGACCACGATGAACCTAGACCCGATCGACCTGAATGCATCGAAGTATAAGGCGATGGAAGCGGCCCGAACACCCTCCCACAGGATGCTAGCCCATGATGCGGGGAACGTGGCTATGATGATTATCATATCAGAATTTGGCATGGTTAAAATGCTGAACAAATTCAAACGGGAGGTAAATTAATATGAAAATGACACAAGACTGGAAAGAAACTCTGTATGGCGGCATGGTAACACTGATAGAAAAACATTATGGAGGGCGGATAGGCGACATGGAAAAAGAGCGGGTTACAAAGGGATTGACTATTAAGAGAGTGGCTTGGGACATTTTGCACTATCTCGGAGGGCGAAACGGAACGCTAGTTTCCGCGCTATACGCCGACGGTTTAAATGACGATCATATCACAACGGGGGCGATATATTGTTACAAAAAAGCGATTGGCGGGGGGATCTAATGTATACCGTTTATATCTGGGAGGACAGTATTCTTTTGTAATAACCGTTACAATAAATTTACTTGACTAGTTCCGGGAAGTTTAGTAGTATTTAGGGGAAGCAAACATCTTCGACGATAAGGGGGATTTAGATGAAAACGTCCACCGAAATGAGGGAGGAGATTTTTAGGACGGAATGGGCGCGGAACCTTGCCACAATGGCGGGTTATCATGAGTTAGCACGGACCGCGACTAATGAATTAATCGCCCTCTATGGGGAGCTGGACGCTAGGGCGGAACGGAATAAAGCGCAAGTGGAAAACTACAAAGCAAGCAAAAAGGGGAAATAACATGAAATTAAAACCGATCCAGGCAAACATGACAGAATTACACCTAGACAATGGAGACGCGGTGTTATTCAGTTATGAAACGCCCGTTGCGGCTATAACCACGGAGGGGGCATTCAAAACCGAGAAGAAGTGGTCGAACACCACGTCAAGGCATATCAACGCATGGGGGGGCAAAGAGTGGACCACTCGGCCGCAAGCGTTTTTTGATGCCTTAGGCTAATAGGAGGATGCAATGTCAAGCTATGATGAATACATCACGCGTAAATGGGCGGAATACGGGAGCGCATTTGATAAGTCGGACTTGTTTGAACGGTGGATCCCCGCATTTAATAGCGGGGAACGAATCCGCGTCTTATTCCCGTGGGGGGAAGTTAAAACCGGGCGGGTTGGAGTTACCACCGGGTGTAAACCGGTGTTTTTGTTGATGAAGACCCGGAGAAGTATAGGAAGCTCCGATATTCTAAACGCTGATGTAGTCTATACGTCCCAAAAAATAACTAGGGGGCCAAAATGACGGCATGCTCCGAGTGTGGCGGTAACTGCCTAGACCACCACGATATCGAAGTAGATCCGACGTTTTGCGGAGTGTGCAAAGGGGAAAAGGTCTTTGGGTTCTGCCGATGCGTTTGCCCCGAGTGTGAGACGAGGCTACAAAATGGAATTTGTTCCGATTGTAAAAAGGGGGTTAAAAGTGTGTAAATTCATGTCTGGGTTTTACGATACGAAAACAGGAAAGGCTCTGCTTGTGCCAGGGATTGACAGTCACTCACAAATAGCGCATATTCTAGCTATTGCCGAAGACGATGACAGATATGTCCGTTGGGAGTTTGTCCCGCCCGCTAAATGGAAAGAAGGAGAAGCTAGGGATAGCTTTGTTTTTTCGTGGGATGACCCCACTAAAGCCCACCCCACGAACGAAACAGGACGCCAGGCGATCCTAGACGCTAAAACGGCGAGGATGCCTAACGAAGCATCTACTAAAGACTGGTTTCTAGCGGGGTCCGAAGCGGTCCAGCTTGAGGCGGTTAAACAAAACGGTTCTGCCGTGGAATACATCAAGAACCCGTCTG
>Ga0116189_1001681_pt1 | contig 16988 bp, 15 predicted proteins | sample AD_JPNTR3_MetaG_FD_89895 | JGI IMG/M metagenome (GOLD analysis project Ga0116189, IMG submission 89895) | Active sludge microbial communities of municipal wastewater-treating anaerobic digesters from Japan - AD_JPNTR3_MetaG | ecosystem: Engineered > Bioreactor > Anaerobic > Digestate | place... | reverse complement strand
CACGCCGAACGGCCGTTTGAGTAATGTGCAGGTTGTTGTCAGTCGAACACGGGCATCGTTGGAAAGGGTGACAGCGGCTTCGCCGTCTCCTGAGCCGAAATAGGCATCTGTGGGCGCTTCAAGGACACCGCCATTCACATGCGTCGTGCCTGTGTAGGGGCAGGCATTCGACAGCGTGAGCGTGCCCGCTCCCGCCTTGATAAGTGAGAGGTTCCCCGAGATCGTTCCCGCGTACGCGACGGGTCCAGCAAGATCGAGTGTCAGCGTGGCAGCCGTTTGCGACGTGTTCACGTAGCCATCCGCATTCGGTTCAGTCACCGTCAGATCGACTCCGTTCAAATCAATCACCGCGCCGTGCGCCGTCCAGCAGCAAGCCGCGAGCAGTGACAGCATGCAAAAGAACTTTGTTTTCATTTGGATACTCCTCCCTTGTTGAGTATTCACTGTATACGCGCGCCGACCGGCCCGCCGTCGGTTGCGAGCGTGCTGCCGGGCGAGCCCGGCTTGAGGCGATAGTCGCGGGCGGCGGGATTCACGAACTGCGGTTCGCCGACGAGCGAGCCTTGGTCCAGTCTCAGTTCCGATTGGTAGCGGACGAACTCTGATTGCGCATAGTCGGTCTTCTCGGTCCAACGCATGATCGGTTTGTCCGGCGACCAGTAGAGATTGTTGGACAAAGTCGGCGCACCGTCCCAAACATTCCACATGCGCGTGCAACGGTCGCTGCTACGGCAGAAGATGTTGTTGCGCACGATAAAATCTGAGGTCTTCGACGGGTTGTGGTAGAACATCAGATGTGCGCCGTTGGGGTTGGGCCGTTGTGCGTGAGACCAGCAGATACCCGCATCCACGCAGGTGTTGAATTCAAACACGATGTTGCTTGTGACCACTGACGCTGGCCGGTTCCAGAACTCGAAGGAGTATTCGGAGTTCCAGATCACGTTGTCGCGATAGATGATATTGATCTGGTGGGAATCATCGCCGTTGCCCTGATTGGTAAGAGCCGCGTCATACACCTCCCAGATGCGGTTGCGTTCGACCAGATGGTCTCTGGCACCGCTCCAAAATTCGATGGCGTTGCCGAAGCGCACCGGGTAGCGGGTGCCGTCCTTGCGCGTTTTCCAGTATTGCAGACCGCCGCCGATCCACGAGAGATCGCAGTTGCGGATAGTGATGCGCTGGGTGTTGCCGCCGCCGAATCCGTGCGACGCGCCGTAGCGGATGGCGAGCCCGTCATACGTGATGTCGTGCTTGTTGCCTTGATTGATGATGTGACGCGTGAGCGCCAATTCCACGCTGTGGAAGGCCGCGGCGGGGTTGGCGGGCCACGCTAGGAAAATTCGTTTTCCGTCAGGATCGTACCAATAGTCCAGCGGCGCCTTGACCTCCTCCAGCGCCCACTTTTTGACGCCCCACTTCTCGCCGTGGTTGAGGATCACGATGCCGACGTCCAAAGGGATCGGTTCGAGTTTCCGGGTGGCCCACAGGCCGGGACGCACTTCGTTCCACTCATCGGCTTGATCGCGGGCCACGGAGCCTTGCAGGATCGGTTTGGCACCGTCGCCGTAAGCACCGTAGAGGATGCGCGCATCGGGCGCACCGCTTTGCGGTGTGAGCCGTCCGCGCCAGAGGCCACCGCGCTTGAAGAGCACCCGGTCGCCGGGGATAAGCGTGGCCGTATTGACCTTATCGAGCGTACGCCATGCGGTGTCGGGCCGCGTGCCCGCCGCGTTGTCGTTCCCGGCCTCGCTGTCGACATGGAAAACGGCCGGTGCGGTGCGCTCCGCAACCGCGAAACCAGCGGCAAGCCCGATGGACACAATGATTCCTACAAAACGATTCACGCGAACATCCTCTCTGGTTTTATACGAGCGGCTCTAATAGATCGCCACAACATAAGACCCAGTGTAAAGGACAATGGAACGAGAATCAATGCGCGAATCAGCCTGTGCGAATCAGCTTAGTTGAGGGTGCGAATTCAATTTAGTCGAATCGCACTCCGACGGCGCGCTTCGCGCAAAAGCTTTTCGGTGGTGGGCCAGTCGATGCAGGCGTCGGTCACAGAGAGTCCAGGGCGCAGGACCGACAGGTCTTTTGGCATGGGTTGCGCACCCCATTCAAGATGACTTTCAAGCATGAAACCGCGGATCGAACGGTTACCCTGTTCGATCTGTGAAAGGATGTCGTTCAGCACCTCGCCCTGTAACTCCGGTTTTTTATGAGAGTTGCTATGGCTGCAATCGACGATGATATTGATGGGCAGGCGGGCGGCGCGCAGTGCCTGCTCGCAGCGGGCGACGTTGGCGGCGTCGTAGTTCGGCTGTTTACCGCCGCGCAGCACGATCTGCGAGTAGGCGTTGCCGGTGGTGCTGTAGACAGCGGGCAGACCGTCTTCAGTCACGCCGAGAAAATGGTGCGGTCCCTTCGCGGCACGCATGCCGTTGATGGCCGCGTCGAACGAGCCGTCGGTGGCGTTTTTGAACCCCACCGGCGTGGAGATACCACTGGCGATTTCGCGGTGTGTCTGGGCCTCCGCGGTGCGGGCACCGATCACGGACCACGAGATGAGATCGCCGATATACTGCGGCATGAGCGTGTCGAGCACCTCGGTCGCAGCCGGTAGGCCGATCTCAGCAACACGCACCAGAAAGCGGCGTGCCATACGGATGCCGTCCTCGATTTGGAAGGTGTCGTTCATGTAGGGGTCGTTGATCAGGCCCTTCCAGCCGAGCACTGAACGCGGCTTCTCGAAATAAACACGCATGATCACGTAAATGCGATCGCTGATCTCATCACTCAGCCGCTTCAAGCGCTGAGCATACTCTTCGGCGGCGTCGATGTTGTGGATTGAGCAGGGGCCGACCACCGCAAGCAGGCGATGGTCCTCACCATCAAGGATACGCTTGATCGTTTCGCGTCCGTGAAGCACGGCAGCAAAGGAGGCGTCGGTCTGCGGCACGGCGGCCCGCATCTCGCGCGGTGTCGCGAGCAACTCGACCGATTCGATATTGATGTTTGCTAAGCGGTGATAGCTCATGGAAGGTAACAGTTAGGATTTAGGACTTAGCCCGCCGCGCGGCTTCGCCGCGAAAAAACCTTGGAATAAGTTTAGGACATGATTACATGATTAACACGATGTTATTCAATCCTGAAAATCATGTAAATCATGTAATCCTGTCAATTTATAGACAAGGAGTTAGGCGGTACGTCATTGGCTCAGTTCCAGGCGGCACCGTTACCGCCGAGAAGAGGTCATGCGTTACATTTTACCAAAATTGGGGGTTGACGTGATCGGTAAAATTCGGAACATTTAAGTCGAGCTTAAGCTTGTAAAGAAGGGAGACGCATATGCGACAGAGCAGGCGTGAGTTTGTGAAGGGGGCGGCTTGGATGGTGGCGGTTGCTGCCGCAGCCGCTGAGTGCCGCGGTAACATGAGCGTCGGCGCTGCGCAGCCGATGAGTAATTTTGCAGTCGCACCGTTGAAGAAGATACGTGTGGGCATCGTGGGGATCGGCGAGCGCGGCACAGCGGCGGTACGACGCGTCGCGTTGATCCCGGGTTGCGAGTTCACCGCGCTCTGCGACCTGCGGCCCGAAGCAGTCGATCAGGCGCTCAAATGGCTTAAGGAAAAAGGGAAGCCAACCCCCGCGCACTGTTTCAGCGGGACGGCGGATAAATGGAAAGGGCTGTCCGATTGCGACGACGTGGATCTGGTGTACATCGCTACGCCAGCTCCGCTCCATGCCGAGATGGAGATTTATTCGCTCCTCGCAGGCAAGCACGTGCTCACAGAGGTGCCCGGTGCGCAGACGCTTGATGAGGCATGGAAGATTGTCGAAGCCTGCGAAAAGGCGCGTCGCCACTGCATGATGCTTGAGAATTGCTGTTACGGCGAGATGGAGATGTTCGCATGGAATCTCTGCCACAAGGGGCTTTTGGGAACGCTCACACACGCGGAGGGCGGTTACATCCACAACCTCACAGACCGGCAGACGGCGGATCATTTCCGCAACCGAAGTCGGAAGGAGCAAGCTTTGCGTGCGCCTGGTTCGGAAGTGCGTCGCTGGGGCAACCCCTATCCGACGCACGCGCTCGGGCCGATCTGCCTTTACATGGACATGAACCGCGGCGACCGTATGGAGAAGATTGTGTCGTTCTCGTCCTCGGCTGTCGCGAAAAAGGAGTTCGTGGCCGCGAAGTATGGTCCGGACGCATGGCAGAATAAACTCAAGTGGGAAGAGGGCGACATCAATACGTCGATCATCCGCACGGCGAAGGGCCGCACGATTATGATGCAGTACGACACGGTGACGCCGCGTCCCTATAGCCGTATCAATCTGATTCAGGGCTCGAAGGGGTGCTTCTATGACTATCCCCCTCGGCTGGCACTTGCGAAGACGCCGGGCGCACACGCGGGGTGGTTGAGTGACGCGGACTTTGCCAAGGCGCGTGAGGAGCACAAGCATCCGCTCTGGAAGAGCGTGGGTGAAATCGCCAAGAAGGTAGGCGGGCACGGCGGCATGGATTTCATCATGGATTTGCGTTGGGCGTATTGTCTGCAAAACGGGCTGCCGCTTGACATGGACGTGTACGATCTCGCGAGTTGGAGCGCGATCGTGCCGTGCTCGGCGGAAAGCGACAAACGCGGCGGCGTTCCCGTGGAGATTCCGGATTTCACGCGCGGGGCTTGGCGGACCGCGAAGCCGCAGGTCATCGGTGATGTCGACCTCAAAAAAATGGGCTTCGATCCATCCTCCGCAAAGAAAGACACCGCCCAACTCGAAACGTGAGTTGGCAGCTACGGCGGTGTCAGGGGGCCGGTGTTGTGAGTTTGAATCTGTTGAGCGTCTCGACCAGTCGCAAGGTATTGTGCCCCTCACCAGCGATTTCTACTTCCACGACACGCGGGGGCAACTTTTCTTGAATGGCGCGGAAGTAGTTGGGCTCGGTCTTTGCGCCCTCACAGACGATCAAGATACGCTCTCGCTCGGCCATGGTTCCGGTGCGTCGAGCGTCGGAGTTTTCATGTCGGCGACACCAAGTTTGGCGTCCAACTCGTCAATTGCTACCACATAACCGTTGTCGAGGCAGTCGAGAAGCGGGGCTGCCATATACAGGAACTTCTTGAGTGCCAGCAGATTCAGTTGCGTTGAAGTCGAACATGATCAAGCCATCGGTTTCGCCTTCGCGAAACCTTTGGTGTACGGCTGAGATTTTTAACTGCCCTTGCTCTCGCAGCTCATTCACAAAAGCCGGAGTAAAGTATTCAAGCGTCTCGTCGTCGATACCATAAGACACCTCGCTTACAACCAGATTCGTGATGCCGACAAAAAACCTTCGTTTGAAGAAATATCCTTGCAACATAACGCTATAAGAAATATAGTAGCATTATGAACGGGGTAAGGTTTGCATGGAACGAAGCGAAAGCCATAGAGAACAGACGCAAGCACGGCGTTACTTTCGAGGAGGCTGTGACTGTGTTTGGGGACGAGAACGCTCGTTTGATGCACGATCCTGATCATTCCTTGAGGGAGGATCGATTCATCCTGCTCGGGTTCAGTGCTAAGCTACGGATGCTGCTCGTGTGCCATGCTTATCGCGAGAACGACGAGGTAATCCGTATCATCTCGGCACGCAAAGCGACGCCGAACGAACGCAAGCAATACGGGAGCTATCTATGAGAAAAGAATATGACTTCACCGACTCGGTTCGCAACCCTTACGCGAAGCACTTGCGAAAGCAGGTGACCATACGCTTAGGGACGGACGTCATAGATTATTTCAAGGCTATGGCACTCGAGACTGGGGTGCCATACCAGAACCTGATCAATCTCTATCTGCGGGAATGTGCTCACTCCGGGAAGAAGTTAGCCCTCACATGGGCGCCATGATATGAACGCAGAACGCTGAACTCAGAACGTCCAACGCTGAAGTGTGAAATTGAAACCGCGAAACACACGAAAAGGCGCGGCGCTGTTTTTCGTCTATGGCGCTCTAAATACCTGTCCCTTTGTTGCCCAGAAAGGGGATTGCGGATTTTGCGCGTTGTGATAAGATTTCGCGCCGTTTCACAGAGCAAACAATAGGGGTGTCAGATGAAGCAGTATAAGGTCGGTTTGGTGGGTATCGGTGCGGTGGGCACGGAGATGATCAAGGTTTTGCGCCAGCGCAAGTTCCCCGCCAGCGAAATCCGCGTTTTGGCTACGCGTGAGCGCGATGAAGAGATTGCCGGTGAGACCTTCCATGTACTGGAGACCACCCCCGAGGCGTTTGATGGATTAGACATCGCGTTTTTCGCTGGCACCGAAGGCTCCAAGGGCGCGTCCAAGCAGTTCGGCTGGGAGGCGGTCGAGCGCGGCGTGGTGGTGATCGACAACGGTGATGACTACCGTATGGACGAGCGCGTACCGTTGGTGATCCCGGAGATCAATGCCGAAGCGCTTGATCGTCATCAGGGCTTCATCGCGAACCCGAACTGCAGCACGATCATCACGCTGATGGGCATCGCGCCGCTGCACAAGCAGGTGCCCTTGCGCCACATGACCGCCGTGACTTTCCAGTCGGTGAGTGGCACCGGACGCGCGGCGGTCGAGGAGTTGGAGCAGCAGGCGCGCGCCTACGCGACCGGCGCCGAGATGGCCGTCAACACCTATCCCCACCAGATTGCCTTCAATGTTCTGCCGCAGATCGGCGGCCTTAAGAAGGAAATGCCGGGCTTTACCTCGGAGGAGGCCAAGCTAACCTTTGAATCGCGCAAGATTCTGGGGTGCCCTGATCTGCGCATCGCGTGTACCTGTGTGCGTGTGCCGGTTTTCTATGCCCACTCCATTGCTATTCATGCGGAATTCAGCGCACCGATCTCGGCGGAGCAGGCGCGTGACATCCTTTCTCGCACCGAAGGCGTTAAGGTCATCGACGATGTGGCGACCGCCCAGTATCCGATGCCGCTCTTTATCGGCGGCGGCGATGACGTGGGCGTGGGGCGCATCCGGGTCGATCCGAGTGTCGAGAACGGTCTGGCGCTCTGGTGCTGCGGCGACAACATCCGCAAGGGCGCCGCGCAGAATGCCGTGCAGATCGCCGAGACGATGATCCGCCGCGGCCTGATTTAGGGCGCGGACGGTAGGACGGCCACGCTTTTCCTCCGCGCACGGCGCGGAGACACTTAATCCCCACACTTAGTCGTGTACGCTTAGTCGTATACGTCTTAGCTGATTGCGCCAGTGACTAAGTGTTTTGGACGAAGTGTAAGCGACTAAGTGTGCTGCTCTGCGCAAGCCATTCACCCGGCTCGCGGAGCGCCAACTCAGAACGTCGAACGTTGAACGCTCAACGCTCAATTTTCAATAGGCGGGGAGGGCAGGATGGTCACACCGGGCAGACGCTCGGCGGCGGAGACCCATCCATTGGTCCATTCAGTGCCGGGATCGAAGCGTGCGGGATCGGGACGGATGTCGTCCGGCGTGCCGCGGATTTTGTCGGCGCCGCAGGAGAGCAGCACAGGCAGCCCGTTTGATGCTGGCGCGTACACGTATGGCGTGCCCCACGGGTCGCGTCGGAGCTGGTTGATGTAGGGGCCGTTCCAGCCTGACACTTGCGGATCACGCACGAGCGCGGCGAGTCCCTGTTCGACGCTGGGGAAGGTCCCGACATGGAAGCGATAGCGACCCAGCGCCTCGGCCAGTACATCCACGTGCCGCATGGCGCGAAAGTGCGGCGGTTCGGCTTCTTTGCGCTGCGACGCGCGGTCGGAGGCGCGGAAAATCGCGCCACCCAGTATGGCCAACACCGCGATTACGGCAAAGTAAACCTTGGGAGTGCGCCACAGGCCGGGCGCAACGTGCCCTTGTAGCGACGCCTTTTGTCGTTCGCTATCGCGTCGGATGCGTTCGACCGCGCGTCGGCGCGTCTGGCGCTCGCTGAGTTCCTTCATCGCCGGCACGATCATGATCTTACCGCAGGCCGGACAGGCCGGCGGCGGGGCTTCGTCAAAGAGGTGTTTGCAGTATGGACAACGGTAGCGCATAGGGGCGAAAGTAATAGGTAATAGGTAATAGTACCATTTAGGATTTAGGAGGTAGGATTTAGGAATTGGGAATGAACGCTGAAAACTCCTTGCCTATAACTTGAGCGTTAAACGTTTTTAACTCTGAACGCTGAAGTCGAAAACTCCTAAATCCTAAATCCTAAATTTTCCTTCCCCTCATGGGTCCAGATTGGTGAGGGCGAGCGTGTCCATGTCGATACGGCGGTAGTAGCAATTGCGCGGTTCGTCTTTTTGATTTTTTGTGTGGCAGATGCCGCCACGACGCGGGCGCACGATGTAGAGCAGTGAGTTTTGCTCGCAGTTGACGCGTGCCTCCAGCAGGTCGAAGGTCTCGCCGGAGGTCTTGCCTTTTTCCCATAGGACGTTGCGCGAGGTGCTCCAGAGAATCAGCGTGCGCTCTGCGAACGCCTTCCTCATGGCCAACTCGTTAGTGTAAGCGACCAGAATCACCTCGCGGGTGTCGGCGTTTTGCACGGCCACCGGAATTGCGTCCTTGCAGGTCTCGGCGATCTTGGCGATCTTGGCGAAATCCAGCGTCAGGGTGTTGCCTTCTTCAAGTTCTTTGCTCATGGCGTTTCCTATGATGTGCATTAGTAGGTTAGTTGGCTGCCGCCGATGTATTCGCGCAGGATGGAGTCGCCGGGGACAATGTCCGGCGCGAGGGGTGAGAAGTTGTGCAGGAAGCCAGAGAGGCGGCGCGCCTCAATGTAGGCCTCGTCCCACGGCTTGATCTGGTTGAGCAGCGGTGCGGCCAGCGGCTTCAACACAGCCAGTTCATAGTCGAGGGCGGAGTTGAATACGGCATCGGCGAGGTGCTGATAGGGATAGATCCAGCGCTTTTCACCACGCGCGATGGAGGGCCACATGCGCAGGGTTTCGATCGCGGAGCGGTTGCGGAAAAGGTGGTCGCGCACCATGCGTCGGATGATGCGGGTGTCGGTGGTGGAGATGCGCGTGCTGCTGTCGACGCCGAGTTGCGTGAGGGTGTTGATGTAGATCAGGAATTTCTGCTCCTGCGGCACATCGGCGGTCAACTGCGGGTTGAGGCTGTGGATGCCCTCCATCACGATGATGCTGTTTTCGGGCAGGCGCGTGGCGGTGGGCTGGTCGTAGCCCTCTTTTGTTCTGAAGTCGAAGGCGCGCAGATAGACCTCTTCGCCGGCCATCAGGCGCAACAGGTCGCTGTTGAGGCGCGGCAGATCCATGGATTCGATGTGCTCGTAATCGAGGTTGCCGGCCGCGTCGCGCGGATTGCGCGCGTCCCCCACGAAGTAGTTGTCGGTGGAGATCAGGGTGGGGTGGTAGCCGTTGACGCGCAGGTGGGTGATGAGTCGCTTCGAGAAGGTGGTCTTGCCAGCCGAGGAGGGGCCGGCGACCAGCACCAGACGCACGGGCGGCGTGCGTTGCACAATGGCGTCGGCGATGCGGGCGAGCTTCTTGTCGTGCAGGGCTTCGATCGTATGTACAAAGTCGTCGACGCGTTTTTCGACCACCGCCTGATTGAGTTCACCGACAGTAGTGATGCCGACGATCTTGCCCCATTCGATGTGTTCGTGGTAGACCGTGAAGAGGTATTCGTGGGGCGGCAACGGCGGCAATTCACGCGGGCGTGCGGATGTCGGCACGTTGAGGACGAAGCCGCTGTTATGGGGGATCAGGTCGAACAGTTCCAACAGGCCGGTACGCGGCACCAGCGGCTCCTGGCTCAGTTCGAAGAACGATCCGCACTGCGCTAGGCAAACGACCGGCGGATTGCGGTGCGCGAGCAGGTGCAGCTTGTCGGTTTGCCCGGATTCGCGGAAGAGGTGGGTCGCGGCTTCATAAGAGACGGTGGTCGGCGTGATGGGGAGGTCGCGACGGATGGTCTCCTGCATCGCCGCTTTGAGGCGTTTGATATGGGCTTCGATCGCGGCGGGCGAGCGGTCGGACCATTGCACTGTGCAGTAAAGACCGGCACCGACCGAGTTACGCACGCGGCATTCAAGGTCGGGGTAAAGTTTGTGGGCGGTCTTGGCCAAGAGGAAGCAGAGAGAGGTGCGATAGATGTTCCAGCCGTGAGGGTCTTGGATGGTCAGCGGTGTGAGCGTCGCATCGGTCATGAGGGGCATGAAGAGCGGCACCACCATATTGTTGGCAATCGCGCCGAGGACGGGATGGCCATCGCTGTTGACTGTGGGCAACAGATCGCCGATGCGTGTACCCGTCGAGACGACGACGGGCGGTGAGCCTTTGACGGTTACGGTGATGGCGCGCATGTCTTATCTCCTTCGTAGAGGTCAAAAACGATCAGGCGGCATTCGATGGGGCCGTTGTAAAATGTGATGCGGCGCGAGGAGCGCAGGCCGATGCGGCGCGACAGCTCCATGTTGCCGGTAAAGACGCAGCCTGTGTAGCCGGCACCTTTCTGCTTGAGGAAATCGCCGATACGGCCGTAAAGCTCGTCCAGCGGTTCGCCGGGAACTGGTTCTTCGGCCGGGGCATCGGGGGCATCCACTGCGGCGTCCGCCGTTAGATCGGCGGCGTCGACAGCGGCACCTGCGGTCAGGCGCTCGCCGTAGGGTGGATTCATGAAGATCACGCCGGGCGGCGGCGGCAGACGGGTGTCCGCGAAATCGCAGGTGCCGAAGGTCATGTATTCCGCGACACCGGCGGCGATGGCGTTGAGATGGGCGGTTTCGACGACGTCCTCGGAGACGTCGGTGGCGATAATCGGCGGCAGGTTCTCGCGGCGTTCTTGTTGGCGCGCGACGGCAACCATGTCTTTCCAGATCTGCTCGGGCGTGGCACCGAAACGCTGGCGCACGCTGACGCCGGCTTTCTCACCGGGGATCATGCGGCGGTAACCTTTGATCGCCATGAAACCGAAATGGCTTTTAAAGCTGCCCGGGGCGCGGTTGATCGCGTAGAGCGCCGCCTCGATGGCGGGCGTCCCGCTGCCGCACATCGGCACGACAAACGGCGAGTTGCCGTCCCATCCGGAGGCCAGCACACAGCCGGCGGCGAGGGTTTCCTGCATCGGCGCGACGCCCGGATTTTTACGGTAGCCGCGCTTGGAGAGCGGTTCGCCGGTGGTGTCGATGTAGATGATCAGCTCGCTGTTTATCCAGTAGACGAAGACGGCGGCACCGTATGTTTCGCGACCGGAATCGGGGCGGCCGCCACGCTTGTCGCGGATGCGATCGACGATCGCGTCTTTGGTGGTGAGCGATGGCATGCGGGTGTCGCGCACGGTTTCATTGCGCACCACGCTGTTGACCGTGAAGTAGCCGTCGACGTCAATTAGGTTTTCCCAGTCGATCGAATAGACATCGTTGTAGAGGTAGCGCAGGTTGCCGCAGGTGGTTCGCAGCAGCGGCACCAGCACGCGGTGGGCGGTGCGTAACTGGAGATTGAGGGTCATCATGTCGCGCATGCCGCCGCGCACCACGACCGTGTTTTCGGTTGAATCGATGATCTTGTAGCCAAGGCGCGTCAGCTCTTGTGCCGTGAGCGGCGCAAGGCCGCGCGCACAGGAGACGATCAGGGGGTAGGTGTCTTTCCAGAGGTTCATTTCGCAAGCTGGAAGAGGGCGGGCGGGGCAAGCGACGCTTGCCCCGCAGTTAAGATTTAGGATTTAGGATTTAGGATTTAGGAGTTTCCGCTTCCGCCTATCACCTATTACCTGTCACCTATTACCTATTGCTTCTTACCTCTTACTTCCGCCCCTCCCTCCCAGCACAGCCGCGCTACGCGCGGAGTTAGCAGTTCGTCCGGTCTTAGAATTCCCAACCGGGGCGGATGTAGGGCTTCACCAACGCGTTGGCCGCCTTGTTGTTGGTGAACTGCTGCTTGCGACTACTCCACTCCAGCTTGCCGGGGACCTGCTGCGCGATGCAGCCGACCAGCATGCTTTCCAGCATCGGCACCGAGTGGTCCACATCCGAGAAGCAGACATCGTTGCCCTTGCAGGCCTCGACGAACTCGATGTACTGACCATTGGTGTTGCGGCGGAACTTGGCCGGGATGGCCTCTTCGGTCAGCGCCTCGTGCTTGGACATCGACTTCATCTTCTCCTCGTCGTTGAAGGCGATGTAGCCGTCCGCGCCGTAGTCGTTGGTGCTGCAGACCATGCCTTTGCTGCCCATGATCAAGCAGCCGGTTTTCGGCACCTGTCCCAGCGTCGTAACGACTTTGGGCATGATCTCCGCCGAAGGCTTGAGCTCGCCATCATACCAGTAGAGCGTCACTGCGGGCTTGGAGCCGCGGGCGGCATAGATCAGCTTGACGATGCTCTTGCTGGGATACGTGTCGTTGGCCTTGCCTTCAATCCGGATGCACTCAGCGGAGAGCACCCTGCCCAAGTTCAGGCCGCGGAAGGGCAGGTTCATGGTGTGGCAGGCCATATCGCCAAAGGCACCGGTGCCGAAATCGAAGAAACCACGCCACTTGAAGGTGTGATAGGTGTCTTTCTTGTAGGGGCGGAACGGCGCGGTGCCCAGCCAACTCTCCCAGTCCAACGAGGCCGGCACTGGATCGGAACCTTCGGGGCGGTTGAGGCCCTGCGGCCAGATCGGGCGGTTGGTCCACACGTGCACCTCGGTCACATCGCCGAGAATACCGTTTTGCAGCAACTCAGCGTTACGGCGCAGGCCGTTGTTGGCGCTGCCCTGATTGCCCATCTGCGTGACCACGCGGTTCTCGTTGGCCACCTTCTCAAAATAACGCGCCTCCCAAATCGTGCGCACCAGCGGCTTCTGGACAAAGACATGGCACCCCTGTTTCATTGCGCGGACTGCGGCGGGCGCGTGCATGTGGTCCGGCGTCGAGACCGTCACCGCATCGAGGTTCTTGCACTCATCCAGCATCTTGCGGAAATCGCTGTAACATTTCACCTGCGACGGATTCTTGCCCTTCTTCTCGATCTCGGCGAGCGCCCTGTCGATCGGGCCGCGGTCCACGTCGCACAGGGCCACGATGTTTTCGCCGTGCTCGAACATCGGCATCCAGTCGCTCCAACCTTTGCCGCCGACGCCGATCACGCCGATGTTCAGTTTCTCACCCGGCTTTTTGTTGAATACGCGCGCGGGCCGCGACGAGACGCACCCTCCCGCTGCCAGAATTCCGGCTGCGCTAGCGCCGCCTTTGACGAAATCTCGACGATTTAACTGCATCATGATTCTTTTCCTCTTTGATGGTTCCCCGGTTGCCCGTCTTCACAGCCGGAAAATGCGTGTTAAAAAAACAGAAAACGTTGTTCATTATAGGAAATCTAGAAACAGGGTTCAACCGCTAGTTTCCGGCGGACCGCGCGCCACCTCAAAAAACCTACGGTATTTTTTCTGTTTGACGGACCGTGCGGACGGGCCAGGGGCACGCAGCGTAAATGCCGTCTAATGATTTGCGTTGAAGCGCGTCGCATACATCGTTGCGCCGACTTTACGCGCGGCTTCAACCAACTCGGGGTAAGGCTGGTCGGTGACCGTCAAGAAACCGATCTGATAGTTTTCGCCGTCGAAACGTCCGGTCAATGCCTGATCGCGCCATTGGAACCAGTGGGTGCCGACATACCGCGGATGACGCAGGCACGACTCGACAAAAGCAACATAGCACGCGGCGCGTTCCGCTTGGTCCCGGGTGGAGACCAGACCAGTGTGGAAGAGGCCGCGGTCGAGCGCGCCGAAGTGGAATTCGCCGTTGATCATCGGCTTGTCTTCGCAGCCTTCCGGCAGGTCTTTGTCCGCCTGTCGACGATAGATGTTCACGCTCACGACATCGCAATACTTTGCGGAGGCGCGGTAGACGCTCGGCGCACCCCAAGCAATGCGGCAGCCGAGGTAGAGCTTGTCCGGCGCGACCGCTTTGACCGCGTCGCGGATGACGCGGAAATATTGCTCGGCGATCTGGGTGTGAAATGCCTCCAAGTCCGCGTCGCAGCGTTTTTCAGAAGGTTTGTTGGTGCTGGCAAGGAAGGCGTCCCATGTGTCGAAACCGGTGCCCCATGCGGCGTTCAGTGCGGCAACAGTCGGGTACCGGCCGACCAGCCAGTCGCGGAAGGCGATCTTGGCCGGTTGCGTGGCAGGCGAGCGCAGAGCACTCAGCGCCAGGGCGCGGTCATCCCCGCCCCAAGACAATTCGTTGTCCACAAAATACCCGATGCACCACGGATCGCTGACTGTGCCGGGCTTCTGCTGGTCACGCGCGCGCTGCTGGATGCCATCAATAAATTCGCGTGCGAATGGATCGGGGAACTTTCCCCACCAGCCTTCGGACCCCTCGATGCGCGGGCCGCTGGTGTTCAGACATACGGTGTAGGGCGTACGGCGCTGGAGATAGACTCTAGAGTCGGACCAGTTGGCCACGGTGTTCAGCCCCCAGGCGCGGATACGGCGGTGCGCCAGATCGACATGCTGGTCGAACCAGGATTCGCCATATTTGCGCAGCAGATTCGCCCCGACGAAATTAAAGGTTCGGAAGTGCCCTTTGTCCTTGTAGAAACCGTGCGGCGCCCAGTAGGCCGTGCCGTAGAACTCTTCAAACGGCGATCCCTTCTCCGGTAGCCACATGAAGTAGTTTTCGCGATGCGGGATGCCGGTCTCGGCACCGTGCCGTACGCAATCGACACCATGCGAGAAGAAGAGCCGCCCGTCGGGGTCTACCAGCCACCATGTACCGTCGACTTTCTCGGTGCGGAAGTGGCCGGTCGCCTTGAGCTGCGGTCCGCCGGTCCATCCGCCCCAGGCGTTGCGGTCTGTGGCAGGTCCTGCGGCATTGGCTGCAAGCCATGCCGCTTCCTGTGCCTTGGCCTGCTGGAGTTCGGCCTCATCATGTATTTTACCCGGCCAATCGTCATGGCGGAACTGACCGAAGCGGTCGACGAAGGGCAGGAAGGTGTCGGTCTTGAGCAACGTGAGCGGAGCCTTGTCCGTTTCGATCTTGAGGATTGCGAAGCGTGCTGGCTTGTCGGGCGAGTTGAGGAAGACATGCAACTCGGCGGTCTTGCGCACATTGAAGGAGCCGCCCTCAATCGCGACGGGATAACCCCGCATGCCGACCAGTTCAAGCGGCTGGTCGAGCATCCAAGGGCTCAGGCGCAGATTGGTCTTGATCACGCCGACCGCTCCCGGTGCCAGCAACACGCTGCCGCCCGGCGAACGGTCTTTCTGGTGGCGGTTTTTGACGCTCAGATTGATGGTCAGCGCGCGTTCTGCGGCGTTGCTGACCGTGACGCGCAGCGGACCGTAATCGGCAAGGTCCATCTCGCCTGCCTTGAAGAACACCGTGGCACCCGGCCAGGCGTAACGTGTACCGGCGGTGACATGCACAGTCCGGCCTGCGTCAACACTGATGCTGCTGTCGGAATGCTGCCGCACGTCACATAGATCAGACGGCCAAAGCGTCAGCGATCCTCCCCGCGCGGTAGCGGTAACCCATGACAGCACGACGACGATAAAAGCACAGGACAAACGATAGTGTTGCATGCGGGAATGATGGCACAGAGACGCTCCTGAATCAAGCGGAGATACTGGCCGGCGACGCTAGCTCTTCCCTCTGTCCTTACCCCTTTTTTGCCGTATCATCATGATGGCCGAGATCACGCAGAGTGCACCGACGGCCAGCAGTCGAAACAGGCGCGAGGGAGCGGATAGGGGCGCGACGGACAACGGCGTGTCTGCCGCAGGGCTCGCAGAGCCAAGGCTTGCGGTAGCCTCGCGGGGCCGCGCCAACAGTTCGGCCTCGGTCACGCGCCCTGCGATCAATTCCTGGATCTGCTCGGGCGGCAGGGTGCGGAGGCGCTCGACACGCTCGACGGCGGCCGCTTGTGTCCGTGCGCGCGCCTCAAGACGGGCCGGGAAGTTGGCTTCTGCCTTTTCTCGGGAGTCGAGCATCTCATAGGCGCGTATGTCACCGTTCTCGGAGGATTCGACCAAAGCCTGCGCGGCGGTGGCGGTGAGGAGCAACAACAGGGTCAGCAGTGTCCGGTACATGGTCATGGTTGCCCCCCCGGTAGCACTTCCTGCCAAGCGATCACACGCGGCATCGCGGGCGACACGGGCAGATAGAGGGGGATGTTCACAGCGTCACGGCTGTAAGAGCCCAGCCGGATATCCCAGTTGAACTGCACAGAGCGAATGTAAATGAGGGCCTCGTCGCGGCAGACCATGGCGCCGTTAAACTTGCATTCCCCGATTCTGCCCATCGTAGCGTGATTGTTGTACAGTACCGCATCAATCTGCGTGATGTTGGCGCTTTGGGCGTTTTGTTGAATGATTCGGTCGCCCACAGAGCTTTGATAGTATGTTCGTGCTGACGTTGCTGTTGGTTCATACATGCCCGTTCGAGGGTTGCGCACATAATGGATCTGCCTGCCGCCATCGTTGGCTGCGTAATCCCCACCAAAGACACTGGGGTAACCGATTGAGGCGTCGGACGGATCACAGGCATACTCTCTCACCCAAGGCGGGGTGATGTACTTTTCAACGCGTTCCATCCAACTGGAATCCGTATAATTACCGATCACGATATTGCCTTTGGCGGCCAACCCCAGCATGTCTTTCCCTGCGTTCTTTTGTGCGGTTTGCTCCGGATGAGGGTCAGGCTTGGGCCAGCTCGGCGGATCGACGTAGGTGAGGTTGCCGATGATATGGATGTTGCGGCCGGAGTAGATGGTGCCTTGGCCGGTGACCTTGCCTTTGATGATGACATCGCCCGCGACAACGACGGGGCCGTTGATGCGGATCGGCTTGTCGGTGCCGTCCAAGACGAGGCACCCCCTGTCAGCCCCGTTGGTCAGTCCAGAGGGGCCGGGGCCGTCGAAATAGGCGTCGACGAGCGTTCGGCCTTGTTGCCTGATAGTGCCGCCTTCATGCGCCGCAATTTGCTGGTAAAACTGTAGGTCGCCCAAAAACGGCATGGACAGTGGCTCCTGCTGACCGTGCAAGCGCTTGCGTATGTCTTGCGGCTT
>Ga0116189_1001680_pt1 | contig 16998 bp, 12 predicted proteins | sample AD_JPNTR3_MetaG_FD_89895 | JGI IMG/M metagenome (GOLD analysis project Ga0116189, IMG submission 89895) | Active sludge microbial communities of municipal wastewater-treating anaerobic digesters from Japan - AD_JPNTR3_MetaG | ecosystem: Engineered > Bioreactor > Anaerobic > Digestate | place... | reverse complement strand
GAGGCGTAATGAAAGTCGCCGAGACAAAGACCGACGAAGAACTTAAAGCACAAGCCGAAACCAAGGTGGCCGAGAGCATAACCGAAAAAATAAACAAGCTCAACGAAACCACCGAAAAAAAGCTCAACGACCTGTACAAAAAGCTCTACGCCAACAGCCTCGACTTCGAGGAAGACACGCAGAAAGCCGCCGAAAATTACGCCGTAAAGAGCGAAAAGGCAAAAAATACGGCAATCAAGCGCGGTATCGCCTTCAGCAGTATTTATGACAATGTAAAAGACGACATTTACTCGAGCTATCTTTCCGAACTCAACCTCGCAAAATACGAGTATGAGCAGGTCTCGACGCAGATCGAGAGAGAGGTAAACACTCTCGAAGCATCGCGGCAGGGCGCGCTAAAAGAATACGACCTCGAAAAGGCGGCCGGGATAGAGAAGGAGCTGGAAAAACTCCGCGCCCAGCAGGAATCGGCGGTTGCGGCGGTCAACAGCTATAACCGGAAGATTGCCGACGCCGAGGCGAAGTACCAGCAGGACAGAATCAAGACTATAGAAAAGCTTCAAAGCGACTGGTTAGGCGGGCAGAAAGCCCGGCTCGAGCAGGAGAAATCCACCGCTTTTACGGGTGACAACCTGACCGAAATGAACGCTCGCTACGACCTTGCGAAGAGCTTTTACCTCAGTCTCAACAAGCAAAACGCCAAGCGGCTTATCGAGGAGAACGCGTCGATACTCAGAAACGTCCTCGGCGACGTCTACTTCAAGAAACTGCTCGACGAAAACGAATCGAGATAGGAGAAATTTTTTATGTGGGAAACCATAGTGCAATACGCGTCGGAATCGGGAATATGGGCGATACTGTTTGTCGCGCTGTTTTCGGTTCAGATCAGGGAAAACAAGGCCCGCGAGGCCAAGTACCAGGCGACAATAGAAACGCTTGCCGACAAGCTGAAACTGATCGCCGAAATCAAAGAGAGCGTGGATGAGATAATCCAAAAAATAAATAACACTCTCGAATAAACCTTTTTATAGACGCGAAGAAATATCTTTATAACAGATTAAAAAACCCCGAAGACGTAAGTGTTTCGGGGATTTTTTTGCACCCCAAAAAACACGGTTTTTTGGGGTGCCCCTGTGAATATATCCCCCAAAAGCATATGGGGTGAGTTCAGTCAAGTTTTCGGGGTGTTACCGGGGTCCCCGAAAATGCTTGCATTTTTGGGGTGAATTTACGAGGTCCACGAAAAACACGGTTAGATGGGGTTGTTATCGGGGGGTCCCCGAAAAACAAGGTTTTATGGGGGTTATTTTTGGGCTATTTTTCTATGGGGTCCCCGAAAATGCTTGCATTTTTGGGGTTGTTTTCGGGGAGTGAGTATAGTCCTTTGCCACTTTCAGATTTGTCGCGTAATAGCTCTCCAGCGTGCCAATATCCGACCAGTAGCCGTAATCGACATAGGCGTAAACCTCACCCACAAGGCGCGGAATAAGCTGCCTCCCGAAATCGTAAAATCCTTCGGGAATCAGCGAGAGTATCTGCTTGTTTATTATATATATCCCTGTGTTTATAAGGGCGGGTTTCGTTGTGTCCGGTTTTTCGATAAAGGACGTGACGAGGTTGTTTTCGTCAAGTTCGAGCACGCCGAGTCCCGCGGGGTTTTCTTTGGGCTGGGCGACCAGCGTAAAGAGTGAGTTTTTCGCCTTGTGGAAGCGAATCGCCCGCGAAATGTCGGTCTCGCAATAAGCGTCTCCCGACATCACGACAAAGTCGTCGCCTACAAAATTAGCCGTGCGTTTTACGCTTCCCGCGGTGCCGAGAGGCTCGTCCTCGACGTAGTAGACGAGTTTTACGCCCCATGCGCTGCCGTCCCCGAAGTATGCGATTATACTTTCCGCCTTGTAGCCGAGCGTAAGCGCGATTTCGGTTATGTTATGCTTTTTCAGATGCAAAATAATGTGCTCGAGTACGGGCTTGTCGATGATTTTCACCATGGGTTTGGGAATATCTCGCGTGAGGGGATAAAGCCTTGTGCCCTTTCCGCCCGACATTATTACCGCTTTCATCGTTTAATCTCCTATGTACCCCATTTTAAACGTCGTGCGCGCTCGAAAAATCGCAAAAAAAGGGCGAAATCACTCGATATACCACCCATCTGACAGGTATTTTCTTTTGAATTTCTCAGGTATTTTCTTTTAAGGTTATTTTTAGAGTGAGAAAAATGCGCCCAAATTATACATTTCTCCAAAAGTGCAAGAGTTTAGATAAAAGCTTTTTATTTTTCATTGGTGAAATGAAATTAATTATTCCGCGCGAAGGTTTTATATTAAGGTATTCTGCTTGTAAAAGGTATTAAATTACTATATAATTAAATAATTAAAGATAGCCCCCTAAATGCGCAAATTTAGGGGGGACCCCCTCGGGCACGGATACATCAAAAAAATTTTACCTTTTTATGGAGTGCTCAAAAATCCTGGTTTTTGGGGGTGTTTAAAGGAGAACAGATGGCAAAGAAGCTGAAAGTAGCATTTCTCGGAGGAACGGGAGAGATTGGGAAAAACATGACCGTTCTGGAGTATGGCGAAGATATCATAGTCGTGGACTGCGGAATGAGTTTTCCGTCGGCAGACGAAACACCGGGAATCGATTTTATCATTCCCGATTACAAGTATCTCAAAGACAACAAAGACAGAGTGAAGGCGGTGTTCATAACGCACGGTCACGAGGACCACATAGGGGGACTGCCCTATTTTCTTGCGGACGTCAAGGTGCCCGTTTACGGCAGTCCGCTTGCATTGGGCATTGTCAGAAACAAACTCAACGAGGCGAAGATCAACGATGTGCAGCTGGTCGGCGTAAAGGACGGACAGGTAGTCGAGGCGGGCAAATTCAGCATCGAGTTTGTCAGGGTGACCCACTCGATTGCGGGAAGTTATGCTCTCAGCATAACCACGCCCAAAGGCGTTATCTTCATGACGGGCGACTTCAAGATCGACCACACGCCCATTGACGGCAAAACGACAGACCTCGCGAGAATTGCCGAAATCGGCAAAAAGGGCGTATTGCTCCTTATGATGGACTCGACCAACGTCGAGCGCGACGGCTACAGTATGAGCGAAATGAACGTTTTTCGAGCGCTCGAGTACCAGTTTTCAATCAACAAGGACAGGCGCATAATCGTTGCGACTTTCGCGAGCAACGTCCACCGCGTGCAGCAGATAATAAACTGCGCCCTGCGCAACAACCGCAAAATAGTGTTCAGCGGCCGCAGCCTCAAAAACATCGTGGAGATAGCGCGCACGCTTGGGGAACTTAAGTTTAACGACGACGACATTGTCGACATCGAAAAGACCAACAAAATTCCCTACGACAAGATATGCATTATCGCGACGGGCACACAGGGCGAACCTTCCAGCGCGCTGACGCGTATGAGCAACGACGACTTCAAAAAGGTGTCGATAAGCGACCTCGACTGCGTGATACTTTCCTCGTCGCCCATCCCGGGAAACGAGAAACTGATTTACAACGTAATCAACAACCTCTGCAAAAAAGGCGCGCGAGTAGTTTATAAGTCGCTCGCCGAAGTTCATGCCTCGGGGCACGCGTGCAGGGAAGAACTTAAGCTTATGTTCCGCCTCATAAACCCCGCCTACTTTATACCCGTTCACGGCGAATTCCGCCACTTAAAGCTGAACAAAGAGCTTGCGGTGGAACTTGGCATGAAGCCCGCCAACGTATATCTCCCCACGCAGGGCGATATGGTGGAAGTGGATAAGAGCGGCTTGCGAAAGGGTCAGTCCATCCCGTCGGGCAATCTGCTCCTTGACGGCGCGATGGCGGTAGAGAACGAGTTTTTGATCCGCGACCGCAAGCAGATAGGCGAGGACGGCATACTTATTGCCATAGTCGACCGCACCCGCAACGACGAGGGCGAATACGACAAGCCGATAATCATCACCCGCGGCATAAACGTCAAGGAAGAATACAAGGAAGAACTCGCAGGAGACCTTCTTGTCGATATGAACAACGGGCTTTTCGAGGAAATGGACGCGGCGGGCGCAAAACAGCTGCTTCGAAAAATGCTGGCCAAAAAGCTGTTCAATAAGCTCAAACGCCGCCCCATGGTAATGCCCATAATAATGGAATAAATATGGACGTCAATTCCTTTGTCGATGAGTTGAGAACGCGCTCGCGCGAGGCGTTTATACCCGTAATGCGGGAGCAGACCACCCGACTTCTTGGCGACATTGTCAGAAAATACAATCCGCGGGAAATACTGGAAATCGGCACAGGCGAGGGAGTATCGGGAATTACCGCTCTTGCGAATTGCACAGGACGCCTTACCACTATCGACATCGACGAGGACGCGATATTGCGGGCAAAAGAAAATCTGGAAAAGTGCAATTTAAGGCCGAGGTGCGAGTTTATACTTGGGGATTGCGTGGAAGTTATCAGCCTTATGGACAACCGCTATGACTTTGTAATCCTGGACGGACCCAAAGGACAGTACGCGAAAATTTACGAACTGCTCTTCCCCATGCTTGAAAAAGGCGGTATAATATTTGCGGACGACATTAAGTATCTTGGTCTTGTGGAAAAGGACGGAACGCCTGCCCATAAGCACCGCACAATAGTCAACACGATGAGAAGATTTATCGACACACTAAAAGAAGATACGCGCGTAAGCGTCGCGTTTTACGACATCGAAGACGGCGTGGCGGTGGCGGAGAAGCTATGAAAAAGGCAGAACTTCTTTCCCCCGCGGGCAGTTTTGAAAAGCTCGAAAGCGCGTTCCACTTCGGCGCCGACGCAGTATATCTGGGCGGCAGGGATTTCGGCTTGCGGGCGTATGCCGAAAACTTCTCTTCCGAAGAAATTAAAGAGGGGATAAGTTTTGCTCACGCTTTGGGCAAAAAGGTATACGTCACCGTAAATATCTTCGCCAAAAACGCCGATTTCGGCGCGCTAAACGAGTACCTTGCCCGCCTTGAAAGCTATAACGCCGACGCGGTGATAGTGACGGACATCGGCGTAATCGACTATATACGCAAAAACCGCCCCGGCCTCGACATTCACGTGTCGACTCAGGCCAACACGTTGAACAAGTATGCGGCGGCGTTCTATAAGGATATGGGCGTAAAGCGCGTGGTGCTGGCGAGGGAATTGAGCCTTGACGATATAAAGGAAATTAAGGACTACGTGGGGGACGAACTCGAACTTGAGGCGTTTATTCACGGTGCGATGTGCATATCTTACAGCGGAAGGTGTCTGCTCAGCAATTACCTTTCGGCGCGCGACGCAAACCGCGGCGAGTGCGTTCAGGCGTGCAGGTGGCAGTACAAAATCGTGGAAGCCGGGCGTCCCGACGCCCCGTTGACAGTGGAACAGGACAACCGCGGAACGTATATCCTCAACTCGCGCGACCTTAACACTATCGACATCATCGATAAAATTATCGACGCGGGCGTGTCCAGCCTCAAGATTGAGGGTAGGGTAAAGTCGGAGTATTACGTGGGCACCGTTACGCGGGCATATCGCAGGCGCATTGACGAGTACCTTTCGGGCAAGCCCTTTGACCCGAAATGGGCGGAAGAACTTGTCAAAGTCAGCCACCGCGACTACACGCGGGGCTTTTTCCTCGGCAACGAGGCCGAAGTCAACCTCAAGACCTCAAAACAGGTTTGCGACTGGGCGTTTTGCGCGCTGGTGCTCGGCTATGACGAGGAAAGAGGGGCGATAATAGTGGAACAGCGCAATCGTTTTTACGAAGGCGAGAGACTGGAAATTGTCAGCAACGAGGACGCGCATTGCTTAGTTGCCGACGAAATTTACGACGAAGAGGGGAACAGAGTGAGCGACTGCAAGCTTGTCACGCAGAAGCTTTACATAAAAAGCAACATACATCTGAAGAAATTTGACATGCTCAGAAAATATGCCGGAGGTAAATAATGCAGAATAAACGGACGATATTGTTTCTTACGGGAAAATACTCGAGCGACGTCGCCGAGGCGGTAAACGAGCGCGTTTCGCAGTCCAACGACAATTTGGGCATTATCGTCAATCAGCGCGAGCTGGAGTCGACTTTCATGAACTTTATCGATAAAGTGGTCCCCGTAAACAGCAAGCTCCGCCGTTTGGTGCGCGGAGCCATTCTCACTGTCAAGGACACCTTGAGCGACAAAAAAATCACTCAGACTATCGGCTTCAAAAACGCCAACGTTTTGCATAGCCATATCTACAACGTCCTCAACCGCTACACGCCCGACGTGGTCGCGGTGACCAGCTCCGAGGTGCTGGTGCCCGCGTTGAGCGCAATACATAAAACAGGCAAAAACACAAAAGTTGTGGCGATTTGCGACAACTTTGTGCTCGACGAAAAGATGCTCAACCGCAACGTCGACCGCTTTTTTGTCGACAACTTCGACATTCGCAACAAGCTGATCGCGGGCGGCATTGCCGAGGACAAGATAGAAATCACTCCCCTTGCATTAAAGCGCAGCGCACAGGAAGAAATTACCAAAGAGGACGCGGTAAAGAAGCTCGGTCTTGACGAGAGCAAAAAGACTATCCTTATAAATACCTCTTGCGACGACCGCTTCAAGACGTTAATAAACGCCCTGAGCGAGGCGCACATAAACGCCAATGTCGTTGTCGCGTGCCAAAGCAACGTAAACCTGTTAAACCTCGCCCGTGACAAGGGCTTCAACGCCTACAACGAGGGTATTAACATACATGCGGCCATATCGGCAAGCGATTTGGTGATAACGCGCCCCGAGCCGACCTTTATCGCCGAGTGCGTATATAAGAAGAAGCTGATTTTCGGCGTGCTGCCTCTTACGCCGAAGGAAGGCAACACCCTCGACTATCTCGGCACCGACACGATCGTAAAAATCGAAAACGAGAAAGAGCTTGTGGAAAAGGCGTCTTCCTACATCTCCGACCTCGAGGCAGGCTCCTACACAGGGTATGAAGAAATCTTCAGTCTGCTCGAGCAGAAAGAATTTGTCGACTCGGCGCAGAGAATCTCCGACTTCCTCATCGGACTCTGCATAAACGAGAGGGCGCTTAAGCCCTCCACGCACGCCTCGGTCGAATAATCCCTATCCGAACTGTAAACGAAAGTCCCGTTTCTCAACAGAAATGGGACTTATTTTATAAAGTTTCCCCGAAAACGTAACACGCTTTCGCATCATCGGGGGACTATTCTAAGTCGGTCGCTGATTTTCGGCGGCTGTCTTTCGGGGGCTCCCCCGTTTCGCTTGCGAAATGGGGGCTGTCTTTCGGGGGCTCCCCCGTTTCGCTTGCGAAATGGGGGCTATCTTTCGGGGGCTCCCCCGTTTCGCTTGCGAAATGGGGGCTGTCTTTCGGGGGTCCCCCCAAAAATCGCTGATTTTTGGGGGCAAAATTAGTCTTTCATTCTTCCTACTTCAAAGTAGTAAGCAAGTCTGCTGGGACGGGAAGGCATAAGGCGCGTGGCAAAGCTGTATAAAACTACCGCAAACGTGCCCGCGACGATCGCCGTCGAATACGCTTCGTTGAGGTCGACCGTTCTTCCGATCTGGGTGAGAAGGGTAGCTGCCATAACGCTTAAGATACCTGCGATAAAGCCGTATTTGGCGTTTCGGGTGGCGATGAACGCGAGGAAACCGATTATCAGCGCGTAAAAGTAGTTTACTCTGCCCCAAAGCTGATTTCCGAAATAGAGGCTGAGGCGGGTCGCGCCGAAGGTAAGACCCGAAAGCACGGCGATAATCAGAAGGCACATGAGCTTTGTAGACCATTTGCCCTTAAACAACCACAAAAAGAACGTCATTACGAAAAGCAAGGCGGAGCCGAGGCTGAATATGAAGTTTCCGACGACAAGGGGGGCGATGAAGTTCAGCCCGACGATTGCGCCGAGAGCCAGCACCAGCCCAAGGACGGGAACGTCAAAATCACGTATTGCGCTCGAGCCGAGCCCTATAAGAGCCATGACGCCCAGCACTATAAGAATAATACTTCCAACTGACATAATTTATCTCTCCTTTTGCTAATAGTAGTGTGAAACCATTTGAAAATTATTCAGAAAAGATAAATCCGTAAAATAACGGACGCGCAAAAAGAACTCTCCGACAAAGGGGATAAAGGCATGTCTCAACGAGCGGAAAGCCTCTCAAAACCGAAAAATTTGGTGAACAGCTTAAAAAAGTTCTCCAAAAGCCCGAAAAATCCTCATATTATGGTCAATAACAAATTGCATTGTATTATGGGGCTATGTTATAATAAGGAAAGTCGAAAATTAAGCAAACAATACTTATAAAGGAGAATTTTTTTTGATGACCACAAACCAATACATTCTTGATTTCGTAGACAAGTATACAAAACACTTTCAACCCGACAACGTGGTCTGGATTGACGCCAGCAAACAGCAGTACAAGGAACTGGTAAGCGAAGCCATCGCTACAGGCGAGATAATCAAGCTCAATTCCAAGCTTCTTCCCGGCTGCCTTTACCACCGCACCAATCCCAACGACGTAGCCCGTGTCGAGCACCGCACCTTTATCTGCTCGCGCGACAAGGAAAACGCCGGCCCCACCAACAACTGGATGGACCCCGCCGAGGCGTACAAGAAACTCGACGCAATTTCCGCCGGTGCCATGAAGGGCAGAACGATGTACGTTATTCCGTTCTCCATGGGTAAAATCGGTTCTCCTTTTGCCAAGTACGGCATAGAGCTGACCGACAGCATTTACGTTGTTCTCAACATGATGATTATGACCAGGGTTTCTCCCAAGGTCTTTGATAAGATAAAGGGCGACGACTTCGTGAAAGGCATTCACAGCAAGGTCAACATCGACGAGGAAAACAGGTACATCTGCCAGTTCCCCGAAGACAACACCATTTACTCCATCAACAGCGGCTACGGCGGCAACGTGCTTCTCGGAAAGAAGTGCTTCGCGCTCCGTATAGCTTCCTATCAGGGCTGGAAGGAGGGCTGGATGGCCGAGCATATGCTCATTCTCGGCGTAGAGAAGCCCGACGGCGAAGTCAAATACATCACCGCCGCGTTCCCCAGCGCCTGCGGCAAGACCAACCTCGCCATGCTTATTCCTCCCAAGGTTTACGCCGACAAGGGTTATAAGGTATGGACGGTAGGCGATGACATCGCGTGGATAAGAAAGGGCAGAAACAGCATGCTGTATGCCGTCAACCCCGAAAACGGCTTCTTCGGCGTCGCTCCCGGCACCAACATGAAGTCCAACCCCAACGCGCTCATCAGCACACAGAAAAACACGATTTTCACAAACGTCGCTCTCGACACCAAGAAGAAGATAGTCTGGTGGGAAGGCATGAAAGTTACCGCCCCCGAGAAAGCGCTTGACTGGAAGGGCAATCCGTGGTACGAAGGCAAGACGGACGCAAACGGCAACGTAATTAAGGGCGCTCACCCCAACAGCCGTTTCACCGCTCCCGCCAGAAACTGCCCCTGCCTCTCCAAGGACTTCGAAAACCCGAAGGGCGTGCCGATTTCGGCTATCGTATTCGGCGGAAGACGTTCCAAGGCTGCGCCCCTTGTTTACCAGGCGAGAGACTGGGAGCATGGCGTATTTATCGGCTCCACAATGGCAAGCGAAACGACCGCCGCGGCGGCGGGAGCGGTGGGTGTTGTCAGACGCGACCCCATGGCTATGCTTCCCTTCTGCGGATATCATATGGGCGACTACTTCCAGCACTGGCTCGATATGGGCAAGAAAGTCAAAAACAAGCCCCTTATCTTCCACGTCAACTGGTTCCGCACCGACGCCAACGGCAACTTCATTTGGCCCGGCTTTGGCGACAACATGAGAGTGCTTGACTGGATTATCCGCCGCTGTGAAGGCGACGTTGACGCAGTGGAGACCGCAATAGGCTACCTGCCCAGGCCCGAAGACATCAACCTCGAAGGACTTGACATGACGATTGACGAGCTCAAGACCATACTCGACGTTGACAAGGAGACTTGGAAGAACGAGGTCAAGGACATCACCGAGTTCTACAAGAAGTTCGGCGACAGGCTCCCCAAGAAACTGGCCAAGCAGCTCAGCATACTCAAGAAGAATGTCAAGAGTATGAACTAATTTTTAATCATCTTAAAAAAACGTCCCGCAAATGAGCACACAACGTATGAACGATACTTATTAAAGACTATTAAAGAGTAAAGTCAAAATGCAAAAAGCCATAAGATTCAAACTAGATTCTTATGGCTTTTATATTGCTTATAAAGTTCAGTATTTATAATCTGCTTATTTTTTGAATGATGTTATCAATTAAATCTGCGCCATCTTCATTTAGAGGAGATCTATCAAAGGCCATGAAATATTTATATTTTGAAGGACCGCTATATGTGGACCACAAAGTACCCAATTCTAGCTTTTTCTTAGTATCATCACCATCTAAATGTTCGCCTTTAGTCTCAACAAGAATTATATTACCACCATTTGTCTCAATGATAAAGTCAGCATAATGATTTAGATAGCCATTTAGTGCAAATTCGTTTCTTTCCAAATTTCTATGCCACCATTTAACGTTTGATAAAGATGATACTTTTGTCATAAATTTTTCTTCTAAAGAGTTGATATTATTGTCTTCCTCTTTATATAAGGTTTTTAGATATTGTGAAGTATGTTCTGGCAAAGTTATAGATAGTTTCATTGAATATCCTACATTGGTATCATTTATAAATATTTCGTTCGATGATAACTTGTTTTTAAAGTTTATATATCTATATTCTTCTAATAAATCATTAATGTAGTTTTTAATTCTTTGTCCAATTGCATAAATACTGTTTTGCAGTGCAATTAAATCATCATCAGATTTAAATGAATCAACAATCCTATTTACATAATTAACAATAGATGCATAAGTGATATTGTTAAATTTATTATTAAGTTCAAAAACTAGCCTTTCCTTACATGCAGTAACTCTATTTTCTTCACGTATCATAGATAAATACTTTTTAAATTCGTCACTATCATCTCTTGAAAGTAGAGATTTTTTTATTACATCTCCATCATCAGTTGTCTCAACATCAACCTTATATATACTGTCATTCGCAGAAATAAGGTTTTCGGGAATAGGCGCTGAATCTAAATTAAAACCCATATTTAAATAATCAATATCTACTGGATAAATTGATTCATCATCGCTAAACAACGTACCCTCTTTTTTAAAAGCAAAACGAGGTAGTTTTATATTTAAAATCTCTTCCTTGAATTCATCTTTCACAGTGTAAACGTTCGTAAAGGAATGATATTCTTCCGGTATATTAGCTGTTCCTTCTCTTTGAGCTTCTTCAACTAGTTCCTCGTACTCATCACTTTTAGTTATTGCTTGTTCAATCATTGAATTGATATCAGCATTAGGCGACTCTGACTCATTAGGCCTATATTCTTGCGAATCGTCAGTATTATTTTGCAAATTGTGTTGTTCAAGCGTTTGGCGAACAGCTTCAACACTAAAGATGTTATTTTCTATATCTTGAGAATCACTTTCAAGATTATCAAATATAGTTCCTTGAATATGCTCCGCTTGGTGTGTTTCGGTTTCCTCTGTACGATTATCAAGTGTTGCAGTTGTAACAATTCTACAATCATTTTTAGAGAAACCTGCTGAATTTAATCCTTCCAAAATATTATCTAATGTTGTCGCAAAATCAGTTGAAGAGGTTAAAACATATGACATATTTAGAATTTTGGATTCATATCTCTTTTGATAAGGTTGTCGTAAAATTCTTCCAAGTATCTGCTCAACATCAATTCTAGAAGTCCTATTTGCTAATGACGCTAATATATAAGCAAATGGACAGTCCCATCCCTCTTTTAAAGCATTAATTGTGATTATATATCTAATTTTACAATCTTCTTTCATTAAATCAATACCAGAAAGCTCATTTTTATTTGCTGTTTTGATAGCAATTTGTTCTTCTGGAATTCCTAAACTAACTAAGTTTTCTTTGACCTTATCAAAAGTCACAGAATCATCATCGCTTCTAGGTTGCGCCTGAAAAAGAATGATTGGTCTAATATAACCACTGCCATTGTTGTCTTTTTCATAGTTTGCTGCCCTTTCAAGTGAATTTCGTAAATCCAAGGCTTCACTAATAACTCTCTCTACCGTAGGTCTGTTATAAGCAATAACTGGTAATTTAACCATATTTTCCTCTTTTAATTGGCTTGCTGTAACAATAGAAATTATATTACTATCTTCTTTAGGCGTTGCGGTTAATTCTACGACAAAAGAAGGGTTCAAGTTTTTAATCATTTCTTTACTCAAATCAGACTGAGCATTGTGGCTTTCATCGATAATAACAATTGGTTTTAATTGATTTAATACTTGCATAAGAGCTGAATCATCAACATTCTCAATTAATTCATCTCTGTTTTCATATGTCGTTACAAAAGGCATTAAGCTAGAATTTTCTTCATATACTTTGCGATTTTCTTTAGTGTTAGAACGCAATGAATCAAAACTCATTAGAATGATGCTTAATTGGTCATTGATTGCAGAAGGATTGAAATTTGCTCCGCTAAGTGCTTGCTGTTTATTATATATTTCAACTCTTGATGAAAAATCCTTATTTAGTCTTTCTCTATAAAAATGTGATGGATTTTTTAAATTGTTATATGTTTGTGTGAGAATTGTTTCCCAAGGAACGAGCCAAACAACAACTTTTTTCTTGTTTTTCCCCATAGCATCAAAAATATGCTTTAGAGAGGCACAACCTAAAATTGTTTTTCCCCCACCAGTTGGCACTTTCAAGCAAACACTTGGTACTCCTTGTAGTATATCGTTATATAACGGTAATCCATTAGCACCACCAACTCTAACACCTTTGTCTTTCCATAATTTATCATAAGCTTTCCCTGGATTCCTTGTTAGTAATATATTTTCAATATACGTATCTAAATCTTTTAATACATTTTCTTGATAATTCTTTAATTCCATTTATTGTTCCTCCAATTATATTTTTTGAATATCTCTCGGTATTTTTTTGAATACTATATGATTCTGTTTCATAAACTCTACTGATAGATTACATGAATCAGCATAGATGACATAAGATTCCGCCTTGATATTCACTAATTTGATTGTATCCCAATCTAATGAAGTAGCATTGTTTTTATCAAAAAAAATATAATATGCTGTTGAATTAGAAGTGCCTAGATAAACATCATTTTTATTATGTGAAAGAGATTCATGTGTTTCGGTATAATAAATAAAAGCTTTTATGACATCTTCATCTAGGTTATTATTAAGATTACCAGTTAAATCAAAAATTGGTTGACCTAATTCATAATAAACAAAGCCACCAGGCAAACCTTCGATTTTTGGCTTATTTTTTGTTGAATGTTCAATATAACCATTTATGGCTATTTTACATCTTTGAGCTGTTATGCTATCAGCATAGTCCATCATTTCTATTTCAATAAACTTACGATTGCCATTATCTTTCTTATTTAAATCTAATACTGCATGTGCGGTAGTTCCACTGCCGGCAAAGCTGTCTAGTACATAACAGTTTTTATCATCAATTAATGACACTAATAATTCAATAAATAACTTATTTTTAGGATTATTAAAAACAGTTTTTTTAGTATTAAACATATTTTTTAATTCGGTTCCAGCAGATGTTGTTTTTACATCGATTTTATATTTTACAATCTGATTATTATCATCATAAACCTCGTATTCTTTGTTTGATAGAATACTTTTCATTCTAATAGTTTTGCTAAAGTTTTTTTCATAGATTTTAGCATCTTTAAAATCTAGAGCGCCTTCTTCAAACAATTCTATAAATCTGTCTTTTGTGTATGTGTTTTCAACAAAGTTATTTTCGTTAAATGAAATATATCTCGTAAAACCTTTATTAATTAGGTTTTCATCAATTTCATCCAAAGACTGCTCCACTTTAATAACCAAATTCTTGTTTGTTTTTTCATAATATACAGAATAATGTTTATCTGAATTAAAATCATCTACAATATCATTAAATGAATTTTCACCAACTAACACTCTTTTTCCGCTATTATGAACTAGGTTACCATTTTCATCAACTGTTAAATCTTTTTTGTCTTTTGGAATATTTTCTAAAAAATGTGATTTTGACTTGTCTTTTAAATAAATTAAACAATAATCGTTTGACACCGATAAAAAATCAGAATTTTTGCGTCCCTTCGGATTTATTTCAACAGATAATAAACCACCATAATTTGAAGGCCCAAATATTTCATCGCATATTGCTTTTAAATTAAACAATTCATTATCATCAATTGAGATAAATATTGCGCCTTCTTCATGTAACAGCTTTTGTAAAAGTTTTAAACGTGGATACATCATACATAACCATTTGTCATGTCTGGTTAAATCATCACCCTCTGCACCAACAACCTCATTAAGCCACTTTAACAATCTTGGATCATCAACATTATCGCTATATACCCATTGACCCTCTTTTTTTCCTGTGTTATATGGTGGATCTATATAAATACACTTTATGCTGTTCTCAAATCTTGGCAACAATGATTTCAATGCTTCCAAATTATCCCCATGAATAATCATGTTTCCTGTATCTTTTAGACCAAATTCATATTTCGCGTCTAGTACTCTATATTTAACATCATTATGATGATTAATTATACTATCTTTTCCAATCCAATTTAATGTTGGCATTATTCATTCACCTCTTTCAATTCAATATTGTTTTCTTTACATAGCTCGACTATTTGCTTACGAGCTGTTGTAGTTGGTCTATTAAGACCGTTTTCCCATCTGTTGATTGAGGTAAAAGAAACGCCAAGCATTTTTGCAAATTCTGCTTGTGTCATAATTAACTTATCTCTTAAGTCTTTTACTGCCTTTTGATAATCAATCATTATGAGACCTCCGTTTAATCGTTAGCGACTTTGAAGTCTCAAATTGTATACGTTTTGATACCTCAAAAAAGTTCACTAATTTAGCAATATTATAGCACATATTTATCAAAAAGTCTTTAAAAAGGCGAATAAAACGTATTTATTTTCCTTATTTTTTAAAATCTAACAATTTATACATTTTTATATTGCGTTTCGACACCTCTTTTTTTATTGCTACTAACTTGATAAATCTTCCGTTTTATAGATGTATATAATACGGAGGTGATTAAGTTGATTTATGCTTATAATAATTGTTATAAATCTTTTCATAATGGGTCACCTTGCATATATTATACACCAAAATAGGCAAAAAAGAGAGGCCCGACACCTACGATAATAAAATCGTTGATATCAGGCCTGCTCTAAAGAAGCGTTTTTTTTATGGCGGGCGGGCGGAAAAAGAAAAGCGTTCCCCAAAAATCGGCGATTTTTGGGGATTATAATATTGAAATATAATATTTAATATGATACAATTTTATACCGTAATATAGTAGCCCCAAAATCGGGATAGGCTTTACGGGAACAATCGAAAATGCAATCAGATAAATCGGGTTCTCCGAAAATGCCTGCATTTTGGGAATATAATTTTCGGGGTACATTTTATGGCACTTAAAATCTTCAGAGTTATTGCATTAATTCTCGTAATCGTCCTTTTGGGCGTCGTCGGGGCGAATCTGTTTATTCACAATTCCGACAACTCAAACCGCGCGATTGTCGTCATTCACGGCACGATGGGCGGCGGACTTATGCTGACCGACGGCACACCCGTCTGGGACCCGTTCGGCGGGGAGCTTTCCTACTTCGACTTCTTCAAAGACCCCATAGCAATGGTGTTTGACATATTGTTCGGACAGTACGCCTCGCGCTCTAGCGACGTCATAAACAGCGTCTTAGCCAACGACCCCAACGGCTTGCTCTATATGATGATAAGCGACGAGGACGGACGCGTCAAAAACAACGGCATCGTCCCGGGCACTCCCGATTCGGCGGTTCCTTTCGGTCCCTTTAACGCCTACCGCGGCATTTACGAGGGGATTAACAATGAGTTCGGCGACAAGATTGAAGTCGCCATGTTCCAGTACGACTGGAGACAGGACAACCGTATCAGCGGTCAACGCCTTGAGGAGTTCATAAATCAGAACGGTTGGGACGAGGTCATACTCGTCGCCCATAGCATGGGAAATATCGTCACGTCGTCGTATCTTGCCCGCGGCGAGGAAAACAGGGCGAAGGTCAGAGGCTATATGGCGCTTGCAGGTCCCTTCCTCGGCGCGACAACAGCTCTCACGGTTCTCGAAGACCCGGGCATTTACATCAACGGCGTTGTCGATATGATAAACAACACGCCCATGTTAAAAAACCTTCTCGGAAACAAGGTCGACACGATAATCAACGACCAGATTCTGCCGCTTATCTACAATATGGCAAGCACGGCGCAGCTTCTCCCGACCATAGAATACGCCCGCGCCCTCAAAGAGTATTACGGCGAGGCGTTCCTCACGGTGGACGGCAGGGAAATCACCACCAATGAAGAACTCGTCGCCTACTACCTTTCCCGCCCCTGGGCGAAGAAAACCAACGGAAATCTGCGCGCCTTTATGGCAGACCTCGGCGAGTTTATGGACTCCTTCTATGTGGAAGAGGGCGGAGCGAGAAAGCACGTCTCCGAGCTTGTCAACACGTGGTACTTCGCGGGCACGGGCAAGACGACCGACCTCGGCGCGGCCATTAAGAACAACCGCCTCGACAAAGTCGTTCAGGGACCTAAGGGCGACGGCACAGTGCCCCTTTACAGCGCGACTTTGGGCAAACATCCCGACGGCAACGCGAGAATCAAAGTCTATGACAACCACGGCCACGGCGACGTCGGCATGGAATATACGGGCGAATTCGCGAGAGACCTTGGAACGGTAATAAGATATCTTTTATAAATAACCCCCAAAAGCCAACGGCTTTCGGGGGGACCCCCGAGATTTATCCCCCAAAATCAGCGATTTTTGGGGACCCCCGAGATTTATCCCCCAAAATCAGCGATTTTTGGGGACCCCCGAGATTTATCCCCCAAAATCAG
>Ga0116189_1001675_pt1 | contig 17011 bp, 18 predicted proteins | sample AD_JPNTR3_MetaG_FD_89895 | JGI IMG/M metagenome (GOLD analysis project Ga0116189, IMG submission 89895) | Active sludge microbial communities of municipal wastewater-treating anaerobic digesters from Japan - AD_JPNTR3_MetaG | ecosystem: Engineered > Bioreactor > Anaerobic > Digestate | place... | reverse complement strand
TCAGGAAAATTATTTGTCCGGACTACTTCTCAAGGACGGCAAGGACGTCGCGCTCGCTGAGGATGAGCAGTTCCTCGCCTTCGATCTTGACTTCGGTGCCGCCGTACTTGCTGAAAAGGACCTTGTCTCCCTTTTTGACCTCGAGCGGGAGTTTCTGCCCGTTCTCCAGGACCCTTCCGGAGCCGATGGCCAGGACTTCCCCCTCCTGGGGTTTCTCCTTGGCGGTGTCGGGGATCACGATGCCCCCCCTTGTCTTCTCCTCCTGGGTGAGGACCTTCACGACTATCCTGTCACCGAGCGGCTTCAACTTCATTTCCATACCCCTCCTTGCGGACATATGTTGAAAAAATGTTAGCACTCAATAGCATCGAGTGCTAAATGACCGCGAATGATATTAATAGGCTGGGCTTTCAATCTCAAGGGGTTTGACCATGATTCCGGAGAAAATAACTCTGGAAAAGGATCGATATCTTTATATATCTCTAGTTTGCTTCTCTTTCCATGACCTTTTTAGTGAGCTGAGCCGAGGGGTCCGGTGTGACATCGGGTCCCGACGGACCTGACCGGAGAAAGTTGAAAAGCCCGGCGGCGGCTATCATCGATGCGTTATCGGTGCAAAGCTCCAGGGGGGGAAGGAAAATGTTGTCACCGAAGCGGTCCCCGAAGGCCTTCCTGAGGGCCGAGTTGGCCGACACGCCTCCGGAAAGGCAGATCCTCCCGACGCCGGTCAACCTTGACGCGAGGATCATCTTTCCCAGCAGCGCCTCCACGGCGGCTTTCTGGAAGGAAGCACAGACATCCGCCAGGGGAAGGCTCCGGCCCTCACTTTTCAACCTGTTGACGGTCCACAGCACGGCGGTTTTCAAGCCGCTGAAACTGAACTCCACACGCCCGGTGGCACCGAGAGGCACCGGGAGATCGAAGGCATCGGGGTCACCGGAGGCGGCGAGCCGGTCCACTTCCGGGCCACCCGGGTAGGGCAGCCCCAGCATCTTGGCCACCTTGTCGTAGCACTCCCCGGCCGCATCGTCCCTGGTCCTCCCCAAAAGCGTGTAATCGCCCCAACCTTTGACCAGGATCACCTCGGTGTGGCCGCCGGAGACGATCAGGCAGAGAAAGGGCGGTTCCAACCCCTCATGGGCGATACGGTTCGCGAAAATATGACCTTCCAGGTGGTTGACACCCACCATGGGGCAACCCCAGGCCTGGGAGAGCCCTCTGGCCGTCATGAAGCCCACTATGAGAGACCCCATGAGCCCCGGCCCCGTGGTGACGGCCACGAGCCCCACCCGGCTCGAGGGATCCTCCACCCCGGCCTCGGCGAGGGCGGACTTCAAAAGGGGGATGATGACTTCCTGGTGCTTCCTCGAGGCGAGTTCCGGCACCACGCCGCCGAAAAAGGCGTGGTCCTTCGCCTGGCTGGAGAGCAAGGATGACAGGACCCGGCCGTCAAAATCCAGGACGGCGACCCCCGTGTCATCGCAACTCGTTTCGATGCCAATCACGACGGGATCGTCCCGCAGGGAGTTCAATGCCGGCAACCGGTGCACCCCTGGCAGGAACCGGAACAGCCCCTCGACCCTTTGCCGAGAGGCGGCCCCGATTCGTGGATGAAAACCCTGGTGCCGCAGTTCGGACAACGGGAGGGGCGGCACCCGCTCGTGAAGCGCTCCCCGCAGGAGGCGCACCTGAAAAGGTGTTCGGCGCTCATTTCGACGGCACGGTCCATTCGGTGGAATCCTCCAGGTAAGCCAAGGTCGTGGCCTTCCCGGGCGAAGCGTTCTCCAGGGGGACGGCGACCGAAAGGATGCCCTCCGCGCCGGAGGGGAGATCCCCCTCAGCGATGAAAGCCTTGTCGGTCAGGATATCGCCCCGCTCCAGGCTCCTTCCCCCGATGGAAATATCGCCCGGGTGGAAGGTCCAAGGCTTGTTGGCTTCGTAGTGGATGATGAAGAGGGCTTTGCCCTTGGCCTGATCGGTCCCCCAGTAACGGGTATGCCAGGACAGCCACTCGGGGGGCATTTCGGTGCCCCGTACGGCGTGGGCCAGGGCCTTGTCCACGTAGACGAAGAGGATCTTGCCCCTCGCCCCGATCACGAGGTCTCCCAGGAGTTGACCCTCCGGGTAGAGCGTTACGCTCCGCTCCTTCACCAGCGCCTCCAGATCGGCCGAAAAGGCGGCCGTTGCGGAGACCAGCAAGATCATCGCCGCCAAAAACAATATAGGTTTCCTCAAAGGTTACGACCTCCCTTGGTTTCAAGTCGTGAATACGATTTCCGCTCTTTGCCCTTTCCCACCCATATTACTTTATTGTATACAAATAATCAAATTCAAGGTCTGACCCCAATCACGATTTCGACCTTTCTGTCCCTAGGTCTTCGCTCCCACGTCTTCACCTCACGCACTTTGGTCTTCAGTTCTTGCCCTTCCTGCCTTCTGTCGCCCGTCGCCTGCCGACTTGTCTTTCGATCTCCTACTCACGATTTACGGCCCTTGAAAGCCTCCACGATCCAGACCCACTCCGGGCTCCCGGCCTTCCATGTGGCCAAGCCGTAAGTTCCGGCGCCCAGCAGCAGGGGAAGGACCATCCATGCACTTTTTAAAAGGATACTCCCGTGAAGAGGATAAGGGAACAGTATTTTCAGGCCCACCAGCAGCAGCCCCATGAGCCCCAACCCCAACGCCAGCGGGATGACCCAGTCCCTCTGGAAGAGGCTCTCCGCGCTTTTTTGTCCCGGGAGCAGCCTCCAGGTCAGCAGAGCCGTACCCGAAAAGGCCAGCGATGAGGCCAGGGCGAGACCATTTATACCCATGGGCTTGATCAGGAGGAGGCTGAACACCACGTTGGCGGCCACGCTGAAAGCGGTCACCGTCATGGCCTCCCTGGGCAGGCCCCGGGCGTAGAGCGCCCTGAGGAGTATCGTGGAACAGGCCATCCCCGGAAGGCCGAGGGAGTACATGGTGAGGGCTCCTGCCGTGCCTTTCCACGCCCATTCGCCGAAGGCCGCCCGGAAAAAGAGCAGGCGGATGATCTCCCCCGAGAAGAGGACCATCCCCAGGGCCACGGGAAGGACGATGAAGAGACCGTACCTCAAGGCCTCACTCACGCCCCTTGAGAAGTCCTCCTCCCCTGCCAGGAGCTGCCGTGACAATTGGGGGAGTATGGCCTGGGATATGGCAATGACAAAAAGGCCCAAGGGCAGCTGGAGCACCCTGTCGGCGTAGTTCAGGACCGAAATGGCCCCTTCCTCCAGGAACGACCCCAGCATACGGCTGATGAGGGGTATGAGCTGGTTCAGGGAGAGCCCGGCGGCATAGGGGAGGAAGAGCCTCATCGCCCGGGTGAGGGCCTCGTTGTCCCTTCTCGGCATGGCCGGGACCAGGAGGACCCCCTTTTTGGCCGCCCAAGCCCACTGGAGGACCATCTGGGTCACCCCGCCAAGCAGCACCGCGTAGCCGAGGCCCCAGACCCCCCACCGGAGTGTTACAATCGCCAGGAAGACGATGAAAACTCCGTTGCTCAGGGCTGGTGCTATCGCCGGGACGAAAAAACAGTCAAGGCTGTTAAGCACCCCCATGGCTAGGGCCGCGACGGAGATAAAGACGAGGAAGGGGAACATGAGACGAGTCAGCGACACGGCCGCACGGGTCCCTTCGGCGTCGAAGCCCGGCGCCATGACCCTCACCAGGATGGGGGCCGCCATCATGCCGGCGACGGTCAGGATGACGGTGGCTGCAAGAAGCACCGACATTATCTGCCTGGCCAGTGAACGTGCGGGCGCGGGGCCGTCCTTCGCGAGGGTCCTGGAGAACTCGGGTACAAAGGCGGCCGAGAGGGCCCCTTCGGCCAGCAGCCTCCTAGAGAGGTTCGCCAGCGTATAGGCCACGAGAAAGGCGTCCAGTTGCCGCGTAGCACCGAAGAGGGCCGCCGTCAGGACTTCCCTGGCGAGGCCCAAGACTCGGCTCAGGAAGGTACCCGCCATCATTCTGAGGGAGTGGCGGACCATCCTGGAACCGGCGGAACTCATGTCAGCACACCTGCTTTCGTCGCGGGGTAACCACGAAAGGATGAAGGGCCATAGAAGGGCTCACCTTTGTATGGGGTATCGGAAATGAACTCAGGGGAGACGACGCCGCCGGCATCCGGGCCGCCGAGATGGTCGAGGCTCGGGCGTTGCCGTGGATACGGGTCTTCCTCTGCGGCGTCCTCCCTGAGAACCACCTCGCCCCCCTCAGGGAGAACCCCCCGGAAAACCTCTTCATCATCGATGCGGCCGATTGCGGCGGTGAACCGGGGGAGATCCGACTTCTCGGGCTCCGGGACGTGGAAGGGGCGGCCCTCTCCTCCCACGGCATCCCCCTTTCGATCCTCCTCGCCCCCTTTGAAGGGGTGACCCGCGTAAGGATCATAGCCATACAACCCGCCTTCACGGGCCTCCGGGAAGGCCTTTCTCCGCCCGTCGAGGCCGCCGCCGCCAGCGTGGCCAAGGCCGTCTGCGACGGAACCTGGGTCGAGTTTCCTCCCCTTCACAGCGAAAACCTTTCCCCAAGGTAGAATTTCCTGGCGGCGTCGCTGTCGGCGACCTCCGAAGGGGTGCCCTCGACGAGGATCTGACCCCGGTGGATAAGGTAGGTCCTGTCGGTTATGGCCAGGGTCTCCCTGACGCTGTGGTCCGTGAGCAGGATGCCGTACCCCTTGGTCCTCAGCCCCAATATTATCTGCTGGATATCGTAGACGGCGATGGGGTCAATGCCGCTGAAGGGTTCGTCCAGCAGGATGAAGGAGGGCTTCATGGCGAGGCTGCGGGCGATCTCCACCCTCCGGCGTTCGCCGCCGCTAAGGGCGTAGCCGGGGATGTCCTCCACCTCGCCAAGACCGAATTCCTCGATCAGGTCAGAGGCCAGGCGGGCGGTGTTCCTCCTGGACTCCCCCTTCTCCTGGAGGACCAGTTCGATGTTCTCCCGGGCGGTGAGGCTCCTGAAGACCGACGCCTCCTGGGGGAGGTAACCTATGCCACGCCGGGTCCTTATGTACATTGGGAGCCCCGTGAGGTCGTCGTTGTCGATCATTATCCTCCCGAAGTCGGGTTTGACGATTCCCAGCACCATGTAGAAGGTGGTCGTCTTTCCGGCGCCGTTCGGCCCTAGAAGCCCCACGATCTCCCCTTGCCTGACCTTCAGGTCCACCGAGGACACGACGGCTCGACCCTTGTAACTCTTGCTCAGCGAACGCGCCCAGAGGAAGCGGTTGCTCATTGGGGCTCCTGGGAAGGTAGGTCGACCTCCATGCGGGGGTCCCCCACGGCTTCTATTTTTCCACTTTCAAGGTGAATGATGAAGGTATCGGCGGTGATCCGGCGGTTCTTCTGCACCCCTACGGCCCCGCCGGTGAACTCCAGAGTCCGGCGGTCCCGGGAGTACCGTGACCTTCCGCCCGAAACCCTGGTGGGTTCACCGTCGGGCGCGACTGCATCGGCCACAACGCCGCCCCTGGCGTCGAACTCTGTGAAAACACCACCGACCACGAACCCTTCCACCATATCGGCGCGCACCGTCACTTTCCTGACAGGATCGTGGAAACGGGTCACCTTCCGGGCGATGATCTTCTGACCCCGCGGGGTTTCCTCCAGGATCATCTCATCGCAGTCCATGGTAAGGCGCCCATCGGGCCACTGGGCCAGGACGTTCTTCCTGAACAGGGAGCGTGTCCCCGCCGGATCGAACTCGCCCTCTACGGAAGTAATTTCGGCGCCCCTCCCGACGACCTTGACGTGCCCCGAGGCGAAAACGGTCCCACCCGAGGGGTCGTACTGAAGGGTGTCGGCGGTGAGCTGCATCTGGTCGGCCCCTGCCGCCGCCGAGGCGGTGAGGAGCATAAGAGCCGTCAGGATCGTTAAGGCGGCCTTTTTATCCATGGTCACAGGCACCGTCCTCGAAAAGGTTAATGGCGGCGCCCGCCGGGCGCCGCCGTTATTTTACCTTATTCTCCACCTCCCAGGGCGGTGAGGAGCTGAGAGGGCCGCATGTCACCGAAAGGCCAGGGACTCGGCTATCTGGACGGCGTTAAGGGCGGCTCCTTTGAGGAGGTTATCGGAGACGACCCACATCATGAGACCCTTTTCACTTATAGTATCCCTCCTGATCCTGCCGACGAAGACCGGGTCCCGTCCCTGGGAACTCCTAGCCGTGGGGTAAAGGCCCTTCGAGGGTTCATCGACAAGACGTACGCCCGGCGCGGAGGAAAGCAGATCTCTCGCTTCCTCCGGTGCTATGGCTCGCTCGAAGATCGCCGTGACGGCCTCGGAATGACCCCTGAAAACCGGGACCCTGGCGGCGGTGCACCTCACCTCGAGGCCCGGGATCCCCAAGATCTTCCTGGACTCCCTGATCATCTTCCACTCTTCCTCGCTGACGCCGTCCTCATCGAAACCTCCGATGTGGGGCAACACGTCGAAGGCGATGTCATGGGGGTAAACCGAGGCGGCACCCTCGGCGCCGGACAGAAAAGCACTTGAGTTACCAGCCAATTCTTCCATGGCCTCCTTGCCGGTGCCCGACACGGACTGGAAGGTGACGACCGATAACCGCACGAGGCCGGCGGCGTCGTGGAGCGGTTTCAAGACCATGACCGCCTGGATGGTGGCGCAGTTGGGGTTAGCTATCAATCCCTTGTGCCCCGCCATCGCCCCGGGATTGACTTCGGGTACCACCAGGGGGACGTCGGGGTCCATCCTCCAGGCCGAACTGTTGTCGATAACGACGGCGCCCCTCTTCTTCGCCTCGGGGGCCCATTTCCTCGACGCGTCGGAGCCGGCTGAAAAGAAGGCGATATCCACCCCTTCGAAGGAGTCGGCGTTCACTTCCAGGACCTCGAGTTCGCCACCTCTGAAGGGAACCCTGGAACCCCGGGAGCGGGAAGAAGCGAGAGGCAGGACCTCCGTGGCGGGGAACCTCCGTGTTTCCAGGGTGCGCAATATTTCCCGGCCCACTAGGCCCGTCGCGCCGAGCAGAGCTGCCCTCATCCCGCGGCCTCTTCGATGAAAGCTTTATGCAGGGCGGCTACAGCCTTTTCCACGTCGGCCGAGGAGACCACGCAGGTGATGGACATCGAGGTGGAGGATATCATGTCGATATTGACGGATTCGCCTGCCAATATGGAGAACATCTTCGCCGGCGCGTCGGGATGATTTGACAGTCCTGCTCCCACGAGGGAGATCTTGCCCACCTCCGTATCAAAGGCCACGCCCTGGGCCTCGATATCCCTGGCCGTCCGACGGCACACGTCAATGGCTTCGCCCAGGAATTCCTTCCTGACTAGAAACGCTATGTCGTTGACTTGGCCTCTCATGATGCTCTGGATGATCATCTCGACGCCCACGCCGGCCCCGGCCAGGGAGGAGAAAACACTGGCCGCTATCCCCGGCTTGTCGGGGACCCCCAGCACCGCTACCTTGGCGACCTCCGTATCGTGGGTTATCGATCGCACCACGAACCCTTCGGAAACATCATCCCTCATTATCCAGGTCCCCCTCCCTTTCCCGAAACTGGAACCGACGAAAAGCGGCACCCCGTATCTCCAGGCGAGCTCCACACTCCTCGCCTGGAGGACCCTGGCCCCGGCGGCCGCCATCTCCATGCACTCTCCGTAACCGACCCTCTCTAGGCGAAAAGCACCCGGTACAACCCTAGGGTCGGCGGAAAAGATCCCTTCCACATCGGTAAAAACCCGGCAGCATTCAGCCTCCAGGGCCGCGGCGAGGGCCACGGCGGTAAGGTCCGACCCTCCTCTGCCCAGGGTAATAACGTCTCCCCCGTCGGTGACACCCTGGAAACCGGCCACGACGGCTACTTCACCCTTTTCGAGGGACCCCGCCACCATCCGGGGGTTCACGGAAAGGACGCGCCCGTCTGTGAATATTCCGCCGGCCTTTATCCCGGCCTGCCAACCGGCGAAGGAACGGGCGGGGACACCCATCTGGCCCAGGGCCATGGTGAGAAGGGCCATACTCTGCTGCTCACCGGTGGAAATCAGCTGGTCCACCTCCCGGCGGTTCAACGGGCCGGTGAAACCGTTGGCTGTTTTGATGAGGTCCTTCGTTGTGCGGCCCACCGCCGAGACCACTACGACCAGGGAAACGCCTTTCCTGCGGAGGTCGGCCACCCGTCGCGCCACGGCCTCGATCCTCCCCTCCCCCGTCAGGGATGACCCTCCGTACTTCAGGACCTCGATCTTCATGACCCGGCAACCCCCGTTGAAAGGCGCTCAACCACGGCCCCCGCCTCATCCACGTCAAGGACGAAGAAACGAGACCTCACGCCGTGCTCCCTGAACACCCGGCACATGGCCTCGGCGACACCTCGAGGGGCTCCCTTCGCAAAGGCGAGCACGCTCGGGCCGGAACCGCTTATGGCGGCACCGAGGCATCCCGGAACGCTTTTGACCTTCTCCAGGATCACCTCTCCCCCGGGAAACAGCTTCGCCCGGAACCGCTGATGCAGCCTGTCGTCCATCGCCCAGGCGAGGTTCTCCCACTTCCCCGCGGCCCAGGACGCGGCCAGGATCGCGGCCCTGTTCAGTGTGAACACGGCGTCACCCAGGCTCACTTCCCTGGGGAGCGCGTTACGGGCGTCCTCTGTCCTGACTCTCACCTCCGGGACGGCCACGACGGCAAAAATGTCACCGGGGGGCGGCGGAAGCTTCACGTACCTAAGCCTCCCCTCCCCGGCGCCGCTGACGACGAGCCCTCCCAGGCAGGCCGGGACGATATTATCGGGGTGTCCTTCGATTTCCACCATCAGGGGTATCAGCTCCTCGACCGGGAGGGGGTCCCTCCGGAAAGCGTTGGCTATCATCACGCCCCCCGCGACGGCGGTGGAGGAACTACCCAGCCCCCGGCAGAGGGGGATGGCGTTGAGGCAGCGCAAGGAAAAACCGGGGCATTGGAGACCCCACTCCTCGCAGGCCCTCTCATAGCTCCTGATTATCAGGTTCGATTCGGGGTCGGAAAGCTCGGCGCTTCCCTCGCCGATCACCTCCATCCGGTACGCCCCGGGCTCGTCTATATCGAAGACGTCGTAGAGGTTGTAAAGGGAGAGGGCGAGGCCGATGGTGTCAAAACCCGATCCCAGGTTGGCCGTGGTAGCCGGGACCCGGATGCGGATAGATGGGTCGTTCATGACAGGGCCTCCCTGAGGGCTCCCGCTTCGGCATCGATCTCGAGGGGCGCTCCCGCCCCCGCGGCGGCCGTATCGGGGTCCTTGAGGCCGTTACCGGTCAGGACGGCCACCACCATGGAGCCACGGGGGATGAGCCCTTGCCCGGCGTACCGTAAAAGGCTTGCTATGCCGGCACAGGATGCCGGCTCGGCAAAAACCCCTTCATCGGCCGCCAGCCTTCTCTGGGCTCCAAGGATCTCCTCGTCGCTCACGGCCAGGAACTTCCCCCCGCTCATACGGACGGCCCAGGACGCCTTCTTCCCGTTCACCGGCCTCCCTATCCTGATGGCCGTCGCAACCGTTTCCGGGGCAGGGCAGGGTTTCCCGAAGGCAAGCGGGGCTGCGCCCTCGGCCTGCACTCCGATCATGGCCGGGATTGAGTCGGCCTTCCCGGCACGGCGGTACTGGACAAAACCGGCCCAGCCGGCGGTGATATTGCCGGCATTGCCCACGGGGAGTACCACCGCGTCGGGTGAGCGGCCAAGCTCATCGACCATCTCCCAGGCCACGCTTCTCTGGCCCCAGAGCCGGTAGCGGTTAACCGAGTTGACCACCGCCAGGCCCATTTCTCTCGAGAGGGCGAGGGCCAATCCCAGGGCCTCGTCAAAATTACCCCTGATGGATACTACCCTGGCACCGTGAATGAGGGCCTGGGCGAGCTTCCCCGAGGCGACCTTCCCCTTGGGCAGGAGGACGGTGCACGGGAGGCCGGACCTCGCCGCGTAGGCGGCGGCCGATGCAGAGGTGTTTCCCGTCGACGCGCAGACAAGTCCCTTCGCCCCGGCCTCCAGGGCCTTGGCGACGGCCAGCACCATCCCCCTGTCCTTGAAGGATCCCGTGGGGTTGGCCCCCTCGTACTTGGCGTAAAGACGCAGGCCTAGCTCCTCCCCCAACGACTCCAGAGGTATGAGGGGGGTCCCTCCCTCTCCCAGTGAGACCAGGGGCGTCCCCGGGTTTATCGGCAGCATGTTCCCGTAACGTTGCAAAATACCCTTCATCTTCAAGCACTCCCTCCGCTTCTTGAAAAAACAAGGCCCCTTTCCGTCTCTACCCGTGAGACGGAAAGGGGCTCTTTCCGCGGTTCCACTCCGGTTCCGGCAAGTTGGCGCCGGCCCTCGTCCCCGCTGTCAGGGGCGGGCCCCCGTCACCTTATCCCTTCGCCAGGGCTTCGGATCCAGCTCCAGGGTGGTCTTCAACGTATTCCACGCGAAGGGACCTTCCAGCCCTTGGGTCCCTCTCTCTGGCGCACTAAAAACGCCTACTCTCCCCTTCATCGCCTTTGCCTTATCCATGACCGCGAAATTTGCGCGGATGCCATTCTTTATAGGACCCCGTACCGGATTTGTCAAGCTGAGTGGGCCCGGTCACATTAAACTTAGCCCTGTTGCCCAAGTCTTGACAGTCTGTTAAAATACGCCATCAGCGGATATCATATTCCCCCCGAAGGGAGGATCGACCCATGTCAGATGTTACAACGACAGACCACATCGACATGACCCGGGAGGGATACGAAAAACTTAAGGCAGAACTGGTCGAGCTGAGAAGCGAGGGGCGCCAGGAGATCGCAAGGTTGCTGGAAGAAGCCCGCGGCTTCGGAGACCTCAATGAGAACGCAGAGTATCATTCCGCCAAGGAAGCCCAGGGCAAGCTGGAAACGAGGATTCAGTGGCTGGAGTACCAACTGGGCAAGGCAAGGATCGTGGAACCCGAGGATATCGACCCCTCGAGGGCCGGCCTCGGGACAACCGTCACCCTTCTTGACCTCGACGGCGGTAACAGCCTCAGCTATACCATCGTCGGTTCCGAAGAGTCGGACCCGGCCGCGAACAGGATATCGGCGAGCAGCCCCGTCGGGCAGGCCCTGATCGGGAAGACCGTCGGCGAGGAACTCTCCGTCGAGGTCCCCAAGGGCACCAGGAAGTTCAGGATCACTGGGATTTCCATCCTACCGCCGGGTTAAAAGACCGGTCCCCGCGGACCTCAACTCCATGGATGATCGGACGATCCTCCGGGCGAGTTCATCGAAACCCCACCCCGCGGCGGCCGCGGATTTTGGGACAAGGCTCGTGGCCGTCATCCCCGGTACCGTGTTGACCTCCAGGACATAGGGGTGACCCTCCCCGGTCAGCCTCATGTCCACCCTGCTGAAGACCCTGCAGCCCAAAGAGCCGTGGGCGGCGACGGCGGCGGCCTCCACTCTCTCCAGTTCCGTGGGTGTCAGGGGAGCAGGACAAAGATACTCCGTCCGTCCGGGGGTGTACTTGGCCTGGTAGTCATAGAAACCCTGGCGGGGCTCTATCTGGATCACGGGGAGTGAGCAGGTCTTCCCTCCCTCCTCCCACACGGTCACGGTGATCTCCCTCCCGGGGATGTATTCCTCCACGAGGACCGATCCGTCGAAGGAGAAGGCCAGCGAAAGGGCTTCCTCCACCTCGGCTTTTGAGGATACGATCGTCACCCCTACGGTGCTTCCGCACCCCGACGGCTTTATTACGATCCTGCCCCACCGCTTGAGTGCATCGGCCGCCTTCATTTCGGCCGCGCCGGAAACCCTGTCGCCTGGGAAAAGGCAGACCGCCCGCGGCGTCGGAACGCCGTCGGCGGAGAAAAGGGCCTTGCTGGCCCTCTTATCCATGGCCAGGGCGCAGGCCGTGGCACCCGAACCCGTATAGACCTTGCCCATCAGTTCCAGGGCGGCCTGGATCCTCCCGTCTTCCCCCCATGAACCGTGGAGGGCTATGAAGAAAACGTCGGCACCGGAGCGCCCTGCCATTTCGAGCATGCGGCGCGGGGAGTCGGCCTCCAGGGGTTCCACGAGGAAGCCCGCGCCCTCGAGAGCGGGGCAAAGGGCCCCGCCGCTGGAGAGGGAAACCTCCCTTTCGGGACTGTCGCCGCCGAAAAGGACTGCCACCCTGGTGGGCTCTGGGCGTATCACGGGTTGTACTCCCCGGCCTCTCGGGCACCTAGGAAGAAAGGGTGGCTTGGGAAAGCGTTCAGGACGAGTACGAGCCCTGCCCAATCGTCATCGCCGACCCGGTCATCGCGGTAGACCAGGTCGACCCTGAAGCAGCATTTGCTATCGTAGCTCAGCCGATAATACATTTCGTCGAGGCTGCTGTCCCGGAGGTTATAGCCTCCCCTGACGGCAAGGCTCCAGTGTTCCCCGAAGGGTATCTCCGCCTTCTGGTAAAAGGCCTCGCTGTCCGAGAGGTCATCCCAGGCCATGGGCGAGCCTCCCTCAACCCATCGCTTCCTCCAAAGGCTCGTCATGGTGACCGGTCCCAGCGGCCAGGAAAGGCCGAGCCTGACGGTCATTACCTTTTGACTGCCGCCGGGCGATCCATAATCGTACCACCAGTACTCGGCCCCCCAGAAAGGATCGACGACGCCGAACTTCGTTTCGCCTTCGTAGGCGGCTCCGAGGCCGAGCCTTGTAGCCCCCGATTTCACCGTGCCTCCGCCGGAAGAGACCTCGTAATCGCCCCAGGTCCCCATCAAGCGCCATCGCCCCAACGCGCCGGGGAGGGCCCACCAGGGCGAAAACAGCGTGAACTCGGGGCTCCTGTCGATGAGGCCCTCAAAAGACTCGCCCAGGTCCTTTTCAATTTTCACGTTCTCCGAGAGGGACCACCAAAGCCGTCCCGTCCACCCCTCGAACTCGTAGTCTACGCCCCAACGTGGGCGGAATCTTTTTTCCTCATGGTCGCCGTCCCAAGTGTAGGAGGCGTCGGCGAAAAAAACGATCCCTTCGCTGAGCTTGTGATCAACGGAAAGGACGGCCTCCAGCCCAACCCCGGACCATAGGAAGGCCTTCCAGCGCGCGTTGACATCGCCCATGGCCAGGGGGGCACCGTAGGATACGCCCACCCCCTTGTCGCCCTCGTACATCACCTGGGGGAGGAACTGGCTGCGGCTGCCCTCCGAAAGGTCGATCACATAGTCAAAGGGGTAGGCAAGAAGGTACTTCCCCCCTATGTAGACGGACGGCTTCGAGGCGACGAGGCGGAAACCGGGGATGATCACGAGCCGTTTCGAGACCAGGCGGTAGTGGGGATTTTCGGCTGGGCATGTGGTAAAACCGACGTCCTTCCACTGATAAACCTGGTCCCCCGTAACAAGACCCTTCTGGATTCTGCCGGGGATCGACTCGAAGCGTTGACCCTCCCTGACACGGGTGGTGGTCACGTCGGAGCCCGAGGCGTAAACCTCTCCTTTTTCGGCCGGGAAGCCGCCCGAGGCGTTCCGGAAGAACCCCTCGCCGGAGATCATGTCGAGGGCCAAGTGCTCACCTTCCAGCCTTTGGGAACCGTGAAAAAGGACCACCATCTTTTCCCCGGGTTCCGAAAAGGCCTCGATGGTGTTATCGACGGCCGAGTACTCGATCCTGGGAGCGAAAACCCTCAGCAGGTCCCGGCTGATACGAACCGACCCAGTGGCGACGGCGAAACCCGAGGCCTGGTCGAACTCTACCCTGTCCGCCTCGAGTACGATCCTGCCGTCGCCGGCCGCCGCCGCGAGGGTGGTGAAGAGCAAAAAGAAAAGCGCCAGGAGGGATGCGCCCACCCTCATCGGGTTGTCCCCTTCCATGTGACCACCGCTCCTTCCTCCACGACGACGGAACCGGACATGGTTATCCTGCCCCGGCTCCCCACAAGGACGAGACGATCGTCCCTCGCCTCGAGACCCTCGGGCAGCATCCAGACCGAATCCCTTTCGTCCCAGTCTGCGACGGGCGCGATCCAGTCGAGTTCCCCCGAGGGGTGAGTGATATGCCCCGTGACCTGGAAAAGCCTGACCCCGCCGGTGACCTCGAAGATGGTCCCCCTCGGGGCGGTCATATCCCACAGTGCCCCAGTCTTGGACCGGATGAACAGGTCGATGTCCTCCGCCTCGCTGAGGTCACCGTTTTTTTGTGCCCTTTCGGCCCTAAGGTGCCAGTCGTCCCCCTTCTCCTGCCTGGTGACGTCGAGGCCCTCGACAACGATGACGGGCGCCTCGGGACTCACGGCGACGTCTTCACGACTCAAGAGAAGGTCCCTCACCAGCCCGACGGAGAACAGCAACACCAGCACTACCGCGGCGACCAGGAAGAAGCGCCGCTTACTTTCAGGAACCACCGCACTCCCTCCGTCCGAGCCGAAGTGATGAGGAAAAGGGCGCCAATTAAAGCTTGTAGTCTATAACCGCCGAGACCCCGACTTTCTGGACCCTGCGGAATCTCTCCAGGGGATTGGTGGAGTCGATGGGCACGAGCACCCTGACCCCTATCCTGTTTATAAAGCTGACCGATAATTCGGCCACCGCCTTGACCTTGTCAACTTCGGCCTTGGGGCCCGCCACCTGGGCCGCCCCTATGGACGTACCGCTTCCGACGGACACGATGGGGATGACCTTGGTCTCATCATCGGTGCCCACGCCGCGGTTGAAGGTGACGGTGTTGATGAAGTCGTTTATCTGGTTTCCCAAGGCGCCCACTACGAGGCCTCCCCCTATTACGCCGATGAGGTCCCCCAGGTCGACGGCCGCAGCAGCTCCGGCTAAGAGCAGGACCCCCACGGCGATGGAGGCGATGACCCTTTTGGCCCTACTCAAGGAGGTCCCCCCCTTCCATGGATTGTTCGAACTCTTCATTGCCGGAGCCTTCCTGCTGCGCGGGCGGCTGGGCTCCTCCCGGGAGGCCCTGGAGCGACGGCGGAATGGGGTAACCCTTCACAGAAGCGGCGGAAGCCGTCTCCAGGTAGATAGGAGTACCGGGGGCTACGTCGGGAGCATCCCCCTTCACGAGCAACCCTCCTACGAGGCCTACCGGCCCGAGTAGGATCGCCCCGATGGCGCTCGTCCCTATAGCGGTGGCCACAGTGGTGTCGGACTTGGCGGCCAGGGCGGAGGCGTCGCCGACGAAAACGGGTATCGCCTCCGGTCCCAGGGGTTCCAGCCTTTCAAAGGCGAACTTTATCTCCGAGGGTCTTCCGAAACTCCTGGGAGGTTTAACGGCGTCCACCCTGGCGATGACCCTCGAACCTTTCGGCGCCACCAGGAAGCCTTCCACGGCCAGGTTGTCCTCGAGTCTCAACCGGACCACATCCCCGGCGGCGGCATTCTTGGGGGATACGCGGTCGATGAAGGTGGCCTTGAAAACCAGGTTGGCGGGGACGTTCACGTCCTGCCATAGGACCTGGCCAGGGAAGAGCAAGGTGAGCACCCGTTCAAGCCTCATCGCCAGTGGCCGTCCCTCGCCCGCCTCTCCTTCTAGTTGCCTCTCTATCTCGGTCACCCTGCTTGCGAGGGGGAGGTCAGGCCTGACCTCATGGGCGATGGCCCACTCGGCGAGCCCCGCCTTGAATATCAGCGAAGGCTGACCCAGCGTCCCGTTATTGATGAAGTTCAGCAGCCCCGATTGCCGTTCGGCGATGCTGCCCGGCAATTCCCTTCCGAAAAGATCGGTCTCGATCTTTTCGAGCCTCCGGATGATCCCCCCGGCGCCCTTCTCGGCGTAGATGAGGAGGTCGATCCGGTCCTGGACCTGCTCCGGCGTGTCGACTTCCTGCCCCTGGGAAACACCGGCAATTGTCATGACAAGGAACAGGAGCGCGAGGAAAAACGCAAAACGGATCCTTGGTTTCATTTTCCGGCCTCCTTTTCATTTTCTTCCGCCCTTTTCTGGGCAGCCCTTATAAAGCCAACGTAAAGCGGGTGGGGGCGCACCGGCCTCGATTTGAGCTCCGGGTGGAACTGGACGCCCACGAACCAGGGGTGGTCCTCCAGCTCGATGATCTCGACCAGGTCCCGCCCCGGGCACACGCCGGCTATCCGCATCCCCCTGGACGACAAGAGCTCCCTGTAATCGTTGTTGAATTCGTACCGGTGCCTGTGCCTTTCCTCGACCACCCTCTTCCCGCCGTAGGCTTCGTAGGAGAGGGAAGACGGCTCCAGTTCACAGGGGTAAAGACCCAACCTCATAGCGCCCGCCGTGTTTTCAGACCCGGTTTCCCTCGAGTCCGTCGCGATGACAGGATCCAGCGTGTTCGATTCCATCTCCGTGCTGTGGGCCGAGGGGATGCCGCAGATATTGCGGGCATACTCCACTACGGCTATCTGCATCCCGAGGCAGATGCCCAGGTAGGGGATCTTCTTCTCCCGGGCGTAACCGGCCGCCTGGATCTTCCCCCGGACGCCCCTGGAACCGAAGCCCCCAGGCACCAGGATCCCGTGGACACCCTCCAGGAGGCTGACCCCCTTCTTCTCGACGTCCTCGGCCTCCACCTGGCGGATCCTCACTCTCACCCTGTTGGCCGTGCCAGCGTGGGAGAGGGCTTCGACGACGCTCAGGTAGGCGTCCTTGTGGCTCACGTACTTCCCCACCATGGCCACCTCGACTACCCGTTCCGGGCTCTCGGTGGCCTTAACGAAGGCCTTCCAGTCGTCCAGGTCGGGTTCCTGTTCCGATTCGAGGCCCAACTTCTCCATTACGAGCGTGTCGAAGCGCTGTTCGTAAAGCTGGAGGGGAATCTTGTAGATCGACGAGACGTCGATCGCCTCGACCACCGCCTCTCTTGGAACACTCCCGAAGAGGGCTATCTTCTCCCTGATGTCGGAACCCAGGTGGCTGACGGACCGGCAGACGATGACATCGGGCTGTATCCCCAGGCGCCGAAGTTCATTGACACTGTGCTGGGTCGGCTTGGTCTTCAGTTCACCGGCGGCGGCGATGTAGGGGACGAGGGTGACATGGCAGTAGAGGACGTTCTCGCGGCCCACGCGGTTCGCCATCTGGCGGATCGCCTCAACAAAGGGC
>Ga0116189_1001673_pt1 | contig 17015 bp, 10 predicted proteins | sample AD_JPNTR3_MetaG_FD_89895 | JGI IMG/M metagenome (GOLD analysis project Ga0116189, IMG submission 89895) | Active sludge microbial communities of municipal wastewater-treating anaerobic digesters from Japan - AD_JPNTR3_MetaG | ecosystem: Engineered > Bioreactor > Anaerobic > Digestate | place... | reverse complement strand
GCAATACACAGAGGTTGGGCTGATAGTCACCGCGAAAAATGATGAGACCCTTTCAACTGTTGAGGCCACCCCAAAAACGGCACTTGAGCCACAAACTCTTTATTTGGCTGCTGTAACCAATGGTATTCGCAGCCTTGATGGTTTAGCTGCGGCCACCGACCAGACATATTTTGGCTTAACAAGAGCCGCGCTGAAGGTGGTTGATGGAGACGGTAACTGGTCTTTTACTGACACTCCTTTGGTAGCCCAAAATGATAAAGGCGAATTGGTGTGGCAGTCTGCTCACTTGGATAGCCGGCTTGACACCTTGATCCTGAATGGTGCAACGCAAGATGCAGACGTCGATGATGACGCCTTAGCAAGCGCTGGGGAAACCTTGGTGAATGTACTGTCTTATCTTGAGGGGATGCGCAAAATCTACAAGCCTCACATTGACTGGCTGGTGCTGGGAAATGACGGTAAGCCAGGAATTCCAGGCCAAGAGGGCGTGGATAACATTGTCGCCGAGCGTGAAGACCTAGTCCTGGTGTGGACATTTACCACAGGCGCCTGTGAGCAGTAGGAGGTTGTCATGAAGATTCGCAATGTTGCATTTGTTGCGGCTTTTGTTGGGTTGATGGCCTTTAGTCAGGCGGCGTCAGCTAGTGGCTTTTTCATTCAGGAATTTTCAGCTGCCGGCCTTGGCCAGGGGATGGCACTTGTGGCCTCAGGCAGTCGCCCGGCTTCTCAGTATCAAAACGTGGCCAACCTTTCCTTTATGGAGGGGCTGTGGCTTGAAGCAACTGCTACTACCTACTTTTTTGATGGTGGTTTTGAAAACACAAGTGGGGACTTCACGTCGATTACTAATGCCCCACAAGTAGTGCCAACGTTTTTCGCATCCTATCGGATTAACGACTGGTTAGCGGTTGGTTTTGCAGAATTCACCGCTTTTGGGCTGTCTATGAGCTGGCCAAAGGACTGGGAAGGGCGTCATATTTCATACAGTTCAGGTTTGCAGACTTTCACCCTGAATCCAAACATCAGCTTTGGGCCTTTTAAAGGGTTTGCAGTTGGTGTCGGTTTTAATGCGATGTATGGCGCAATTGACATCAAAAGGGGGTTGACTCTAGGCATGAATCCCCCTGGTGACACAGCTTCAAATTCAGTTCACCTGCATGCTTCTGCTTGGGGTTTTGGGGCAAATGTCGGGGTGATGTACCAGCCATCTGAGCAAGCCCGCATTGGCTTTGCCTATCGATCAGGCATCAAGATATCGACCAAAACTGGCAAGATGGACTATGACGTCAACGAGGCTTTTTCAGCGCGTTTTCCAGACCAAACCTTTGAGGCGGACATTAATTTGCCTCACATCATAATGGCTGGTATGCGTTACTGGCCGATTAAGGATCTGTCTCTTGAATTAGACCTTCAGTGGGTCCAGTGGTCGTCTTATGATGAGCTGAATTTCAAGATGTCCAAGGGGCTTGGCCTTGGCCCAGATGCCAGACAGATGACCCTAACGGAACGTAAGGATTATCACGATTCTATCCAGCTTCGTTTGGGGATGGAGTACAAGTTCTTAAAAGATATAATGGCGTTAAGGCTTGGTTTTGTTTGGGACCAAAATCCAGTTCCAGACAAGTCGGTTGACCCCATGCTGCCTGACAGTGACCGTTTAATGGGAGCAATTGGGTTGGGCGCTATCTACAAGGGTTTTATTATCGACATTGCTTACAAGCCAGTGTTTGGATTAAAGCGTAAGGTTACTTTGGAAAGCGGTGCGCCCATGGCTGGAACTTACAGCCTGATGGCCCACGATCTGTCTGTAACGCTTGGATATCATTGGGGCGGCCCAAAGAAGAAGGTTCAGGACCCCGAAGTGATGCCCGAGTAATGATTCGGTTTCCGGGGATGGTCTCATGACCAATTCCAGACGTTTGATTCGTTTTGTCCCAAAAATTTCTGATTGCTACTCGTAATTAAGACAGGGATTGTGCGTTTTTCTTGTCGCGCCTTTATCGGCAGACAACTTTTTTGAGTTTTGGCCCTTGTGGAGTGGCTAGTTTGGCCTCATTATCATGGCCAGGGAATTGGCCCAGTTTACAAAGGCTTTGACAAAGCTTTTTATCTAAGGAGCAAATAATGGCAACAAAAACATTGGCAGACGTAAATGTCGCCGGTAAAACAGTATTGATGAGAGTGGATTTCAACGTGCCTTTGAAAGGTGGTGAGATTACAAACGACCGCCGCATTGTTCAGGCTCTTCCAAGTATTCGTACAGTCATTGAAAATGGTGGCAAACTTGTGCTGATGAGCCATCTCGGACGCCCATCAGGGGAAGGTTTTGAGGCTGATTATTCCATCGCACCGGCTGCGAAACGGTTGGGTGAACTTTTGGGCAAACCTGTTGCAGTCGGTCCACAGACTGTCATTGGTCCCAAGGCTGTTGAACAAGTCGCAGCGATGAAACCAGGTGATGTTTTGTTGCTTGAAAACGTTCGTTTTGTGGCTGGTGAGACCATTGCTGATAAGGCGAAAAAGAATCCAGACAAGAAGCTGACCGAGCAACAGCAAAAGGAACTTGACGATTTTGTGGCAGGTCTGGCCGAGCTAGGTGACCTGTATGTTAACGACGCCTTTGGTACTTGCCATCGAAAGCATGCCTCGATGTACGGCTTGCCCAAGGCGATTGTTGCAAAGGGTGGCCAGGCAGTGGCTGGCTTTTTGGTTGAAAAGGAGATTCGCTATCTTCATGAGGCAGTTTCTGAACCAAAACGACCGTTTATCGCCATCTTGGGTGGCGCGAAGGTTTCTGACAAGATTAAGCTGATTGCAAAACTGCTTGATCAGGTTGATGGAATCCTGATTGGTGGAGCCATGGCTTACACCTTGTTGAAGGCTCAGGATGTCAAGATTGGAAACAGCCTGTGCGAAGAGGATCAGGTTGCCCAAATGAAGAGCCTGCTTGCCAGCGGTAAGATTAAGCTTCCAGTTGACCATGTTGTCACTGATGATTTTGCCAATGGAAAGCCAAAGGTCATAGAAGGGATAGATATTCCGGACGGATTCATGGGGATGGACATTGGGCCAGCCACAATCAAGGCTTACAGCGACGTGATTGCCAAGGCTGGAACAGTAGTATGGAACGGCCCAATGGGGGTGTTTGAAAAGCCGGACTATGCAAATGGCACCAAGTCGGTGGCCCAGGCACTGGCTGACGCGACTGCAAAGGGCACGGTCAGCGTCATCGGTGGCGGTGACTCGGCGGCTGCTGTAGAGCAGATGGGGCTAGATGAGGCGATGACCCACATCTCCACTGGTGGTGGCGCAAGTCTTGAGTATTTGGAAGGAAAACCCATGCCTCCAATTGAGGTTTTGGACAAGAAGGGCTAACGTCCCTCATCGTCACAAAATCTGCAACTTGTGATGCTCTATCACCCTATCAATCTGCGCAGGAATTTCACCAATAGGCCTATTACTCGAAAATAATGCATTGTTTGCCAAGTAAAATGGAGTGTCGTCGCCAGCCATCTTTATCTTAATATCTTGGCCAAGGCATGGTTTGCTGCAGGTTTCGGGCACTATATACAAATGTTTCTGTTTTGCTTGCCTAGAAAGATAGGAACAAGCACGACCTGAAGCCAGCATCGTAGGGCCAACGTGTAGCGTAAGCTTGTTGATAACAGTGGAATTCCAGATCGGCCAGATATTTGGAATAGAGATCTCAGCACGATTAATGGACAGCATCTTTGCCAATTCTTCGAGATGTAAAATAGCTGGTGCAAAAGCAATTGAGTGCTGATCAATCTTGGCGCCAGGTCTAATCAACCTTGGGTCATCTCGCATCTTCACAAGGAGCCTGCCAATCGAAATGATCGCATCGGGCCCCAACATTTTGCGCAGGCCAAACAAAGTTCCCATATCGTTTGCGATAAATTCGATTTGAGAGTTGGCATTAAAAGAAGCGAGCTCACTTATCAGCTGCAGTACTCGGTCGTGCTGTTTAATTCCATACAGAGGCGGCAATACAAAAATAAGCCGTTTATCTTTAAGCACTTCCAACCACGAACGCAGTTGAGTTTTTGTCGGAAGCAAGTGGGTACACGTTTCGTGACCAATGGCCACACCGTCGTACTCTGGCGGCGGCTCAGATGGTTTTTCATATGGGAGAGCCAGCCAGAACCTGTCTACATTCTGCCAATTTGATGGGATTGGCGGCTTTGGGCTCTCGATGACTTTTGGTGGAATAGTCCAGACTTTTTCCAAATCCTGGGGATAGTAACAAATTTCGGGTTTGCAAACTAATTCGGGATGTTGCGTTATTAACGCCTGCACATCTTCAATCGAGTCTAGCTGTCGATCAATGATGTCGCTGGCAGCTTGGACAAATGGCGCTATCTGCTTTCCCCTCATCCCACGCCCAACGATTTTGAATGTCTTGACTCTAGGATATCTGCTTAGGGCGGCAATTGCACACAGGCCACATGATTCCATTTTGTCACCATCATCTATGGTGAATTCAGAATCTTTTGAATACCACCTTTGATGGCACAAAGCGTAGCTTCCCAATTTGTCAGCTTCTTCAGCAGGGAACTCGTGTTCAGAACAACAGTAGGCATTTATGAACCGGCAACGCTCTCGTGCTATGAATATCTCGATGTCGGGGCCTTCACGTTGAGCCAGGTCTGCTATTTCATTCAGCGACATCGGTCTGGGTAAAACTACATCGTTGGTTCCAATTTCTTTTAAAAACTCCATCCCAGAAGGGGTTGAAATGTTCATCAGAACGCTTGTCACAACCTTCAGATTTGGCCATGTTTTTCGAACAAAGGCTATCAAATTGAGGTCTGACAGGATTATCCCATCAACACCAGCATCAACAAGTGTTGCTATGCCTTCAATGACTTGATCCTCAATACCATTGGGGTAAAGGGAATTCATTGTGAGCATGATTTTACGCCCATATTCATGCGTAACTTCGATGAAACGCTCAAAATCAACTATCGTGACACTGGCATTTTCTGATGATCTGCAGTTTTCAGGGTTCCATCTAGGGGCAGAATTTCGCAAATCGTCAAAACGGATTCCAGCGTAAAAGACATCAGCACCTGCCTTACTCAGAAGCCCTATGTCTACGATATTTCTTAGAGGAACCATGAGTCTTCGTTCTGTCCTAGCTGGGGGTACATCAGCTGGTAGAATCAATGGATCTTCAACATATACAGGAAATCGCAGTTCTTGGATAGCGGTAATCCAGGTTTGGCTCAACGAGTTTTCATGAGCCACAATTTTTTGACAGACAGCATCAAGCAAAGGGTTAGCTTCAGGAACATATTGACTAGTACCGACCATGAGTCTTGAGAATCTGTGGTAGGCAGGCTCCTTGTCGTCACGGGCCATCAGCCAAATTGAAACTGATGCTGTTTCACCCTGAAACAACATCAAGAGTCGGTCAGATTCAACAACATCGACCAACTTAAAGCCATAAAGGTCATCAGATGAGTAGACAAGGTCATCCAGCAAAAACAAGACGCCTCGCAAAAATCTGCTACTCTTCTTTGCCATCTACAGCCTCGGACGGCCACGTTAGCCGGTGTGAGTATCTATACTGGGCGGCTGCTTTGCAAGTATCACAGCGCTCTTTATTAGGCGTCTTCGTGATTTCCACGAATTCAGTGGGAATCAATTATTACTAGATGATTGGACCAGCTCAATTGGGTCAACAGTGTTGACACTTTTTGATTGTCTTTGTACAGCTCATAAAACTGCTTCATTCTGTAAAGCCCACGACTGTTGCCCAGGGCTGAAAATCCCTTGCCATTCTGGGCGAGTGAGGGCAGGATGTGGGCGGGAGGTTTCGATGGTTAGACGACCTTTTGTTAGTTGGATTGGGGCGGCTACTAGCTTGAATAGGGTGCCTGAGGGGAGTGTGCCCGAGGTGGCGTTTTTGGGGCGCTCTAATGTTGGTAAGTCTAGTCTTATTAATGCGTTAGCTGGTTCTGCTGTGGCCCGGGTTAGCAGTTCTCCTGGTAGGACCAGGGCCATCCACTTTATGGACGTGGCTTTTGATGGTGCGAAAAATCCGGTGGAGCTTCGATTGGTGGACCTGCCTGGGTATGGTTATGCAAAAGTCTCTAGGGCCGAAGCCAATGAGTGGCCAAAGTTTATAAATCCCTATTTGACCGACCGTCCGCAACTAGTTTTGGCTTTGGTGTTGGTGGATTCTGGTATTGGGCCGCAACCTAAGGATGTTCAGATGATCGATTGGTTGAAAAACGTTCAACAATCCGTGGAAACGCCTTTGAACTTTATGGTTGTGGCCACAAAGGCTGATCGACGCAGTAGCAAGGTGCTTGCAGCTTCTTTAAGCCAGATGAAAGAGGCCTTTGGGGTCCAACCGATGCCGGTTTCGGCGAAGACTGGTGCACAGATCCCGGAGCTGTGGTTCAAGATTCGTAGGGCGTGTGGGGTTAAATAGCCGGATTTAAATGACTCTTGGCTCGATTTCCAGGCTGACTTTAAATCGATCCATGACTGAATCTTGCACTATCTTGGCTAGTTCCATCACTTCTAAGCCGGTGGCTTTGCCGTGATTTATCATTACCAAAGCATGGTTGGGATGAATGCCAACGGCGCCTTTGGAAAATCCTTTCAATCCGCATTGTTCGATTAACCAGGCTGCTGCTAGCTTGACTTGGCCGTCTGGCTGGGCGAACGACACAATGTCTGGAAACTTGTCCTCTAAAAGCTCGAATTTGTTGCGATCCACAATGGGATTGGAAAAAAAACTGCCGCTGTTTGGGGTTATGGCTGGATCTGGAAGCTTGGATTGGCGTATGTAAATCACCGCTTTGGCGACATCGACAGGGGTTGGTTTTGTTATTCCAAGCTCTATTAGTCTTTGGCGGATGGTTCCATAGCCGGTCCTGATGTTAGGGGTCAGAGATAACTTCAATATAATCAAGGTGATAAGCCATTTTTGCTGGGCTTTGAATCGACTGTTTCGGTAGCTGAATTCACACTCTGAGTTGTTAAACACGCGTTCTTGGCCTGTTTTGATGTCGATTGCATGCACTTGATAAAGGTGGTCTGCCAGTTCGACACCATAGGCACCAATGTTTTGGACTGGTGCTGCACCTGCAGTTCCAGGTATGAGGGACAGGTTTTCAAGGCCCCAATATTGATTTTCCAACGTCCATTCAACTAGTTCTGTCCATCCTTCGTTGGCTCCAACGTGTAGGTAGACATCGTTGTTGTCAAAACTAGCTTTGCGGCCAGTCATGCTAGGCTTGATTACTAACCCATGAGGATCTTTGCTGAAAATAATGTTTGTGCCGCCGCCTAGAACCAAGATGGGTAAAGCTTTGGAGTTGGCAAAATCCAGGGCTGCTTTCGCCGCATCAACGTTTGCAGGTGAAGCAAAATACGACGCATTCGCTTGTAAATTGAAAGAGTTGAGGTGCCTTAAGGGTTGGTTGGTCAAAATTTTCATCACGAAATTCAATCATCGTGAGAATAGAACGTCAACCAAAATCCCATTTTTGTCATATATACCCCATGAACATGGAGGTTGCTTGCTTGATCTTGTGACCATTGCGTTCTACTCTATCGCGGTTTCTGGGGTTTGGACCCAGAGCATCTTTTCCTGGAGGTTGTGGTGCAAAGAGTCGCGTTTGGGCCAGTTTTTGCTGCGACAGTACTGTTTTTTGTGCTGGGTACTTATGGTTGTCGTCAGGAAGTTGATTTTGACCGTTCCCAGTGCGGGCCCGGGCCTGCTTCCGCAAGCTGTAGATTTGAGAATCAATGCTGGGATCTTGAGTGTAGACACCTGCAGGATGACGGTAGTTGTCCTTCTGCTGACTCTGTCATCAATAAAGACAAAGAGACTTGCGAGGTTAAACTGAAGGGGGTTTGGTCGACAAACTGCCCGTGTTCGTTGAAAGACACCATCGGTGGTTGTAAACGTGGTGGTGACGACCCTGATCGTAAGCTTACTACTTGGATCTATGGTGGAATGACCACTGAAGAGTACCAAAAGGTCTGTGAAATGTCCGTCTACAACACCTTCCTGCCTCCACCCAGTAACTAGCGAAATCCCCAAATACATCGCCCTGTTCCCGTCCCTGTTCCCGTCCCTGTCCCTGTCCCTGTTCCCGTCCCTGTTCCTGTCCCTGTCCCCGTCCCTGTCCCCGTCCCTGTCCCCCGTCCCCTTGACATCAAAGGCTGTGGCTTTGCATCACGGCTGTGACTGTTTTATCCTGTAAACAGCGCAGTTTTCGCGGTAAATGAGGGTTTCAAACTGGTCAGGCATTTCACGAGTCCACCTGTTTTCAATTGGTAGATCCTCTCGGTCGTCCCTGAACACAAATAGGATTGAGGCGTTTTGTTTGCTGAGATTTTGCATCCAAGCGTTTAAGTCTGGATTTTCCCTGATGTTTACAGTGGGCCAAAGATGTGAGGCCCGATGATCGGGTGAGCCTACGTTGATGTATGCGACGTCTCGGGTCAGATGAGAGCCAAATAATGGAAAAACAAAGGTGTTTCTGCTGTCATCGGCAGCTACTGCAACTTTCCCATCACGCTGGTTTTTGTCGAGCGCCGCAAAGCAGAAGGACAGATCCGACATCAGGGTGGCATATGGTACTTGGCTATTAAACCAGGAGTTGTACCTGGATTTGTCTCGGTGGTTGTGCAAAGTTGTGACCAAAAACAGGCCAACAGCTATATATGCCGCAATCGTCATTATTTGTCGCACCTTATCTGGCGCAGAAGAACTTTTAGGTAGCTTTTTGTGAAGCAATAAAATCACAGGGATCGCTAAAGCATGGAGGCTTAATAAAAGGCCTGAAAAAGATGTGACAGGGAATCTTGAAAAGAAAAAACCGCCAATTTGGGTTACCAGTATTGCCAAAGTCAGCGCACTGGATGAGACCCCAGCTTGTGCCAAGGCTGCTACTCCTGTAAGCAAAAGAAGCATGACCGCAGGATAAGCAAACCGCACGTTAAACATCAGGAACTTGCCTGCGTATGGGGTAAACAGATACGAGACAAGGGCAATGATACCCAGTGTAAAAAACGTCCAAATTTCCAGGCGTATTGCTGATTTTCTGACAGCCACGCCCACTATAATCGGTACAAGGAACAGCGCCATAAGTCCAATCGGCCCCAAGCCCCAACCACCTGAAAGTGTTATTGATTCTCCCAAAATGGCATTTAGCCATTGGCCTGAGTAAAGCAAGAAATCCCATTGCGCCATGAAAGTAGAGTGGGGCAGTGAATAAGAATAATGCTCCAAGCTGGTAAGCGGGCCAATGAAGGGCAGGCTTAAAGGCACTGGAAAGATTGGGTTTCCAGCGATAATCCAATTTCTGATATAAAACGCTGAGCCAAGGGCCAGGACCATAATGATCATCCACAATGTGAATTGACCATTAACTTTGAACCAGGTTTTTCGATTTGCTTTGAAGGTCAAAGACAGGTGTAACACATACGTCATCGCCGCCAGTAAAAGGCCTGTTGATTTGATCCCAACTGTGATGCCGGCCATTCCTGCCGCTAGGATTGCGGCGGATTTGTCCCTGGGCGCTAAAACCGCAAAGCGAACAGATGATAAAAAAACTGCAAATAGTGGGATATCAACGTAGGACTCAGTCAAGGTGGTCAAGAAAAACGGGGGCGTTATCAAGGCCATTGCCACGACCAAAGCCAGCGGTCTTGGCACGTGCAGATCCATAGCGATTTTGTACGCTGAAATGGACAGCATGGCTAGAAATGGCAGATTTACCCAGGGTAAAAGGAAATCGCAGCCAAAGGGCAGCATTACCCATACCGAAAAGAGGTCTCCATTGGCTGGCAAATATGAATAAAGATCAAAGAAATGTGGAAAGTAGAAGACCTCAAAGCCACCGGTGCGAATCATGTTGGCGGCTATGGGCAGGTGATAGGTCAAGGAATCAAAGCCCATGGGAGGGCGTGGGGCGGCATAAAGGTAGGCTAGGGCGTAAACGGCTGCTGTTGGGGCCATCAAGAGCGCCAGTAATGGCGATGTTGTGATTGCATTGCGAATGTCTTGATATAGCTTGGAAATCCAGCTAAAAGAACCAGTTTTGCGAAAACCAAAAAACAAGGCGGCGGAGGCTGCAAGCGATAAAAGTGAGACTGGTATGACCGAAATGATACCCAAAGCGCCAGCAAGGACCAAGACTGCCACGATGTGCATGGCCGCAATCGCGATGGTGCCCAAAAGCCTGTCCAGTCCGGACCACTTGGTGGCACCGGCTGAAAATGCGGCTGTTCCTAGCGCCGCTCCATTTAGCAGGGCAAATAAAGCGGTTCCGATTGTGACATGGATGAAGCTTTCCACGTGCGAAGGATAGCACAGGGGGATGAAAGTTGGCGATTTTGGGGTGAACCCCGGCGACAGCTGGATGGATTTTGGCTAAACTTCGCAGGTTACTTCTTGGGGTGGTTTGTTGGCAGGCTCATCCAAAATAGTTGTTGGTGTGGTTGTCGCTGGTTTGCTGACCGCCTTTGTTTTGCGAGGAAATCACAGTTTAAAAAGGGAATCTCCCACTTGGGATGAGACTATGCATATGGACTACGGGCTCAACTTTCTGAGCCTTGGCTCCAAGGTGCCAGCTAGGGACCACCCTTATCCTGTGGTTGCGTTGCTGACTTTGCCGCTGTTTTTTCACGAGCCAGCGTCCGATCAAATTTCCGAGATTATCGACCTGCCTGGCACGATTCTTAAGGCCGAGTTGAGGGTGGTAGAAGACCCTCGCAACCTTTGGCCAGCCAGACAGATGAACCTGGCGCTGGCTACTTTGGGTGTGGCCTTGGCAACTTTGTGGCTTTACAGACGTTCTGGAGCTGCCTTGGCCGTCGCGTTTTGTGCCATTGCAACGTTTGACCCTAGTTGGCTTGCACATGCTCGCTACATAACGACTGATGTGGCTCAAGGGCTTGCCTTTTTGGGTGGGGCTTTTGCCCTTAATAGCTTTCGAGAACGTCCAAATTGGCGCTCGTTGACCGCTGCTGGTCTATTTGGGGCGTTAGCTCTGGCTTCAAAATTTTCGGGCGCGTCGCTAGTTTTCGCCGGGGCCGTCGCGATGGTTATTCCAGGACCAGACAGCTGGCGTCAAAGGGTCATTAACGCTTTGTCAGCATTTGTGATTGTTCTGATATTGTCATTGGTCGGGTGGGCCTTGGTGTACCAGATCCACGCCTTGTTTGGAATCGCGACGTTTAAAGAAGGTCTTGACCGAATTGTGGGTGGCTTTAAACAGTTTCTAAGCATTCGTTCAATTAAAAGGGGTTCATTTCTGCTTGGTTCCTTTTATTCAGATGGCACTCGCGCTTATCTGCCTGTGCTTTTGGCATCAAAAACCCCAATATCCTTGCTGGCGTTGGCTGTTTTGGGCGCCGCTTTGCCTGCTGGTAGGGAACTTTTAAGCAAATACATGACTTCCTTTGTGGTTCTTTTTTGCTACTTGGCTGTCGCGATAATTTCCAATGTAAACCTTGGACATCGTCATCTGGCGCCGTTTCTGCCCGTTCTGTGGTTGACAGGGGCGGCTGGTTTAGTCGCAGTCGCGAAAACTTTGGCAAGGGGGCGTTGGTTGGCAGCAGCGCTGCTGGCTCTGCTGGCGCTGGAAGGCGGCATTGTTCACCCTCACTACCTAGCCTTTAACAATGAGCTGTTTGGTGGAATCGATGGTGCGCACAAGGTCGCAGTTGATTCTGCTTGTGATTGGGGCCAGGATTTGCCGCTATTGGCTCAGTATTTAAAGGAAAATCCGCCTAAAGATGATGGGACGGTTCATCTGGCCTACTTTGGGACTGCAGACCCCAAAAAGTACGGCATTGACGCGATTTGGATTCCCTGTCGTCCGCTTGGCAGGCCGAAACCAAAGGGACAGCCTGCGGCTGGATGTTCTGATATTGGCGAAATAATGGCCATATCTGCAACCTGCTTACAGGGTGCTGCAGGTGGTACCGAGCAGGATCAATGCTACAGCTGGCTCAGGAACAGGACTCCAGACGCGATTTTAGGTGGTTCAATATTGGTGTTTCGGCATTAGTCAAAAAAACATTACAGCCCTGTGACCTTACCGTTGATTTCAGCCGCCAAAACAAGGCTTCAAGCCAACCATCATGGCATCAAACTGCTCAATATCTAACTGCTGTTTGGCATCTGAACGGGCCAGATGCGGTTGTGGGTGGACTTCTACCATCAACCCGTCAGCACCAGCAGCCAATGCTGCCCTAGCAAGGGCTGGAATAATGATGCGCCTGCCGGCCGCATGGCTGACATCCACAGTAACCGGAAGGCGCGTTCTGAGCTTTAAAAGTGGTATTGCAGATATGTCTAGGGTAAATCTGGTCTCTGAATTGAAGGTACTGATGCCCCTTTCACAAAGCACGATCCGTTGGTTTCCGGTTTTGTAGATATACTCTGCTGCCAGCTCAAACTCCTCTAATGTGGCTGCAAACCCTCTTTTTAGCAGTATGGGCAGCCCTGTTTGGCCGGCGGCTTGAAGGAGCTCATAGTTTGACATGCTCCTAGCACCAATCTGAAGCATATCCACATGTTTAACACACATATCCAGTTGATGAATGGCGTTAACTTCGGTTATTGATGCCATCCCATAACGCCTAGCGGCTTCTCCCAAAAGACGAGCTCCTTCATTTCCTAAACCTTGGAAGGAGTAAGGCGAAGTTCGCATTTTAAAGGTCCCGCCGCGTAAGATCCGCACGCCACGGGCTGCCAATTCTTTGGCGATTTGATCAATCTGTTCTTCACTTTCGACTGAACATGGTCCGGCAATAAGTACAGGTTTTTTGCCAAATTCCACGTCGCCAACAGGAACAGTAATGGGCAGCAAATCGAAGCGGCTGGCGATTTCCAGCCCATTTCCATTCGAGCCTCGCATCAGTTCCAATGAGACATCAAGGATGTGCTTAAATAGGTCCACCACTGTTTCATTGGAAAAAGGCCCTGTATTAGCCTGGAGCAGAGCTTGGATCATCTCCCGCTCTCTGGAGGGGCTAAACAGATCCAAGCGGTCGCGGTGCTTGATTGCCGCCATCTTAATCACAAGTTGGGCTCGTTGAGACAGTAAATCCAAGAGCTTCATATTGAGATCGCTAATGTTTTTTCGTAGCTCCACAACGTTTCTATTCTCAGTGTCTGACATTTACTACCCTTCTTTGCTCCAATCATCTTTGAATGTAAGTAAGTCACCACCGTGCCTATGCCCTGCCGTTGGGGCATTGTGGAGGGGAATCGAGCCTTTTATGGGTTTCAATGTCAAGTAATGGTGTGCAACCCCGGAATCTTCGCATCAATTCGAGTCTTGGACATGCGTTGATTTTGGGACTGTTACTCAGTTACTTGACACTGTATCAGTCAGCCCCAGATACTTGCCATTTGTGACGGGCTAATTGGGTGTCCAACATGACAAACGATGTGTTGCTTACGCATTTTGTACAACAGGAGCAAAGAACACAGGTGGCAATTGGTTCAGGGGTTTTAAAAAAGCTTGAACAATTCCTGCCACCTAATACCTCAAAAGTATTTGTAATTGGTGATTCCATAGTCATGTCCTTGTACGGGGATGAAATTAAAAGCCATTTGTCGATTGAAACTAGTTTGCTTTCGTTTGCCCCTGGTGAATCTTCAAAAGTATTGGACACTTGGTTTGAATTAAATCAGCAGCTTGAACAAGGGGCAGTTGACCGTCGGGCAGTTGTTATTGGACTTGGTGGAGGGGTTTCAACCGATTTGGCTGGCTTTGTTGCAGCAACGTCCCTTAGAGGCTTGGATGGCATCTTTGTTCCGACTTCACTGCTGGGGATGGTTGATGCTGCAATTGGTGGCAAGGTCGGGCTAAATAGTGGCTTTGGCAAAAACAGAATTGGCTGCATGTGGTGGCCCAAGGCAGTTGTGGTTGACCCCGATGTTTTGCTTACATTGCCAGATTTGGAGACTAGTCTGGGGCTGGCTGAAGTCATTAAAATAGCGTGTGTGGATGATCCACCTTTGTTGGACTTGCTGTTAGCCCAACCATCGTTTAGGCCGTCCACAGAGGTCATCATTCGGGCCATAAAGGCAAAGCTTGCAATCGTGGAACGTGACCCCTTCGAGAAAGGTGAAAGGGCGGTGCTTAACTTTGGCCATACTGTTGGGCATGCCATGGAAGCTTGTTCCAATTGGTCCATTCCTCATGGGGATGCTGTTGCTTTGGGGATGGAGATAGAGGCTTCAATACTGGAGAGCATTTCTGGCATAAAATGGCGTGATAAGGATAAATTTCTGCGTGTTCGAGAAAAGGCTGAGCTTACGAGAATTCTTGAGCATCAGCCTGTTACAGCTTGGCAAGACCTGCTTAACTACATGGCTAGCGACAAGAAGTCCACCGGCTCAAAAATTCGATTCTCGTTACCTAGTTGTTTTGGTGGCGGTCCAGGCAACTGGACAGTTGCTGTTGATTTAGAAGTTTTGGAGACATTGTGACCAGATTCTGCGTCACAGGATGTGAACGAGACGTAGAGTCCCTTTCGCAAAGGCTTGAGAACTTAGAACCAGACGACCTTTGTGAAATCCGCATTGATGCCCTTTATGATGGGGCTTCATTGGGGGACGCAACTTTAGAAGGATTGTGGCCCCTGATATCCAAGTACGGTCCTAGATTGATTGTGACTTGCAGGCCTGAATGGGAGGGCGGCTGGTTTTCAGGCGATGAACACAAGCGCCTAGGGTTACTTGTAAAGGCCTTTGAATTAGGGGCCAGATTTGTCGATGTGGAAGTTGTCGCTTTGGATAAGCTGCCTGACTTTGTTGCACATGAAAACATCTTGGCTTCTTGGCATGGTGATATCGCGGACCTAGATAAGGTCGCATTTCCAAAAGATATGCACATCAAGGTGGCTGCAAACGTCAACTGGGCCTCAGATTTAGTTAAGCTGCGACGTTTTAGCCAGACTTTGAAACAGCCTGCATCAGTAGTTGCAGTCGGACATGCCGGCATCTGGTCCAGGGTCAGACCTTTGGACTTTAACTCGGCCTGGACTTACGTTGCCGCAGCTTCTGGCCTTGAGACAGCCGCCGGTCAGGTCACAAAAGACGAGGCTGTTGCACTTAGGGCCTTAGAATCGGGCAAGCTGCAACCAATAGCTTTGGTTGGTGGCAAACAGGTGACTTCATCGGTCGGGCCTGCAGTTTACAACCGGCTTTTTTCAAACACTGGAGAGTCATTTCAGTATTTGGCAGTGCCAGCTAGAAGTTGGGGTGAAGTCATGGAGCTTACTTTGGAATTTGGCATTCCGTGGCTGTCAGTCACGATGCCTTTTAAAAAAGAGGCCTTTGCCTCAAATCTAGTCTCAGACACTTGGGCTTTGGGAGCAGGTGTTGCAAACACGGTTCAATTAAAACAGGGCGTTCCAATAAAGTGCTGGAACACCGATGTTGTTGGTTTTTTGGATGGCCTGCCTGATGCCCATTCAAGGGCATTAATCTTGGGTGGTGGAGATACTGCTTTTGCCTTGGCTTACGGCTTAAGGCAAAGGAATGTCGAGGTAACTTTTGTAGCTAGGCGCGTTGATGTTGTTAAAATGCGAGCCTCAAGTATGGATGGGGTTAACGTTGTAACATGGCAGGATCGTGCAAGCGTACCTTTTGACTTGTTGATTCAAGCAACTCCTTTGGATGGCCTTTTGGGCGAGGCGCCTTGGGATGAATCGGGGCTTAAGGTCCTTAAGGATTCTGCAAAACTCGTCGTTGACGTGGTTGTGCCTGTCAAAGAGCCTACAGCCCTGGTAAAAGACTGTTGGGCAGCTGGCATTCCGGTAATGGATGGGCTTGAATTTTGGGCGTATCAAGCAGCTAGGCAGGCAAGTTTGTTTACTGGTCGGGATGTGACGTTTAAGGAAATAGTTGCGACTTTGAATGCGGTGCGACGAATTGACTTCAAGTGCCTTCCAGAGTCGAGTTTGTTGATTCCAGGTTCCAAAAGCTTGACCCAGCGATATCTTGTTTTATCAGCACTTAGCGATGTTGCCGCAAAAATTCACAATGCGTCCACAAGCTCAGATTCCATAGAGCTGGCCGCGGCATTACAGCAGTTCAAAACAGGTCAGAGCAACATCTACTGTGGCCAAGGTGGGACTACAGCACGTTTTATGGCCGCTTTGTCGCTGCTTACTGACAGACAGATTTGTCTTGAGTTTGCGTCTGGCCTTGCTAGGCGCCCTATGCGGCACATGGCAGATGCGCTGGCCTTGGCTGGGAAGCAGACAAAAATCGTTGAAGAGCGTGATGGCAAAGGGATTTTTCTGATTTCTGGACCAAAGTTCGCTGGTGGGCGTGTATCAGTGGATGCCTCCGTTTCAAGCCAATTTGCTTCAGGTCTTTTGTTGGTTGCCCCATTTTTGGAAAACGGCCTTGAATTGGTTATCAAAGGACCGCTGGTTTCTAAATCCTATCTGGAGATGACCTTGCGGTCCATTAAGCTTTTTGGGGCGTCAGTTATCAAGGCAGATTATGGTTTTAAGGTGCCTCCAAGTAAGCCGAAAAATGTTGAATTAACAGTAGAACCTGATTGGTCTTTAGCTGCATTTTGGTTCGTGGCCAACAAAATTACTGGTGCTGGTCCAGTGCCTGATGGTTTGACCTATACTTCGATGCAGGGTGACGCCATAGTTTGCGATCTGTTACAGACGATAGCTGGCGGGGAGTGCGAGATTGATCTGAAATCCACGCCAGATTTGCTGCCGCCCCTTGTGATTGCAGCCATTTTTCAACCATGGCCAGTCACCTTTACAAATGTTGGGCACGCCAGGTATAAAGAAAGTAATCGTTTAGAGGTGTTAGCCTCTGAATTGACCAAGGTTGGTGCCAATATAACGGTTCTTGAAGATTCGATGGTTATAAAACCCTCGATCCTTCATGGGCCTGCAATCCTTAACCCCCATGGCGATCATCGGATGGCGATGTCCTTTGGAATTTTGTCGCTTGCTTTGCCTAAGATTTTGGT